>OJPD01000702.1_pt1 | contig 22624 bp, 22 predicted proteins | sample 1598371 | NCBI WGS metagenome assembly OJPD01 (sample SAMN03922478, study PRJEB24848) | human gut metagenome | isolation source: stool sample | host: Homo sapiens | place: Germany | collected 2010-11
ATATCTGCGGAAGTACCCAAGTGGCCGAAGGGGCTCCCCTGCTAAGGGAGTAGGCCGTCAAAAGCGGCGCGAGGGTTCAAATCCCTCCTTCCGCGCCAAACCCCGGAAACCTTGTATTTGCAAGGCCTCCGGGGTTTTTGTTTTTCCTGCGTGTGCTGCACTGACTTGCCCTGAATTTGCGTAAAACCTGTTCCGTGGGCTACATTGTAGCTAACATTATGGCTAACACGCCAGGCCCGCTCCTGCACACATCCGTCGCCGGTATCCCTGCGCGAAAAAAGAGACATCCGGGCGGATGTCTCTTTTTTTCACGCAGGGTTTTACACACAGGATCAGCTGCGCAGGCCCGCCGCCTGCATGATGGCCTCCACCGCCTCTACGGGCTGGCTGCCCCATGTGATCTCCACGTCGGCGCAGCCGGCGCTGTCCAGCAGGTCCCGGGCGCCGTCGGTCAGCAGCTCCTGGCAGGCATCATCCACCAGCGCTAGCTTTTGCAGGTACGTCTCCAGGTCGTCGTTCTTCGCGGCCAGCCATGTGGACGCCGCCTCGCTGATCTCATCCGCGCCGAGGCCGGTGTCCACGCCCCAGCTCAGCAGCCGGGCCGCCGCCTGCACCGCCGACAGCGAGGAACCCGCCGTCCCCAACACGACATCGGCGTCGATCTCATCCAGAACAGGCAGCGTCAGGACGGGCTGCACATCGGCCGGCGCATCAGGCGCACCGGAGGTGGAGCAGGTCACGCTGCCGTCCCCGGAGATGGTCACATACAGCTTCTCCTGCGCGGCGTCATAGAGGAACGAGGCCTCCCCCAGCGGCGTATCATCCGCGGACTGCGCGCCGACGGTAAAGAGGACCGAGCGGTTTTCCGTCTCGGCAAGCTGTGCGATATCCTCGCCCATGAAGATCCATTCCCCGGCCTTCAGCGCCGATCCGTCCGCGTTTTCACACACTTTTGAGAAGCTGCCGCCGCGCAGGTAAACGGAGCCTACGTCGCCGCGCTCCAGCTTGACATATACGCCGTTTGCAGCGGCAGCGGGCGTATCCGGCTCCGAGGGCGTATCGCTTTCCGCCGGTGTCAGTCTGGTGCAGCCCATCATAAGGACAGCGGTCAGCAGAGCCGCCGCAGTCAGCAAAATTTTCGTCATTTTCTTGCAGTTTTTCATAATTTCTCCTATTTTTACGCCTGTTTGATCCTGTACGCATACCACTCCGCGCCGGTCTTTTCAAAGCCAGCGGACAGGAACATACGCTGGCTCTGATGGTTGAAGGCATAGATATTGGCTGTCACCTGCTCCATTCCCTTTTCCCTTGCAAGCGCCAGCATATCCTGCACGCAGCGCCGCCCGATATGCCGGTTCTGATACGCCTTGCAGACAACGATGGCGATCTCACCGGTATCGCGCAGGGAGATATCCCCCACCAGCGTGCCCCGATATTCGATGTACCAGCAGCCGCCGTTGGCGCTGAGATAGTCGTACATGCGGTGCAGCAGCTCCGTGTCATAGGGCGTATCCCGGTCATCCACCTGCCGGCACACGTCCGGGTCCTGATACCACGGCAGCGATACGGCATCATTTCTGTAATACGGGACCAGTCTGATCTCGCTGTCCACGATCCGCTCTGTCATTTCAGCCTCCAAAAGAATTGCATATGGAACGATTTTTGCTTCCGCCTTGAAAATAAAAAGCCGCTTTTTATTTCCGCCTTGAAGATAACAGCGCAGCGCGAACCGGTTGTCCGGTCCGCACTGCGTCTGAGCGTCTGGCATGGTCCTGTTTTACACTGCGCCCGCTCCCGGCCCGATCAGCGCGCGGAACGCCGCATCGCGGTCAAAGGTGCCGGCAGCGAAGCCGGGGATCTCCTTGATAGCCTTGCAGATGCTGATGCTGAACCCCGTCAGGATCCGGCCCAGCTCCTCATCGGAGTAGGGGCAGTCGCCGGTGACGATCAGGGTGGACAGGCTGTGCACCACCAGCCACAGGTCACGGAAATAGAGGTCCGCCTCCCCGGCGGTGATGTGATAGGCGGCCATCAGCGTGGGGCGCACATGCTCCCGCAGATGCCCCATGGACGCCATGGCGCTGTACTCCTTTGACCGCGTGAGAAACAGCAGCCGGTAAAGCTCCGGCTCCTCCCGGGCAAAGCGGATGTACTGCTTTCCGACGCCCAGGAAGGGTATCTCCTCCCGCAGGCCCTCGTTGGTATAGCGGTCATACACGCCGACCGCCGCGGCATAGGTCTCCGCCCGGATGCCGTCCATGGAGCCGAAGCTGGTGAAGATCGGTTGTGTGGACGTGCCCAGCTCGTCAGCGATGTTCTTCGCCGTCAGGCCGTCGGCCCCTCTGGCCCGCACGACCCGCAGCGCCGCCTCCACCATTTCCGTTTTTGTAAACTTGTTCTTCGGAGCCATTGGCTGCACCCCTTCATATCCATGCAAAGCAACTAATACATATCGCGCGATGTGTATTGCGTATTATACACGCCGCAGACGCGGCTGTCAAGCCCTGTGCGCCGTTTCAGGCATCCAGCGTTTCCAGGAACTCCCGAATAGCGCGGATGAAAGCATCCGCCTTCAGCACGGTGGACAGGTGTCCGCCGGAGACATAGGTGATCTTCGGCTCGTGCATCAGCTGGATCAGGTCCTGCTGCATGCGGCCGGAGAAAAAGTCCTGGTCCGGCAGGATCAGGAGTATCCGCCCCGCCAGCGCCGCAAAATCATCCGCCGTTACCGGCGTCTGCTTCATCAGATCGGCCAGCAGCCCGGAGATATGCACGTCCTTCTCCCGCGGATAATCCTTGAAGATCGTCTCGAACATGTTCCGGGCATAGGCGGCCTCCTCCGTGCTCTCATTGCGCAGGTGTCCCATGCCGGCCTTGATCAGCGTGGGCTTCAGCTTCTCGTAATTGCGGTGCTTCATGTACCACAGCATCAGCGGCGCAAGGCGGTATTTCCGCTTCAGGCTTTTCAGCGTGGCCGCGTCCATGCCGCCGTTCAGGAACACCAGCGTTCTGCCGCCCTCCCTGCCGCTGCAGGTGAAGCGGAACCGCGCCCCGTCCACAGTCACCGTCTCGCAGGGATGCGCCGCCGAAAAGCGCTCCAGCTTCTCTGAATATAACATCGCCATACCTCCTGTTCGTTTCGCGCCGCTTCTTTCTTACGGCCGCTTCTCCTCCGGATCGCCGATCTTCAGACAGAAGTCGCAGCAGTCACCGCCCCGGCCCAGCGTCTTTGTGCGGTGCCAGATGAGTCTGGGATGCAGCCCGACATAGCTGACATCGTCGCAGTCGCAGAAGCAGCGGCACAGCTCCGGACAGCCGTACTGCACGCAGGTGTCGTGATAGGGACAGCGCGTCATGTCGATGCGCCAGATGGTGCTGTCCGTTTGCAGCTCCGTGGCGGCAAAGCCCGCCGCCGGGCCAAAGGTCGTCCGGGTCGAACGGCCGAAAATGCTGGGCACCAGACGGTACAGCCCCGGCAGGCGCAGCATCGCCGTCAGGAGCCTGTGGATCCTTCGCCCCTTCTGCTCCAGATAGCCGTGCACCGTCTGCAATGCCTCCGCCTGCGCCGGGAACCGCCGTGTGACCGTCTCCCGGAAGTCCGCGGCGAGATAGCTCTCCTTCATGTCTGCGCCCCCTTCCTCTCTCAGAGGTTAGCTTTATCTAACCAGTATCCTTTTGAAAGGCCGCCCCGCGGCGGTCTTTTTTTGCAGGCACATTGTAGCACGTGCATACGCTTTTTGCAAGACGGTGTTTTATCTCCGGAGCTGCAAAAGCATCCGGCGGAGAGCAGCCCCTCCGCCGGATGCGTATACGCCGTCACAGGACATCCTTTGTCAGTTCCCGGCCGCAGATGATGTTCAGGTTGCCGTTCCGGCAGCGCAGCGCGTCCAGAAACTCCTTGGGGATCCGGTCCTCCGGCAGGGTGACGCGGTACTCCAGCTCGTACAGCGTGCCCATGTTGCTGGTCTTGACCTTTACCAGCGTGTGCGCCGTGGTGTACTGGCTGAACAGGTCGTCAAACAGGTCCTCGTAGTCCAGATTTTCGGGGATGGTGATCTTCAGGCTCCGTTCCCCGGCGGGTCTGCCGCCCAGATGCACCGCTGTCAGCAGCATCAGCGCGGCGGAGACGATGACGAATGTCAGCACTGCCAGCCCCACATAGCCCATGCCGGTGGCCAGGCCGATGGCCATGCCCAGGAACAGCACGCCGATCTCCCGGGCCGTGCCCGGTACGGAACGGAACCGCACTAGACTGAAGGCACCGGCCACCGCCACGCCGGCGCCGATGCTGCCGTTGACCAGCATGATGACCACCTGCACCACTGCGGGCAGGATGGCCAACGTCACGGCGAAGCTCTGGCTGGAGCGGGCACGGAACTGGGACACCAGCGCCAGGCCCACGCCCAGCGCCAGCGACACCGCGGTGCAAATGAGGAATGCGGACAGTGTCAGCTCTGTCCCGATGATCGAACTAAGCACAGAAACGTCCCTCCTTACTGAGAATGTGCTGCTGATAGCAGGCACCGTATTTGGAAAATGAAGCGGGATACACCCCCGCCTGCGACAGCAGGCGGCTGAGCCACAGCGGGCAGACGCCGGGGATCTTGACCTCCATGAGGATCATGTCCGGATCGCCGATGGGCGCGCCGTGGTCCCCCAGACGCAGGTCCAGCCGGGTGTCGCGCCAGCGCAGGCCGGTGTCGAAGGTGATGCGCAGCGCCGGGTCCTCTGTCCCGGCGAAGGCGAGGCGGTCGTAGGCGATGAACACCCGGGGCCGGGCGTGGTAGAACTGCTGGAACCACGCGATCTCACGGCCGATCTGCCCGAAGGTGTCCTCCGGCAGCGTGCCGTCCAGAAAGGGTGCGGCCTGCTGTGCCGCCGTGGTGATGCGGCGCTTGTATACCACGCCGTCGTACTTCTTTTTCAGCTCCACGAACACCTTGTCCCCATCAGCCGGCACGCCGTAGCTGCGGACGCGGAGCTTCTCCTTGTACACCGGCTTTTCCAGCGAGGTACGGATGAGCCGCCAGTCCTCCGTGTCGTAGTAGATATTGCAGATGGTGTATGCGCCGTAGGCATCCTTTTTCATATAAGGAGCTATTCCCTCCAGCAGGAAGCGCTGCTGTGCCGCGGTCAGGCGGTATTTCTTCTCATAGCGCCGGAAGCAGCTCTGGATCTGGTTTGCCATGGTGGGCACCTCCTTTTGTGGCTCCATCCTACACGGGCAGGCTAAAATGTACCTAAAGAAATTTTTCCTTTTTTCTTTAGTCTGCCTTTAGGCGTCCGCCGTATGATGGGGGCACAAAAGCAAAAGGAGGTCACACCCCATGAAAAAATTCGTATCGTTCCTGTGTGCCGGGGTCATGCTGCTCTCGCTGGCGGCCTGCGGCAGCACCGGCGGCGGAGAGGCCGCCGCAGATACCAATATCACCGCTGACAGCGTGGTCAGCACCGGCAATACCGGCAGCACCGTCACCGACGCGGACATCGCCGCGCAGCTGGCGGACGCGGTGACGCTGACGTTCTCCGACAGCGGCATCACCGCCGACGGCAGCGGCGGCTTCGAGACGGAGGGCACGGCGCTGACCATCACCGACGCGGGCACCTATGTGCTGACCGGCAGCTGCGCCGACGGCTCCGTAAAGGTGAAGAAGGGCGTCAGCGGCGTCACGCTGGTGCTCAGCGGGCTGACGCTCACCAGCGCCGATACCGCGCCCATCACCTGCGGCAAGTCCAGTCAGGTGGTGCTGTATGCGGCGGCGGGCACGGAGAACCGTCTGGCCGACACGGCGCAGAACAACGATGAGACGTACAGCGAAAACACCGATGCCGAGAACGCCGTGATCAAATGCAAGGACGGCTCCCAGTGACGCTGTGCGGCAGCGGCACTGTGGTCATCGAGGCCAACGGCAAAAACGGCATCAAGTCCGGCGCCGCCACCGCCGAGGAGGGCGAGGCGTCCCTGACCATCCGGGATATCGCGCTGACCATCACCGCGCCGGTGAACGACGCCATCAACGCCGAGCAGCTGCTGGTCATCGAGAGCGGCACGCTGACCATCTCCGCCGGGGACGACGCCATCCACTGCGACCTGCTGCTGGACATCGGCGCGGAGGGCACGGACGGCCCCGCCATCACCATCACCGACTGCTATGAGGCCATTGAGGCCGCCACGCTGAACATCCGCTCCGGCAACATCGACATCACGTCCTCCGACGACTGCCTGAACGCCGCCAACTCCGATCTCAGCGGCTACGACTTCTCCATGACCATCTCCGGCGGCACCATCACCGCCTATTCCTCCGGCGGCGACGGCTTCGACTCCAACGGCAGCCTGACCATCTCCGGCGGCACGGTGGCGGTCTGGACGGCCAACACGGCGGACAACCAACCGCTGGATGCCGACGGCACCATCACCATCTCCGGCGGCACGGTGCTGGCAGCAGGCGGCAGCAGCGGCATGGGCATGAATCTCAGCGCCTCCCAGGCCTGCGTCACCTTCGGCGCGTCCGGTATGGGCGGCTTCGGCGGCTCCGCCATCGCCAAGGGCAGCACCGTCACCATCCAGGACGCCGACGGCAATGCCGTGTACAGCGGTACGGCCCTGTGCAATGCCGGGTTCGTGTTCTTCTCCTCTCCCGCGCTGACCGACGGCGGCACCTATACGCTGGCCGGCGGCAGCAGCACCCTCACTGCCGACGCACAGACCGGCAGCATCTCCTCCGGCATGGGCGGTATGGGCGGCCCCGGCGGTCAGATGCCGGGCGGCCAGTTCCCCGGCGGGAGCGGGCAGCGGCCTGACGATGCCGAAAGCGGACAGCGGCCCTCAATGCCCAGCGGCGGACAGCCTCCCGCCGCCCCCGGCAGCGGCTCCTGAAGCAGCAAAAACGCCACCCTGACGGGTGGCGTTTTTCTGTTTCCGCGGCGGTCAATGGCCGCTGTGCAGCAGTGTCATCATGGCCTGGAACTCCGTGGTCAGCATCTGTCCCAGCTTCTCCGGGGAAAAGCGGCAGGCGTTGGTGGCGCACAGCGTGCCCACGCCGAAGGTGTAGATCCACACGTTCTCAAACAGCATGCGGGCTTCGTCCCGTGTCAGGCCATAGTCCTGTTGGATGGCCGCCATGCAGGCGTCCGCTGTGCTGCCCAGCATGCCCACCATATCGTCGAAGCCGGCGGCACCGGAGTTCTCCTGCATGAACAGGAGCTGGTAGAGCTTCGGCTCCTCCATGGCGAAGCGCACCATCTGCATGCTCACCTGCTTGAATACCGGCATGCCCGGCACCGGCCGGCGCACAAACTGCTCGAACCGGCGCATGGCGGCCTCCCGCACGGCCTGCTGCAGCTCGTCCATGCTGCGGAACACCGTGAATACCGGGCGGGCGGAGCTGCCCAGCACCGCGCCCAGCTCCCGGGCTGTCAGCGCCTCCGTACCACGGCGGGCCACCAGCTCCAGCGCGGCCTGTACCATCTCATCCTTTGTGAATTTCGGCTTTGGGGGCATAGACGCCCTCCCTTCCCGCGGCTGCGTGCTTTCTTACCGCAATTATAGGCATCGCGCCGCCGGTTGTCAAGCATGCAAGGCTTGACAGACCGGCCCGTTATCCTGTACAGTTAAAGGATAGATCATCTTTGGGAGAGGGACACTGACATATGACACTGAGAGAACTGGAGACCGGCAAAAGCGCCGTCATCCGCCGGGTGGGCGGCGAGGGCGCACTGCGCCAGCATTTTCTGGATATGGGCATGATCCCCGGCGCGGAGGTGACGGTGGTGAAGCTGGCCCCCATGGGCGACCCCATGGAGGTACAGGTCCACGGCTACGAGCTGACGCTGCGCCTGGCGGAGGCCGACCGGATCGACATAGAGCCCATCCGGCAGCGCAGCCGCAGCCATATCGGCGTGGACCGCGCCCGCGACCCCGACCATCCCGGTCTGGGCGAGAGCGGCAGATACCACAGCAAGGCGGGGGAGCATCCGCTGCCGGAGGACACCGTTCTGACCTATGCACTGGTGGGCAATCAGAACTGCGGCAAGACCACGCTGTTCAACCAGCTCACCGGCTCGAAGCAGCATGTGGGCAACTTCCCCGGCGTCACGGTGGACCGCAAGACCGGCGTGATCCGGGGGTATCCCAACACGGAGGTCACAGACCTGCCGGGCATCTACTCCATGTCGCCCTTCAGCAGCGAGGAGATCGTGTCCCGGAATTTCGTGCTGCAGGACAGGCCCAAGGCCATCATCAACATCGTGGACGCCACCAATATCGAGCGGAACCTGTACCTGACCATGCAACTGCTGGAGATGGGCGTGCCCATGGTGGTGGCGCTGAACATGATGGACGAGCTGGTGGGCAATCAGGGCTCCATCGATGTCAACGCCATGGAGGCCATGCTGGGCGTGCCGGTGATCCCCATTTCCGCCGCCAAAAACGAGGGTGTGGACGAGCTGGTGCGCCACGCCATCCACATTGCAAAATATCAGGAGCCGCCGCTGAAGCAGGATTTCTGCGGCAGGGACGACCACGGCGGCGCGGTACACCGCTGCATCCACGCGGTGGTACACCTCATCGAGGATCACGCCCAGAAGGCCGGCCTGCCGGTGCGCTTCGCCGCCACCAAGGCCATTGAGGGCGACAGCCTCATTCTGGCGCAGCTGGCGCTGGATGCGAACGAGCGGGAGATGCTGGAGCACATCGTGGTGCAGATGGAGACGGAGCGCGGTCTGGACCGTAGCGCCGCCATCGCGGACATGCGGTTCGACTTTATCGAGCGGCTGTGCGAGCAGACGGTCATCAAGCCCCGGGAGAGCCGGGAGCGTATCCGCAGCGAGAAGATCGACCGCGTCCTCACCGGGCGGCACACCGCTATTCCCTGCTTTATCGGCATTATGGTGCTGGTGTTCTATCTGACGTTCAACGTCATCGGCGCGTGGCTCCAGTCCCTGCTGGAAACGGGCATCGACAGGCTGTCCGCCCTGACGGACAGCGCCCTGACGCGGCTGGACGTGAACCCCGCCATCCACAGTCTGGTCATCGACGGCATTTTCACCGGTGTGGGCAGCGTGCTGAGCTTCCTGCCCATCATCGTGACGCTGTTTTTCTTCCTGTCCCTGATGGAGGACAGCGGCTACATCGCCCGCGTGGCCTTCGTCATGGACAAGCTGCTGCGGAAGATCGGCCTGTCCGGCAAGAGCATCGTGCCCATGCTCATCGGCTTCGGCTGCACCGTGCCGGCGGTGATGGCCACCCGCACCCTGACCAGTGAGCGGGACCGGAAAATGACCATCCTGCTGACGCCGTTCATGAGCTGCACGGCCAAGCTGCCCATCTACTCGTTCTTCGTCAGTGTGTTCTTCCCCGGCAGGGGCGGCCTCATCATGGCGGGGCTGTATCTGCTGGGCATTCTGGTGGGCATTCTGGCGGCATTCCTCTACAAGGACACACTGTTCCGCGGCGAGCCGATCCCCTTTGTGATGGAGCTGCCCAACTACCGGCTGCCCAGCGTTAAGAACGTGGCGCAGCTGCTGTGGGAAAAGGCCAAGGACTTTTTGCAGCGGGCCTTTTCCGTCATCCTCATCGCCACGGTGGTGGTGTGGTTCCTCCAGAGCTTCGACCTGCACCTGAACATGGTATCCGATTCGGCGGACAGCATGCTGGCCATGGCGGCGGGCGTGCTGGCGCCGCTGTTCGCGCCGCTGGGGCTGGGCGACTGGCGCATCTGCACCGCCCTTATCAGCGGCTTCATGGCCAAGGAGAGCGTGGTGTCCACGCTGGAGGTGCTGTTCGGCGGCAGCATCGGCAGCATCCTCTCGCCGCTGTCGGCGGCGTCCCTGCTGGTGTTCAGCCTGCTGTACACCCCGTGCATCGCGGCGGTGGCCTCCGTCCGGCGGGAGCTGGGCGGCAAATGGGCGGCGGGACTGGCGGTGTGGCAGTGTCTCATCGCGTGGGTCGCAGCCTTTGTGACCCACGGCATTGGGAGCCTGCTGCTATGAACATCTGGGACATCCTTATTCTGGCGGCGGTGGCGGCTGCGCTGTTCTTCGCGTTCCGCGCCGCCGCGGGAAACCGGAAGAACTGCTGCGGCGGCTGCCGCGGCTGCCGAAAAAATGGCCGGTCCTGTCCATCGTGCCGGTCAGCGACACAGGAGGACACACATGAAAAAACCTAAACCCTTTCCCCATCCCCGTGACCTGAAGGGCACCATCCGCCGCCAGCCGGTGGTGTTCACCGTTTACCTTGTTCTGCGTCTTATCGTGCTGGGCACGCTGGTGTCCTCCGTCATCCGGGGCGAGTACGAAAGCGCGTTCATCTGCCTTTTGGTGCTGGTGCTGTTCGTGCTGCCGTTTTTCATCCAGCAGAACTTCGGTATCGAGCTGCCGTCCACGCTGGAGATCATCATCCTGCTATTCATCTTCGCGGCGGAGATCTTAGGCGAGCTGGAGTGCTATTTCATCACCTATCCCCACTGGGACTCCATGCTCCACACCACCACAGGCTTCCTCTGTGCCGCCACGGGCTTTGCCCTCATCGACATCCTCAACCGCAACAGCCGCATCAAATTTGAGCTGTCCCCCATCTATGTGGCGCTGGCGGCGTTCTGCTTCTCCATGACCGTCGGCGTGCTGTGGGAGTTCTTCGAGTTCGGCATGGACCGTCTGTTCCACATGGATATGCAGAAGGACACGGTGGTGCAGTCCATCACCTCCGTCATGCTGGATCCCACCAACCGCAACATTCCCGTCACCATCGACGGCATCCACTCTGTCGCCGTCAACGGGCAGGACCTGGGCTTCGACGGGTATCTGGATATCGGTCTGTACGACACCATGGCGGATCTGTTCGTCAATTTCATCGGCGCGGTGGTGTTCAGCACCATCGGGTACTTCTATATCAAGCAGCGTGGCAAGGGGCGGCTGGCCAAGGCGTTCATCCCCACCATCACGGAGGACGCCTCCGCCCGGACGCAGGAGAACGCATCGCCGGAGGATACGCCGGACACGCCGTAAAGCCACAAAAAGAGTACCCGTGCGCCGCCGGCGCACGGGTACTCTTTTTGTGTTCAGAACAGGCTCACCTGGCTGGTATCCGCCATGCCGGCGAAGGCGCCCAGCGCCTTGAGCTGCTCGATATGGGTCTTACTCAGCTTGCTGCAGGTGTTGGCGAATTCCTCCACGGAGATGAAGGTCTTCCCCTTTCGCTTCTCCACCGTGTCCAGCGCCGCCGTCTCGCCCAGTCCGCGGACGGTGACGAAGGGCGGCAGCAGGCCGTTCTCCGTGATGACGAATCTGGTGGCGTCGGACTTGTAGATGTCGATGGTATCGAAGTGGAAGCCCCGCAGGTAGAACTCGTAGCACACCTCCAACGTTACCATCAGGTTCTGCTCCACATCGGTGGCGTCTTTGTTGTTCTCGATCTCCTTGATCTTCCGCTTCACCGCATCCAGCCCGGCGCAGCAGTACTCCGCGTCAAAAGCCTTGGCCCGGATGGAGAAGAACGTAGCGTAGAACGCCAGCGGCTCATGCACCTTGAACCATGCGATGCGGAATGCCATCATGACGTAGGCCACGGCGTGGGCCTTGGGGAACAGATAGCCGATCTTGGCCAGCGACCCGATGTACCAATCCGGCACCTCGTGATCCCGCATGGCCTCCTCCCAGCCCTCCTCAAAGCCCTTCTTTTTCACCTTGCCCTTGCGGACGGCCTCCATGATCTTGAAGGACATTTTGGGGTCCAGCCCCATGGAGATGAGGTAGAGCATGATGTCATCGCGGCAGCCCACCGTCTCCAGAACGGAGGCGGTGCCGCTGACGATCAGCTCCCGGGCGTTGCCCAGCCACACATCAGTGCCGTGGGAGAAACCGGACAGCCGCACCAGCGTGTTGAAATCCTTGGGCATGGTGTCCATCAGCATGCCGCGGGTGAACCGGGTGTTGAACTCCGGGATGGCCACGGCGCCGGTGGGGCCGAGGATCTCGTCGTTCTCGAAGCCCAGCACCTTAGAGGACGTGAAGATGCTCATGGTGTCCGGGTCGTCCAGCGGGATGGCCCGGGCGTTGACGCCGGTGAGGTCCTCCAGCATCTTGATCATGGTGGGGTCATCGTGCCCCAGCATGTCCAGCTTCAGGAGGTTGTCCTCCATGCAGTGATATTCAAAATGGGTGGTGATGGTGTCGCTGCCCGCGTCGTCGGCAGGGTGCTGCACGGCGGTGAAATCCTCCACATCCATGTCGTCGGGCACCACCACCAGACCGCCGGGGTGCTGGCCGGTGGTGCGCCGCACGCCCACACAGCCCTGGGTCAATCGGTTCATCTCGGCGTTGGACGCCGTCTGTCCCCGCTCCTCCAGATACTTCTTCACCATGCCGAAGGCGGTTTTTTCCGCCAGCGTGCCGATGGTGCCGGCCCGGAACACCTGTGTCTTGCCGAACATCTCGATGGCGTGCTGATGGGCGCGGGCCTGATACTCGCCGGAGAAATTCAGGTCGATATCGGGCACCTTGCCGCCGCCGTAGCCCAGAAACGTCTCAAAGGGGATGTCGAAGCCGTCCTTGATGTATTTCTCGCCGCACACGGGGCACACCTTGTCCGGCATGTCCGCGCCGCAGCCGTAGCTGCCGTCGGTGATGAACTCCGTGTTCTTGCACTTGGGGCAGCGGTAGTGGGGCGGCAGGGAGTTCACCTCCGTGATGCCCGACATATATGCCACCAGGCTGGAGCCGACGGAGCCTCGTGAGCCAACCAGATAGCCGTTTTCCAGACTGCGCTGCACCAGCTTCTGGGCGGACATGTACACAACGTCGTACTTGCCCAGGATGCTTTTCAGCTCCACGTCCAGACGGTCCACGATGAGCTGGGGCGGCTGGTCGCCGTACAGCGCGTGGCACTTGTCCCACACCATGTCGTGCAGCTCCTGCTCGGAGTTTTCCAGGCGGGGCGGGAACAGCTGGCCCGGCGGCAGCAGCTCGATGTCCTCGATGCGGTCGGCGATGCGCCGGGGATCGTCGATGACTACCTTATGGGCCGTCTCCGGCCCCAGATAGGCAAACTCCTCCAGCATCTCGTCGGTGGTCTTGAAGTAGATGGGCAGCGGCGCGTCGGCATCCGGGAACTTCTTGCTGGCCAGCAGGATGTGGCGGTACACCTCGTCCTCCGGCTCCTGAAAGTGTACGTCGCCGGTGGCGCACACCGGCTTGCCCAGCTCCTCGCCCAGCCGGACGATGGTGCGGTTGAACTCCCGCAGTTCCTCCTCCGACTGGACATCGCCGTTGCGCAGCATAAACATGTTGTTGCAGATGGGCTGGATCTCCAGATAGTCGTAGAACGACGCAATACGCTTCAGCTCCGCCCAGTCCTTGTGGTCGGCCACGGCGCGGAACAGCTCCCCTGCCTCGCAGGCCGAGCCGATGATCAGTCCCTCCCGGTGGGCCGCCAGCTCCGTCTTGGGGATGGTGGGCACGCGCTTGAAATATTTCAGGTTGGACGCCGAGATCAGCTGGTACAGGTGCTTCAGGCCCAGCTTGTTCTTGGCAAGGATGATGATATGCTTGGGGAACCGGGACTTGCTGCCCCTGGGCCGCAGCTTCAGCATCTCGCCGTTGATCTGCTGCAGACTGTGGATGCCCAGCTCCTTTTCCATCTTTTCAAAAAACGGGATGAGCATATAGCCCACCATGGCCGCGTCGTCGGAGGCCCGGTGGTGGTTGAAGGCGGGCAGGTCCAGATGCTCCGCCACGATGTCCAGCTTGTACTTGCCCAGCTCCGGCAGCAGGTTCTGCGCCAGAATGAGGGAGTCCACATAGGTGGGGTCGAAGTCCAGTCCCACCTTGCGGCAGCCCGCCCGGATGAAGCTGATGTCGAACTCCGCGTTGTGAGCCGCCAAGGGGCGGCCGTTCACGAACTGCAGAAACGCGGTCAGCGCCTCCTTCAGCTGGGGCGCGTCCGCCAGCATGGCATCGGTGATGCCGGTGAGACCGATGATCTCCGGCGTCAGCCGCCGGTTGGGGTTCACGAAGGTCTGGAACCGCTCCGTGATCTCGCCGTTTTTCAGCACCACCGCGCCGATCTCGGTGATGGCCTCCCGCTCCACCTTCAGGCCGGTGGTCTCGATGTCGAAGCACACGATCTCGTCGGCAAAATCCTGCTCCTGGGAGCCGTGGACGGCGATGCGGTCATCCAGATTGTTGACGAAGTAGCCCTCCACGCCGTAGAGGATCTTGATCTTCCCCTTGCCCGCGTCCCGGGCCTTGGGGAACGCCTGCACCGTGCCGTGGTCGGTGATGGCGATGGCGGGATGCCCCCACGCCGCCGCCTGCTTCACCACCTTGCCCACGTCGGTAAGGGCGTCCATGGTGCTCATCTGGGTATGGAGGTGCAGCTCCACCCGCTTTTCCGGGGCCGTGTCCTGCCGCCCCTGATGCTGGATGCGCTGGATGCTCACCGGCTGGAGCTGTACGTCCTTGCCGTCGAAGGTCAGCGTCAGCTTGCCCTGCACCCGCAGCCACATGCCGTCGCTGACGGCACCGCCCAGCACCCTGGCCTCCTTCTCGTCCATGTATTTCCGCACGGACACGGAGCCGTGCTCATCGGTCATGTCGAAGTTCAGGCACCACTGGCCGGGCCGCCGCGTCTCATAGCACTCCATGCCGAATACGCGGCCCTCCACCACGGCCATGCCCATTTTCAGGTTCAGCTCCGCGATGGGGATGACCCTGCCCTTGATCTCCTTGCCGTACAGCAGGTCGCTGCCGCCCTTGCCCACGGCCTGGGGCGCGGAAAAGCGCAGCTGCACCCGGCGCAGGTCGTACTGCTCCGCCAGCAGATGCTCCAGCGCCTTCACCGCCGCGTCCGGCACCGTCTCGCTGCTGACGGCCTGCACCTCGATGGTGCGGGCCTCCCGGTCCAGCACGCCGCCGGTCACATAGGCATCGTGCAGCAGCAGGCGCAGCTGGCGCGGCGCCTGAAAGCTCTCGAATAATGTAAAAAACGGTAATTTCTCCGCCATTTTCTCACCTTACAGCTTGTCTATTTCCTGAAACAGCGCGTCCACCAGCTGCTCCTGCGGCACCTTGCGCAGGATCCTGCCCCTGGCGAACAGCAACCCCTCGCCGACGCCGCCGGCGATGCCCACGTCCGCGCCGGACGCCTCGCCCGGTCCATTGACCACGCACCCCATCACCGCCACGGTGATGGGCTTGGTGCAGCCCTGCAGCCGGCGCTCCACTTCCCGTGCGATGGGGATCATGTCGTACTTCGTCCTGCCGCAGGTGGGGCAGGAGATCAGATCCGGCCCGCTGCGGCGGATGCCCGCCGCCTGCAAAATGCGCTTGGCGGCGATGACCTCCTCCACCGGGTCCGCCGTCAGGCTCACCCGCAGCGTATCGCCCACGCCCATGCACAGAAGGCCGCCGATGCCGATGGCGGATTTCAGCACGCCCATCTCCGGTGTGCCCGCCTCCGTGACGCCCAGATGCAGCGGATAGTCCGTCTGCTCACGGAGCATCCGGTAGGCCGCCATGTTCACCGGCACCCGGGAGCACTTCACGGAGATACAGATGTCGTCGAAACCACAGTCATTCAGCAGGCGTACATGCCCCATGGCGCTGTCCACCAGTGCCTGAGCTGTAACGCCGCCGTATCTGGCCAGCAGATTCTTTTCCAGCGACCCGCCGTTGACGCCGATGCGGATGGGGATGCCCCGCTCCCGGCAGGCGTCTGCTACGGCCCGCACCCGCTCCTTGGCGCCGATATTGCCGGGGTTGATACGGATCTTGTCAACGCCGCCCTCGGCGCACAGCAGCGCCAGCTTATAGTCGAAATGGATGTCCGCCACCAGCGGAATGTGGATGCGGGCCTTGATGGCCGGGATGGCCCGGGCCGCCTCCTCCGTGGGCACGGCCACGCGGATGATCTCGCACCCCGCCTGCTCCAGCCGGAGGATCTGCTGCACCGTGGCGTCCACGTTCTCCGTGGCGGTATTGCACATGGACTGGATGCTCACCGGCGCGCCGCCGCCCACGGCCACGCCGCCCACCATGATCTGTCTGCTCATCGTATCCCCTCTCAGTGTACCAGCTTCCACACGTCGCTGAACGTGATGACCGCCATCAGCGCCAGCAGCAGCACAAGCCCCGCAAAATGGATATAATTCTCGTATTTGGCCGGGATCTGCTTTTTGAACAGCAGCATGCCGACGGCGTTGATGACAAGGAAGAATATCTTGCCGCCGTCCAGCGCCGGCAGAGGCAGCAGGTTCATCACCGCCAGGTTCACGGCGATGAGCGCCGCCAGATAGGCGATGTTCTCCACCGCCGCCCGGGCGCTGCCGGACTGCTCGCCCACCTGGGTCATGGTGGACACGATGCCCACCGGCCCGCTGAGATCCTTCACACCGGCTTCGCCGGTCACCAGCATCTGCAGGCTCAGCCGCACCATGCGCACGAAATCCACGGCGTTGTTCCATGTGTAGGACAGCTTCCGCCCCAGCGTGGCCTCCTCCGCGCCGAAGTACAGCCCGTAGCTGGTGTAGGACTCGCCGTTCTGGTCGGTGTAGGTCTGCGGCGACATGGGAAAGTCCGTCAGTGTGACCTTCTCCCCGTTCCGCTCCACCACCAGGTCAAAAACGCCGGTCTTGTTCAGACCCAGCAGCAGCCTGACATCGCTGTACATGTACACCCGCTCGCCGTCGATGCGCAGCAGGCGGTCGCCGGTCTGCAGGCCCTCCGCACTCTCCAGCGGGCAGCCGTCGGCAAAGCCGGTGATCACCGGCTCGTAGAAGGCCTTCGCCCCGGCGTACAGCGCCAGAATGATGAGAAGGCCCGCGATGAAGTTCATGGCCGCGCCCGCCGCGAAGATCAGGAGCTTGGCCCAGAAGCCCTGGTTGTTCAGAGCCGCCGGGTCGTCGGAGTCCTCCTCCTCGCCCTCCATGGCGCAGAAGCCGCCCACCGGGAACAGCCGCAGGGAGTACTGCGTCTCCCCCTTCTGCTTCTTCCACAGGGCCGGCCCCATGCCGATGGAAAACTCGTTGACCCGCACGCCGCAGGCCTTGGCCGCCATGAAATGGCCCAGCTCGTGAACGGCGATGAGCACGCCGAACACAAGGATGGCCGCTAAGATATATACCATTGCTACAACTCCTTTATGGCGCCCCGCGCCTTACAGGACAGCCTCCCGGGCCATCCTGTCTGCTTCCAGTATATCCGCAAGGCCTGGCCGATATTGCAGCGGTACGCGGGAAAGCGCCTGCTCCACCAGCCGCGGGATGTCGTTGAACCCGATGGCGCCCTGCAAAAAACGCTGCACCGCCGCCTCGTTGGCGCCGTTCATCACGGCGCAGGCCGTGCCGCCCGCCGCCGCGCACTGCCGGGCGATGCGCAGGCAGGGGAACGCCTCCATGTCCGGCGCGCTGAACGTCAGCGCGCCGCAGGTCAGCAGATCCAGCGTCCTGTCCGGTGTCTGTACCCGATGGGGGTACGTCAGCGCGTAGCGGATGGGCAGCTTCATGTCCGGTGTGCCCAACTGGGCCAGCACGGCCCCGTCCCGGAACTCCACCAGCGAGTGGACGATGCTCTGGCGGTGGATCACCGCCTCCACCTGCTCCACCGGCAGGTCGTACAGCCGCATGGCCTCGATGATCTCCAGCCCCTTGTTCATCAGGGTGGCCGAGTCGACGGTGATCTTGGCGCCCATGGTCCAGTTGGGATTCTTCAGGGCGTCCGCCGCCGTCACATGCTCCAGCTCCGCAAAGGAGCGGCCGAAAAACGGCCCGCCGGAGCAGGTCAGCAGCAGGCGTCTGACCTCCCCTCTGTCCCGGCAGCCCTGCAAACACTGGAAAATGGCGCTGTGCTCCGAATCCACCGGTACGATCTCCGCCCCCGTCTCCCGGGCGGCGGCCATCACCAGCTCACCGGCGCACACCAGCGTCTCCTTATTGGCCAGGGCGATGCGCTTTTTGGCCATGATGGCCGCCAGCGTCGGGGCCAGCCCCACGCTGCCCATCACCGCCGTTACCACCGTGTCCGCCTCCGGCAGCGTGGCGGCGGCGGTCAGGCCCTCCGGTCCCTCCATCACCTCAATGCCGGTGCCCCGCAGGCGCCCGCGCAGCTCTTTGGCCGCAGCGGGGTCATACAGCACGGCAAGGCGCGGCCTGAATCGCCGCGCCTGCTGTTCCAACAGATCCACCTGTCGATTGGCGGTCAGCGCCGCCACGGAAAGTCCCAGCTCCTGCGCCACGGACAGCGTCTGCCGTCCGATAGAGCCTGTGGCGCCCAGCAGGGATATGGTCTTTGTCATAGATGTACCCTCAATACAGCGTTACCGCGTCCACGATCATCCAGATCACCGGCGCGGCGAAGATCACGCTGTCGAACCGGTCCAGCACGCCGCCGTGCCCCGGCAGCAGCCGCCCGTAGTCCTTGATGCCGTACTGCCGCTTGATGCAGGAGAAGCTGAGGTCGCCCAGCTGGCCCAGCACCGCGCCCACAAGGCCCAGCAGCACACACCAGCCGATGTGCAGCGGCACCTCCGTACAAAGGAAGAAGAAGATGCGGAACAGGATCATGCCCGCCATGCCGCCCACAAGGCCGCTGACCGCGCCCTCCCGGGTCTTTTTGGGGCTGACCAGCGGCGCCAGCTTCGTCCTGCCGAACATCATGCCGCCGAACAGGGCCATGGCATCGCTCATAAAGGCCGCCACCAGCGGGATGAGCACCAGCCCCGCCCCGTGCTCCAGCATCCGCAGCCGCAGAAGGCAGCTGAGCGCCAGCGGGATGGCGATGCCCGCCGCCAGCACGGCGCACAGCGCCGTGAAGTCCAGTTCCTCCTTCTTGCCGTACTCCAGCACCATGCACAAAAACACCACGAGCACCAGCGCCGCCGTCAGCCAGGGCATCAGCCCCGCCGCGGCCGTGCCGGCGAACCGCTCATGGCGGAAGTAGACGTCCGCCACCGTGAAGGCGGACAGCGCAGCCGCCAGCCCCCACCAGCGCCGGGTCTTTTCCGGCGGCAGCACCGCCGCCAGCAGCTCGTGGCTGCCGATGATGCACAGGCCCATGATAAGGGCCATCGTGGCCCAGTCCGGGGCGAAGCACAGTACGCCCAGCAGCGCGGGGATGCCCACCACGGCCACCAAAATTCTCTGTTTCATGCCGTCTCCTTACGCCTTCACGCCGCCGAACCGGCGATCCCGCTTCTGATAGTCGATGATGGCCTTGTCCAGCTCCTCACGGGTGAAGTCCGGCCACAGGGTGTCGCAGAAGTAAAACTCGCTGTAAGCGCACTGCCACAGCAGGAAGTTGGAGAGCCGCAGCTCACCGCTGGGCCGGATGATCAGCTCCGGGTCGGGGATGCCGGCGGAGTACAGGTACTTGCCGAAGTTCTCCTCCGTCCAGTCCTCCCCCGCCTCGGCGCACTGCCGCGCGGCCCGCAGGATCTCCGCCCGCCCGCCGTAGTTCAGGCAGATATTGGCCTGAAACCCGTCGTAATGACCGCTGATCTCCCGCGTCTCCGCCGCCAGCTCCTGCAATTCCGGAGCGATGGCGGACAGGTCGCCGAAGAATTTCAGACGGATATGGTCTCTCTCCATGGTGTCCACGGCCTCCAGCAGGTACTGCTTCAAAAGGCCCATGATGGCGCCGACCTCGTCAGCCGGACGTTTCCAGTTCTCCGTGGAGAACGCATACACCGTCAGGTATTCCACGCCCAGCTCCTTGCAGTAGGTGGCGATATCCCGGAACACCTCGGCCCCCGCCTTATGGCCGGCAGTGCGCGGCAGCGAACGCTGCTTTGCCCAACGACCGTTGCCGTCCATGATAATAGCGATATGGCGGGGAAGGCGGTTTTTGTCCACCTCCCCCGCCGTATGGGGCATTTTTCTGCGGAACAGGCCCATCAGACGGACATCAGTTCCTTTTCCTTGTTGTCCAGCAGCTTATCCAGCTCCTTGCAGCTGTCGTCGGTCAGCTTCTGCAGGTCCTTCTCCACGATCTTCATCTCGTCCTCGGTGATCTCGGAGGCCTTCTGCTGCTTCTTGAAATTCTCCAGGGCGTCGCGGCGGATGTTGCGCACAGCCACCTTGCCCGCCTCGGTATATTTGTGGATCTGCTTCACCAGCTCCTTGCGGCGCTCCTCCGTCAGCTGGGGGAAGGCCAGGCGGATGCACTTGCCGTCGTTCTGGGGATTGATGCCCAGGTCAGACTCCTGAATGGCCTTCTCGATGCCCTTGAGGATGGATGCGTCCCACGGCGTGATCACCAGCGTGCGGGGGTCGGGAGAACCGACGGATGCGATCTGCTGGATGGGCGTGGGGGTGCCGTAGTAGTCCACGCTGATGCGGTTGAGCACGGAAGCGTTGGCGCGGCCGGCACGCACGGTGTCGAAATCGCTGACCACGGATTCGATGCTTTTCTTCATTTTTTCCTCGTAGATCTTGTACTCGTCCTTTAACATAGCGGTTAAGCCTCCTTCACGATCGTTCCGATTTTTTCGCCGCGCAGGGCGCGGATGATATTCTGGGGGTCCTTCAGCGCAAACACCAGCACGGGGATGTGGTTGTCCATGGACAGGCTGGTGGCGGTGGAATCCATCACGGCCAGATGGCGCTTGAGCACCTCGTCATAGGTGATGGAGTCGAACTTGACGGCCGATGCGTTCTTGGCGGGGTCGCTGTCGTACACGCCGTCGATGTTCTTGGCCAGCAGGATGATGTCGGCCTCGATCTCCGCCGCACGCAGCACCGCCGCGGTGTCGGTGGAAAAGAACGGGCACCCGATGCCGCAGCCGAAGATGACCACGCGGCCCTTCTCCAGATGGCGGATGGCCCGCGCCCGGATATACGGCTCCGCCACGGCACGGATCTCCAGCGCCGTCTGCACCCGCACATCCACACCCTTCTGCTCCAGCACGTCGGCCATGGCCATGCAGTTCATGGCGGTGGCCAGCATGCCCATGTGGTCGGCGCGGGTGCGCTCGATATGCCCCTCGCCATCCTTGACGCCGCGCCAGAAGTTGCCGCCGCCGATGACGACGCCCACCTGCACGCCCATGTCCACGCACTCCCGGATGACATCGGCCACGCGGCCCATCACCTGAAAGTCCAGGCCGAAATGCTTGTCGCCTGCCAGCGCCTCGCCGCTGATCTTAATGAGTACCCGTTTGTATTTTGGCTGCTCCATCGCATTGCCTCCCCGTTTTTTCTCTCTGGTATTCTACCTTATTTCTGCCGTTTTGCATAGGGGTAAAAAGAAAAAATTTGTTTTTTCCCCACGGCGGTGTATAATGGGGAAAACACCGTTTCCGGGAGGGACCGCCATGGAGCTGAAGCACATACTGGGCCGCACCTGGGCGGCGGAGGGCGCCACCGCCCTGCTGCCCGTCTATTTTCTCACGGACCGGGACATCGTCCTCATCGACACCGGCTACGCCAAGCTGGACCGCCCCGGCCTGACACACCTTATCGACGACAACGGCCTGCGCCTGCGGGGCATCATCTGCTCCCACGCCCACTTTGACCACACCGGCAACGTCCGCTATCTCCAGCAGCGGTACGGCTGCCCCGCCGCCATCCAGCTCATCGAGGCCGGCATCTCCGTGAATCCCGACAGCTACCGGGCCAACTATGTGGCCCTGACCTACGGCAAGAGCCGCCAGCTGTTTTTAGAGGAGTGCTTCACCGCTGACATCATCATCGGCCCGGAGGACGACCATCTGGACATGGCCGGCGCCCGCTTCGGCATATTGCAGCTGCCCGGTCACTCCGCCGGCCATATCGGCATCGTCACGCCGGACGGCGCAGCCTATGTGGGGGACTGTCTCATCGACCACGAACAGATCGCCGCCGCAAAGCTGCCCACCAGCATGTTCATCGCACGGGATCTGGAGAGCAAGGCGCGCCTGCACCGGCTGGACGCTCCGGCCTACATCGTGGCCCACAAGCAGGTGCTGACGGACCGCGCCGCCTTTGACGCCCTGATCGACGAGAACATCGCCTTCATCCACGCCAAGGAGCGGGAGCTGCTGGACGACCTTACCGACGGCATGACGTTTTCCGACTGGATCGCCGCCTTCTGCCGCCGGGAGGATATCCGCACCCACAACGAGCTGAAATTCAGCGTGGTGGAGCGGAATTTCTCCAACTTCGCCGCGTGGCTCACCGACAGCGGCCGCGTCACCATCCAGCGGGAGTTCTGCGCCAAGAGATACTACCACGCCTGACCGGCTTTTCCGCATAAGACAGGGCGGACGCGATGCGTCCGCCCTGTCTTTTCGTATTCAGTCCATCTTGGGCCGCTCGCTGCCGTAGAAGAACACCGCCACGGTGCCCGGCCCCGCGTGGGAGCCGATGATGGTGCCGATGTCGCACAGGCGGATCTTCCCCTTCAGCTTCGGGAACCGCTGCTCAATGGCGTCAATGACCAGCTGGGCGTCCTCCGGGCACTGGGAGTGGCAGACGAAGCACTTGTCGTCGTAGTCCCGGCCGCCCCGGGCGCACTGTTCCATGGTGTCCACCGTGACCTCCACGGCCTTCTTCTTGCCCCGCACCTTGCTGTACGCCTTGATGGAGCCGGTGTCATCCAGCCGCATGATGGGGCAGATGTTCAGCACCGTGGCCACGGTGGCCGCCGCGCCGGACAC
>OJPD01000711.1_pt1 | contig 22374 bp, 26 predicted proteins | sample 1598371 | NCBI WGS metagenome assembly OJPD01 (sample SAMN03922478, study PRJEB24848) | human gut metagenome | isolation source: stool sample | host: Homo sapiens | place: Germany | collected 2010-11
TGCGCTCCGTGAACAGGATGCACCAGATCACCTCCGGCACGCTGACGGTGAACGGGACGGATGTCAGCACGCTGTCCGGCAAGAGCCTGCGCCGGTTCCGCCGGGGCATCGGCATGGTGTTCCAGTCCTTCAATCTGGTGACCCGCACCACCGTTATCAAGAACGTGCTGTCCGCCTGCGTACCGGATATGCCCTTCTGGCGGGTGCTGCTGGGCGCGTTCCGGAGGGAGGACAAGATCAAGGCGCTGGAGTCGCTGGACAAGGTGGGGATCCTGGACAAGGCCTACATGCGGGCCGACCAGCTGTCCGGCGGACAGCAGCAGCGCGTGGCGCTGGCCCGCACACTGACGCAGGACCCGCAGATCATTCTGGCTGATGAGCCGGTGGCCGCGCTGGACCCCGTCACCGCCAAGCAGGTGATGCAGGACTTCGTGCGCATCAACAAGGAGATGGGCATCTCCATTCTGCTGAACATCCACCATGTAGAGCTGGCCATCGAGTACGCCGACCGCATCATCGGCATCCGGGCTGGCAAGATCGTCTATGACGGCCCCTCCGCCAATGTGGATCAGGCCGTGCTGGACGCTATTTACGGAGACGACAGTCAGGCGGAGGCAAGCGTATGAGCCTGTACGACCGCCTGTTCAAACCACGCCACTATACGCTGCCCAATGGCGCGGTGGTGGAGGAGAAGCGCAGCCGCGCGCCGCTGGTCATTCTGATCGTGCTGGCGCTGGGTGCGCTGTCCGTGCATATCACCGGCTTCGACTTCGCGGTGCTGGTAAAAAAGGGCAGCAAGTTCTTCGACATCCTCAAGGCCATGATCCCGCCCAACACCGGCTATCTGTCCAAGATCTGGCAGCCCCTGTGGGACACCATCAAGATGTCCTTCCTGGGCTCCTTCGTGGGCGCGGTGCTGGCCGTTCCCTTTGCGGTGGCCGCTGCCAGCAACATCGTCACAAACCGGGTGGTGGTGTTCATCGTGCGGCTGTTCCTCAGCCTGGTGCGGACGCTGCCCACGCTGGTCTGCGCCCTCATCGCCACATACATCTTCGGTCTGGGCACCATGGCGGGCACCTGCGCCATCGCGGTGTTCACCTTCGCCTATGTGGGCAAGCAGCTGTTTGAGATCATCGAGACGGTGGACATGGGCCCCTACGAGGCCATGGAGGCGCTGGGCGCCACGCGGCTGCAGGCGTTTACCACCGCCGTGTTCCCGCAGGTGCTGCCGACGTATCTGTCCGTGTCTCTGTTCTGTCTGGAGGGCAATGTGCGCTATGCGTCCATTCTGGGCTATGTGGGCGCCGGCGGTCTGGGCCTCATCATGAACGAGAAGATCGGCTGGCGTGAGTATGACAGCCTGGGTATGATCCTGATCGTCCTGTTCGCGGCTGTCATGGTCATCGAGGGCATCAGCCACTGGCTGCGCAAGCGCTTGACGTAAGGAGGGGGCCGCTATGGATCAGAAAATTCTCAAAGCCTACAACGCCGCGCCGAAAACGTGGCTGTGGCAGCTGCTGGCGGCGTTCATCGTAGCCTGCCTGCTGGCATGGTCCGGTACGGCGGTGCGGGTCAGCAATCCCACCAGCAACGGGCTGGAGGTGGCGGGCAACATCATCTCCGGCATCTTCCATCCCTCCGGCAAGCTGCTGTTCACGCTGGGCACCAACGGTGTGCCCTATCTGCTGCTGGAGACGTTCTGCATCGCGTTTCTGGGTACCATCGTGGGCGCAGTGATCTCGCTGCCGCTGTCGTTCATCAGCGCCAGCAATCTGGTGCCGAAGCCGCTGGCCCTGATCGGCCGCGTGCTTATCGCCGCCATCCGCACCATTCCGGCATTCGTGTACGGCCTGATGTTTATCCGCGTCACCGGTCCCGGCCCCTTCGCGGGCCTGCTGACCATGTCGCTGTGCTCCATCGGCATGGTGTCCAAGATGTTCATCGAGAGCATCGAGGATCTGGACAAGCGTATTCTGGAGTCGCTGGACGCCGCGGGCTGCACCACGTTCCAGAAGATCCGGTACGGCATCCTGCCGCAGCTGACGGCAGATTTTACGTCCACCATCATCTACCGCTTCGATATGAACCTGCGCGATGCCACGGTGCTGGGTCTGGTGGGGGCCGGCGGTATCGGTGCGCCGCTGATCTTCGCCATGAGCTCCTACCGCTGGAACGAGGTGGGCGCCATCCTGCTGGGCCTGATCGTGCTGGTGCTCATCATCGAGTGGATCTCCGCCAGGATCCGGGTCAAGCTGGCGCGGGGGTAAGCTATGGAGAGAACATTTACCATCTATTTCACCTCCGACCTCCACGGCTACATCTATCCCACGGATTACCGCAGCCGGGAGGAGCGGGATATCGGCCTTTTCAAATGCGCCAACCGCTTTGAAAAGGACGGAAACACCCTCATCATCGACGGCGGCGACCTTTTGCAGGGCTCGCCGCTGGGGGCATTCTGCCATGACACGCTGGGTGACGCTGGGCGGTTCGCCCAGATCATGAACCGCTGCGGCTACGACTATGTGACGCTGGGCAACCACGATTTCAACTACGGCATGGCGTATCTGGACAGCTATCTGGACGAGCTGCGCGCCCGCTGCGTCTGCGAAAACGTCCGGTGGGACGGCGCGGGCGTGCGGTTCCCGGCGCGCATCCACACGCTGGAGAACGGACTGCGCATCGGTATCGTGGGCATCGTCACCGACTATGTGAACATCTGGGAAAAGCCGGAGCATCTGACCGGCGTCACCATCAGCGATCCCATCCCCGCCGCCCGGGCTGCGCTGGAGCGGCTGAAGGGGCAGGTGGATGTGACGCTGTGCATCTATCACGGCGGCTTCGAGCGGGATCTGGCCACGGGCCGGGTGCTGTCCACCACCCACGAAAATGTGGCGTACCGGCTGTGTCAGGAGCTGGATTTCGATCTGCTGCTGACGGGGCACCAGCACATGACCGTTCACGGACAGTCCGTGTGCGGTACATTTGTGGTGCAGCCCACAGACAGGGGACAGGAGTTCCTGCGTATTGATGCGGCAATTACTGACAAGGAAAAACACTTCACAAGCGAAACCGTGTCCGCCGGCGGCGTGTGCCGCCGGGACTGGCTGGAGGAGTTCGCCGGTATGGAGCACGGCGCCCAGAACTGGCTGGATCAGGTGGTGGGGCACCTCCGCGACCCGCTGCTGCCGGATACGCCGCTGCGTATGGCGGTGGAGGGCAGCGGCCTTGCCGATCTGTTCAACGCGGTGCAGCTGTGGGCCAGCGGTGCCCAGCTGTCGGCATCCAGCCTGGCCAACGATGTGGCGGGGCTGCCGCAGGTGGTGCGGCGGCGGGATCTGCTCATCGCTTACCCCTACACCAACACGCTGTCTGTGCTGGAGATCACCGGCGCCGTTCTGCGGCAGGCCATGGAGCGCAGCGCGGAGTACTTTACCCGGAACGGCGATGGCTCCCTGCGGGTGTCGGACTGCTTCCTGGAGCCGAAGGTGGAGCACTACAACTACGACTACTACGCCGGGGCGGCGTATGTCTACGACATCTCACGCCCGGTGGGGCAGCGGGTCACAGCGCTGACCGTGGCCGGGAAGCCGGTGGCGGACGACGATTTGTTCACCATCTGCCTCAACAGCTACCGCGCCAGCGGTACCGGCGGCTACGACTGTTATGTGGGCTGCCCGGTTGTGCGGGAGATCGGCACGGAGATGTCCGAGCTGATCCTGGACTATTTCAAGCTGTACGGTGGCGACATCCCGCCGGTACACGGGGATTATCGGGTGATATGACCCCCAAAAGCCCTTGACAGGTTGGTCTACATGGTGTAGTCTTTTGTTAGACTACACCATGTAGACCAAAAGGAGGGCGCGCAATGGGCGAGTACAGCATGGGCGCGGTGGAGTCCCGGTTCGCGGACATGATCTGGCGCACAGAGCCGGTGACATCGGCGGAGCTGGTACAGCAGGCGGCACAGGAGCTGGCGTGGAAGAAATCCACCACCTACACGGTGCTCAAGCGGCTGTGCCAGCGGGGGCTGTTCCGGAACCAGGACGGTGTTGTGACGTCGCTGGTGTCCCGGGAGGCGTTTTACGCGGCACAGAGCCGGCAGTTCGTGGAGGAGAAATTCTCCGGGTCGCTGCCGGCTTTTCTGGCAGCGTTCACCGCACGGGAGAAGCTGTCCCGGCAGGAGCTGGATGAGCTGCAGCGGCTCATCGACGAGAGCAGGGGGTGACGGGATGCTGCATGTTCTTTCTGACAGCGTGTTTCCCGCGGTGCTGCGGATGAGCCTGTACGGCGCTGCGGCCGTGATCGTGGTGCTGCTGGTGCGGCTGCTGCTGCGCCGGGCGCCCAAGGTGTTCTCCTATGCGCTGTGGCTGGTGGTGCTGTTCCGGCTGCTGTGCCCGGTGACGGTGCAGGCGCCGTTTTCCCTGTGGGGCGCGGTGGAGCAGCCGGCGGAGGAGACGGCGGTGCGCCTTATCCCGGCGGAGGGCCGGGCGTGGCTGGCCGGTACGGCTCACGACACGGCAGACGGCGGCTCGTCGGCGAATACGGCTCCCGCGCCGGCAGAGGAGACGCGGAGGCTGACCGCAAGGGAGTGGGCGGCGCTGGTCTGGCTGGCCGGTGCGGCGGTGATGGCCGGGTACGGCGTTGTGTCGCTGCTGCGGCTGCGCAGGCGGCTCATCGGTGCGGTGTGGTACGAGGAGAACGTCTACATCACCCACCGGGTGCCCACGCCCTTTGTGCTGGGGCTGGTGCGGCCCAGGATATTCCTGCCCGCCTCCCTGACGGAGGAGGAGCGGCCCTACATCCTGCTCCACGAGCGGTATCACATAAAAAGATGGGACCATGTTGTAAAGTTTCTGTACTTTACGGCACTCTGCATACACTGGTTTGACCCGTTTGTGTGGCTGGCTTTCGCGCTGGCGGGGCGGGACATGGAGATGCGCTGTGACGAGGCGGTGCTGCGGCAGGCGGGGGAGAATATCCGGGCGGATTACGCCGCGTCGCTGCTGCGGCTGGCTACGGGACAGCATCTGCCATCCCTGCCGCTGGCCTTCGACGAGGGCGACACCGGCGGCAGGATACGGAACCTGCTGCGGTGGCGCAGGCCCCGCGTCTGGGTGACTGCGCTGGCGGCGCTGGTGTGCGCGGCGGTGATCGCCGCCTGCGGCGCCGATCCCGCGGCGGACGGGGGGCAGACCCCTGTGCCGGACACGCCGCCCGCCGTGGAGGAGCCGACGCCTGCGCCGCAGCCGGTACAGGAACCGGTACAGGAACCGGAAAAGCCGTGGCTCAGCGTATGGCGGGTCACATGGCAGAAGGGCGACTCCGCGGAGCAGCTGGTGCCGCTGACGCAGGAGCAGGTGGACGCCATCCTCGCCGAGGAGCCGGTGGTGCTGCCAGAGTGGCAGCGGGTCTATGCCCGGCTGGAACGGGAGGGGCAGGAGGCTGTGATGTACGCCGGAGACGGCTATTTCCCTGTGCCGCCCACGGTGCTGGACATTCTGACGGAGCAGTGCGGCTATACGTTTGTGACGCCGGAGGACTTCCGGGGGAACATGACGGAGGCGCGGCTGGAGTGGACGGACGGGCAGACGCGGTACGCCGCCGCGGAGGACCTGCCGGCTCTGCAGGAGATGCTGATGGGGGCGTCCTGCACCGGAGGAGCTGCCGCCTGCGGTTTCGGCGCAAGACTGACGGTGACGTTCGACGACGGGCGCACCGTGTCGGTGCTGAAGGGGGAGGACAGCTGCCCCAGCTTTATGTTCGGCTCCTGGTGCTGTGCCACGGTGACGGCCCAGCAGGGCCAGCAGTTCTGGCGCATTTTCGGATTCCCGGCGGAACACTGAAGAAGAAAGCGGGCTGTCCCTGTGGGACAGCCCGCTTCAGTCTGCTGAAAAAGAATTGCTGCGCGCAAAATGGGCGCTTGGCTGCAAGTGCTTATGAGAGGGTGAACGTCATGGTCACCGGGTTGTGGTCGGAATAGGCGAAGCCGGTGTCCAGCACCACGGCGCGCGCCACCGTCACATTGGGCGTGACCAGAAAGCCGTCCACCGTCAGGACGTACTGCCCCTGATGATAGGGGCCGTCGGCGTTGCGGCAGCTGGGGACGGGAGCACTCTCGTCCAGCGGCGTTACCAGTGTGACATCCACGCCGTCAAACGTGCCCGCCGGAATGGGCTGCGCCCAGGAGTAGGACTGGTCGGCCTCGCCGAACCAGGCGGCGGAGTCGCCCAGCAGGTCCTTGTTGAAGTCGCCGCCGGCCACGCACCAGTTGCCGGCGTCGTACTCGGCCTGCATGTCCGCCAGCAGCAGCTTCAGCTGCTCCGTGGCGATGGTGCCGTCGCTGGTATACGCGGAGAGATGAAGGTTGTAAAGGACAAGTTCTTTACCATCCTCCGCAGGGATGCGGCTGACGGAATAGCAGCGGTCCAGATCCAGCAGCTTCATGAAGCCGCTCTCCACCGGCAGCTCCACGCGGCTGGCCACCGTAATGCCGGCGGCGGAGAGGGTCATCAGACCGGAGCGGGACGCGCCGTGGGGCCGGGTCAGGGGGTACAGCAGGTAGGGGGAGTCGTAATTCTGGCAGAACACGCTGCTCAGACCGGGCAGCGCGTCGGTGATATAGGGGCGCTCGTCCACCTGATAGGTGCGGGTGGAGCCCATGTCCACCTCCTGCACCAGATAGAAGTCCGCCGCCTGCTCCCGCAGGAAGGCGCCGATCTCGGTGAGGTTCTTCGTCAGGCGCTCCTCGCTCCAGGCCCGGGACTCGGTGCCGCCGTCCATGAAGAAGCCGTAGTCGGCCTCATAAGCGCCGAAGCCGATGTTGTAGGACACCGCGGTGTAGGGCGTGCCGGTCCGGATGTAGGGAGCGGCCGTATCGGCATTCACGGGGGTCAGGGACATATCGCCGATGCGGTGGTAGCCGATGAACACATAGGCCACATAGCCCGCCGCCAGCAGCACCAGCGCCAGCACGATGCACAGCGCGGTCTTGATCCACTTTTTCACATTTATGTGCCTCCTTTGGTTTACATTTTCCGCTTCGTATAGTATAATGATTCCCATCGCGTTTGAAAAGAGGGAAACTGTTTGAAAAAGATCGTGATACGCTTCAACGCGCCGGTGATCCTGACGTTCGCGCTGCTGAGCCTGCTGGCTCTGCTGCTGGGGAACTGGACGGACGGCGCTGCTACATACCAGTATTTCTCCGTGTACCGCTCGTCCCTGTCCGACCCGCTGACGTATGTGCGGTTCTTCGGGCATGTGCTGGGACACGCGGACTATGAGCACTACATGGGCAATATGCTGCTGATACTGCTGGTGGGGCCGGGGCTGGAGGAGAAGTACGGCAGCGGCACCATGGTGTGGACCATCGCCGTCACCGCGCTGGTCACGGGCCTGGTGCATTTCGTGTTCTTTCCCGGCTCGGTGCTGCTGGGTGCCAGCGGCGTGGTGTTCATGATGATCGTGCTGTCCTCCTTCACCGCCATGCGCCGGGGCGAGATCCCCATCACGCTGATCCTGGTGGTCATCTTCTATCTGGGCGGTGAGATCATGGACGGCCTTTTCAAGCAGGATAATATCTCCCAGATCACCCATATCGTGGGCGGCCTGTGCGGACTGGTGTTCGGCTTCACCATCCGCCGGGGCAGGAGGTGAGCGGTATGCGCATCGCCATTGCGGTCACGGCGGCGCTGCTGGTGCTGGACCGTGTGCTGAAGGGACTGGCCCGCCGGGAAAAGCTGCATTTTAACGGAAAGCTGCTGCGCCTGACCCATCTGGAGAATCCGGGATTCTTTATGGGCGCGGGCAGCCGTTACCGGGCCGTGCTGCGGTGGGTGCCGCTGCTGATCTGGATCGCGGCGGCCATACTGCTGCTGCCCCATGTGGAGCGGCGGCTGGGCCCGGCGCGGCTGGGCATCCTGCTGGTGCTCACCGGCGGGCTGAGCAACCAGTACGACCGGATGCGCCGGGGCAGCGTGACGGACTATGTGCAGCTGCCCGGCGCCGGGAAGAAGCTGGGACGGCTGGTATGGAACATAGCGGATTTCATGCTGCTGGGCGGCGTGGTGCTGACGGTCATCGGGCTCATCCGGGAAATGATAAGAGGATAAACAGGCCAAGGGCCGCGCATGCGCGCGGCCCTGTTTTCCGTCATACGGTCACTTTTCCTTGTAGTACAGGCGGCAGTGGCAGTAGCCCTCGTAATCGGGGTCCGCGATCTGGTCCTTGAACTCCCTGCACATGCAGCGGTTCTCCTCCGTGCGGGCCAGGCGGCAGGGACAGTAGCCGCCGGTGCGGCGCAGCCCCTCGCGGATGGTGCGGACGATCTCCTCGTCCTCGTTGAGACGTACCTTCATGTCGATGCTCCTTTGTATTTCTTTATGACGGGAGTATAACCGGTTTTGCCGGCGTTTGCAACCGGAGACGCAAAAAAGGACAGGGAACGCAGCGCGCGTTCCCTGTCCCGCCGGGGTAGGGATCTGGGGGTTCGGATCACAGGTGGGAGGGCCTGTATCAGAACGCACGGCGCTGTGTGAGCAGCCGCACGAAAGCCACAACGGCCAGAACAGCGATGGCGGCAGCCGCGCCCATGCTCACGAAGGAGAGCAGCATGCCAACGGCATTGGGCAGAAGGAAGGCCGCCACAGCGGACACCAGACAAAGAACGACCAGACCGACGATCAGCTTCATGTTTCCCATATTTTGTGTTCTCCTTTCTTACAGCGGATAGATGATGTACTTTTTCTTCTTGTCTATACCATACCAGAGAAAACGGTACGCATCCTTACAGGAAAAAGACAAAGCGGTGGTAAGTTGGATACAAAATGGTTACATCCGGGTCATTTCGGTGACAATGTACAGGGGGTCCGGGTGATTTTTTCTTGTGTTTTGCGGGAATATTTGCTATAATGCAGAGGACTATCGCAGCGGGGCGTATTTTCTGCGCATACGCGCCGCGTTTTACCGGGAGGAACCGTTCTTGCAATATCTGACGAATTTATGGGACGCGCTGGACTTCGGCTCGCTGGAGAGCATCCTGCTGCGGCTGGCCTCCGTGTTCCTGTGCCTGACCATCCACGAGACGTGCCACGGCCTTGCGGCTTACGCCCTGGGCGACCCCACGGCCAAGCGGGCCCACCGGCTGAGCCTCAACCCTCTGCGGCACATCGACTGGATCGGTTTTTTCATGATGATCGTGGCGGGGTTCGGCTGGGCCAAGCCGGTGCCTGTGAACCCCAACTACTTCAAAAAGCCCAAGGAGGGCATGGCCGTCACGGCACTGGCCGGGCCGGTGTCCAATTTCCTGCTGGCGCTTCTTCTGCTGCTGGCGGCCCGGCTGGTCTACGTCCGGGCGGTGGTGACAGGCACGCTGCCGGAGACGCTGTTTTCGTTCCTGGTGAACACCGCGTCCCTGTCGGTGGGTCTGGGGCTTTTCAATCTGGTGCCGGTGCCGCCGCTGGACGGCTCCAAGGTGGCGGCAGTGCTGCTGCCGGACAGGGCCTACAACTGGCTGATGCGCTATGAGCAGCTGGGCATGGTGCTGCTGGTGGTCATCATCTCCGTGGGCATCGGCAGCAACGCGCTGGACGCCGCTATCCGCTGGGTATTCGAGCTATTCTGCCGCATCGTCGGCTTCTGAGGGGTAAACGCTGTTGGACAATCCGATCTTCAAGCTGGAAAAGGTGGTGCAGACCAGGGCCAGCGAGCCGCTGGAGGATTTCGAGGGGCCGCTGGATCTTATCCTGTTCCTGCTGAGCAAAAATAAGATAGAGATACAGGACATCCCCATCGCCCTGATACTGGAGCAGTATCTGGACTATCTGGAAAAGCGCAAGCAGATGGATCTGGAGGTGGCCAGCGAGTTCATCACCATGGCCGCCCACCTGATGTACATCAAGACCCGGATGCTGCTGAGTCTGGAGGACGAGGAGGCCCAGAGCGAGATGGACGCCCTCATCCAGTCGCTGGAGGAGCGGAAGCGGGGCGATGCCTACGCCAAGGTGCGCTACATCACGGAGCGTCTCGGCCCCATGGGGGAGTTCGGCCGCAACGTGCTGACCCGCCCGCCGGAGCCGATGGAGCGGGGGAAGATCTACGAGTACGAGCAGGAGCCGGCGGATCTGATCCTGGCCATGCAGGAGGTCACGGACCGCCGGGGCCAGGTGGAGGAGGCGCCGCCGCTGAAGGCCTTTGACGAGATCGTCAAGCGGGAGCCGTACCCCGTGGAGACGAAGGCGCGGGAGATCATCCGCCGCCTGAAGCAGGGCGGCATCACCCGCTTTCTGCTGCTGTTCCGGGGCAGCAGGAGCCGCAGTGAGCTGGTGGCCACGTTCATGGCCGTGCTGGAGCTGTGCCGGAACAATCTGATCCGACTGGCCGGCTCCGCCAGCGACTGCACCGTCACCTGCGAGGGCGACGTACCGGAAGAACTGATGTAAGGGGAGACGCATGGATACACGGGAAATGAAAGAGATCGAGGCCGCAGTGGAGGGCATCCTCTTTGCCTCCGGGGAGCCGGTGGGCATCGACCGGGTCTGCGTGGCGCTGGATCTGGACAAGCCCACGGCGGAGCTGGTGCTCCAGCGGCTGCAGGACTATTACAGCTATGAGCGGCGGGGCATCCGCCTTCTGAAGATGGAGGACAGCTACCAGCTGTGCTCCGCGCCGGAGTATGGCGATCAGATCCGCAAGGCCTTCGAGATACGGAAGCCCGCCAAGCTGAGCCAGCCGGCGCTGGAGGTGCTGACCATCATCGCCTACTACCAGCCCACCACACGGGCGTATGTGGATCAGATCCGGGGCGTGGACAGCTCCTACACCGTGGGGCTGCTGCTGGACCGGCACCTCATCGAGGAGTGCGGGCGGCTGCAGGTGCCGGGACGGCCCCGGCTGTACCGGACGACCCAGGCATTTCTGCGGGCGTTCCATCTGGACTCGCTGGAGGATCTGCCCCAGCTGCCGGGTCTGGAGGCCGACGGCCAGATGCGTCTGGATGACGAGGGGAACCTCCCGGCGGAGACGGGAGAAGAATAAGGGAAAGGGGTGACCCGCTTGGCCGCGCTGTGGATATTGGGCATACTGGCAGTACTGATACTTCTGCTGCTCCTGCTGCGCGTGGGCGTACACGTCCGCTTCGGCGATGAACTGTACGTCACGGCCATGGCGGGTCCCGTCCGGCTGCAGCTGGTGCCGAAGCCGGAAAAAAAGGGGGCGGAAAAGCCTGGGAAAGCGAAGCCCCCCAAGGAGAAGAAGGAAAAACCGGCGGACGAGAAGCGAAAAAAGCCGGCGCTGACACCGGGCGACATCCGCAGCGCGCTGCCGGCTGTGTGGGAGTCCCTGAAGCGGGGGCTGCGGAAAACGCGGCAGCGGCTGCGCATCGACCCCTTGCGGCTGTCGGTGTGCTTCGGCGGCGACGACCCCGCGCAGACGGCAGAGACCTACGGCTGGGCCAACGCGGCCATGTGGACGGTGATGCCGGAGCTGGAGAAGCTGACCAACATGCCGGATCCCCGCATCCATCTGGAGACGGACTTCAACGCCCCGGATACCCGCGCCAGCGGTGAGGTGGGGCTGAGTTTCCGCATCGGCGACCTGCTGGCCATCGGCTTTGCCTTTGCCGGGCCGGCGCTGCGGTGGTTTATGGCCTTCCGGAAGGAGAAGGCCGCACGGGAGAAGCTGGCCGCCAAGGAAAAGAAGGCCGCGCAGGACACGAAAGACCAGGCGCCCGCCGGTGCGGACGCGACCCATACAACGAACTGAGGAAAAGGAGCGTACAGCATGGAAATGAACGAGAAGAAGAACGCGATCAGCGCAATGATGGAAGCGTCCATGGGCAAGATCCGCGAGATGGTGGACTCCAACACCGTGGTGGGCGAGCCTATCGTCACGGCGGACGGCGTGACCCTGATCCCCGTGTCCCGGCTGAGCTTCGGTTTCGGCTGCGGCGGCGGTGACTACGGCAAGCAGCCCGACAAGCTTGGGGCCGGTGCGGCTGCCGGTGTCCGGGTGGAACCCATGGCGTTTCTGGTGGTCAAGGACGGCGTGACCCGCATGCTGCCCGTGGGCACCCCCGCCATCACCACCGTGGACCGCATCGTGGAGATGGTGCCACAGGTCATGGACCGCGTGGAGGGCTTCATCGACAAGAAGCGGGAAAAGGCGGATTTCTGAGGTAAAATACTTTCGCACGGGGCCGAATATACTGGGATGATCCTAACGAAGTAAGGGTGATCCTATGTGGGCCAAGATGCTGCGGGCGATGCTGCCCCTGTGCCTGTTCCTGTGCATGCTGCCAGCTGTGGCGGAGGCTGTGGAGGTCTCCGCCACGGCTGCTGTCCTGCTGGACGCGGACACGGGGCAGATGCTTTACGAAAAGAACGGCGATGAGCAGATGCTCATTGCCAGCACCACCAAGATCATGACGGCGCTGGTGACGCTGGAGCAGGCGGGACTGGACGACACCATCACCGTGACCCGGGCGCACATGACCGAGGGCTCGTCCATGTACCTGAAGCCCGGCGAAACAGTGCGGGTGGAGGAGCTGCTGTACGGCCTGCTGCTGTGCTCCGGCAACGACGCGGCGCTGGCCCTGACGGAGTGTGCCGGAGGGCTGGAGCCGTTCGTGGCGCTGATGAACGAAAAGGCGGCGGCGCTGGGCATGACCCGCACCAGCTTCGCCAATCCCAACGGACTGGACGCCGAGGGACACTACTCCACGGCGCGGGATATGGCGGTGCTGGCCGCTGCGGCCATGGAGGAGCCTACGTTCCGGCGCATCTGTTCCAGCAGGGCCGTTACCATCGGCCAGCGCACCATGGAGAACCACAACCGCCTGCTGCGGCAGGTGGAGGGCTGCGTCGGCCTAAAGACCGGGTATACCAGGGCGGCGGGCCGCACGCTGGTGTCCTGCGCCGAGCGGGACGGCTGCCGCCTCATTGCGGTGACGCTGCGGGACGGCGACGACTGGGCCGACCACGCGGCACTGTATGAATACGGCTTCCGGCTGACGGCGCCGCGTGGCGCCGTACAGACGGTGCTGCTGCGCCTGCACCGGCCTGTGACAGCGGTGTGGGACGCATTTGCATGGCAGGAGATGGGAGACACATGACGGAACGGCTGCAAAAGTTGATAGCGTCCGCCGGCCTGTGCTCCCGGCGGACGGCGGAGGAATGGATCGCGGCGGGCCGCGTCCGTGTCAACGGCAGGCCGGCCGCTGTCGGTGACCGGGCCGATCCGGAGACGGACACCGTCACGGTGGACGGCAGACCGCTGCCGGAAACGGCGGCACCGGTGTATCTGATGCTCAATAAGCCGCGGGGCTATGTGACCACGCTGTCCGACGAGTACGGACGGCGGACGGCGGCGGAGCTGGTGGCCGGCTGCGGCGCGCGGGTATACCCCGTGGGGCGGCTGGACCGGGACTCCGAGGGGCTGCTGCTGTTCACCAACGACGGCGATCTGGCCCAGCGGCTGCTGCACCCCCGGCACGAGGTGGACAAGGTCTATCTGGTGACGGTGCGGGGCGACATACGCGGCGCGGCGGAGCGGCTCATGGCCATCAGGGAGCTGGACGGTGAACCGATCGCGCCGGCGCAGGCGGAGGAGGTCAGCCGCCGCGAGGGACAGGCTCTGCTGCGGGTGACCATCCATCAGGGAAAGAACCGGCAGGTGCGCCGGATGTGTGCCAGGATCGGCCTGCATGTGACGCGGCTGCAGCGGGTGCAGGAGGATGCCCTGCTGTTGGGCGACCTTCCGACCGGCAAGTGGAGATACTTAACAGATAAAGAACTACAAGGCATTAAAGGAGGCGATGTTCATGAATAGGAGCGTTTTGCAGACCATCCGCAGCGGGATGGACACGTTTTCCAAAGGACAGAAGCGTATTGCCAATTACATTCTGGAAAACTATGACAAGGCGGCGTTCATGACCGCCAACAAGCTGGGACAGACGGCGCAGGTCAGCGAATCCACGGTGGTGCGGTTCGCGGCGGAGCTGGGCTATAACGGCTACCCCGACATGCAGAAGGCCCTGCAGGAGCTGATCCGGGGCAAGCTCACGTCCATCCAGCGCATCCAGGTGTCCAGCGACCAGATGAGCGGCTCGGATATCCTGGGCAGCGTGATGCAGCGGGACATGAACAGCATCCACGACATCATCGAGGAGCTGGACCGCGAGGAATTTGAAAGAGTGGTGGACAAGCTGCTCCACGCCAAGCACATCTATATCCTGGGTGTGCGGTCGTCCTCGTTTCTGGCGGGCTACCTCAATTTCTACATGCACCTGATCTTTGAGAACGTCACGCTGGTGCAGAGCAGCGCCGCCGGTGAGATCTACGAGCAGCTGGTGCACATCGGGCCGGGAGACGTGCTGCTGAGCATCTGCTTCCCCCGGTACTCCAAAATGGCCATCCACGCGGTGCAGTTCGCCTGCTCCCGCAAGGCGGATGTCATCGCCATTACCGACAGTCCCATGTCACCCATGTACCAGATGGCCACGCTGTCGCTGCTGGCGCCCAGTGATATGATCTCCTTCGTGGATTCCATGGCGGCGCCGCTGAGCCTTTTGAACGCGCTGATCCTGGCGGTGGGCCGGCAGCGCAGGGAGGAGCTGTCCGCCGCGCTGGCGGATATGGAGCAGGTATGGTCGAAGTACAGTATCTTCGGGAAAGAGGACGATGATTGAGATCGCAGTGATCGGCGGCGGCGCCGCCGGTATGATGGCGGCTATCACCGCCGCCCGGCAGGGCGCGCAGGTGACGCTGCTGGAGCCCAACGAGCGGCTGGGCAAGAAACTGAATATCACCGGCAAGGGCCGGTGCAACGTGACCAACGACTGCGATCAGGAGACGCTGATGGCCAACATCCCCGGCAACGGACGGTTTCTGTACAGCGCCCTGACCCGGTTCACGCCCCAGGACGCCATGGCGTTTTTTGAGACGCTGGGCGTACCGCTGAAGGTGGAGCGGGGGAACCGCGTGTTCCCCGTGTCCGACCGTTCCTTCGATATCTCCGGCGCGCTGGAGCGGGAGCTGCGGCGGCTGAAGGTGCGCATCCTGCGGGAGCGGGCGGTGGAGATCACCGCAGAGGGCGGCCGCGTCACCGGCGTACAGAGCGACAGGCAGCACCATCCGGCGGACGCCGTGGTGCTGGCCACCGGCGGCGTGTCTTATCCCGGCACCGGCTCCACCGGCGACGGCTATGCCATGGCGGCGGCGCTGGGCCACACCATCACGGCGCCCAGAGGCTCGCTGGTGCCGCTGGAGAGCAGCGATGCCGACTGCGCCGCCATGCAGGGCCTGAGCCTGCGGAACGTGGAGGCCACGGTGCTCAACGGGAAGAATAAGCCGGTGTTTCGGGAGTTCGGTGAGATGCTGTTTACCCATTTTGGCGTGTCCGGGCCGCTGGTGCTGTCCGCCAGCGCCCATCTGCGCCGCTGGGATAAGGAGCAGTACCGCCTGTCCATCGACCTGAAGCCGGCGCTGGATGAGCAGAAGCTGGACAGCCGTATCCTGCGGGACATCGGGGAGAACCCCAACCGGGACATGGCCAACATCCTGGCCGGACTGGTGCACCGGAGCATGGTGCCGGTGCTGCTGCGCCGTCTGGCGCTGCCGGAGGGAGAGAAGGCCAACAGCCTGACGAAGGAGCAGCGCCGCGCGCTGGTGCAGGAGCTGAAGCACTTTACGGTGGCCCTCACCGGTCCGCGCCCTGTGGCGGAGGCCATCGTCACCGCCGGCGGCGTGAAGGTGGGGGAGGTGGTGCCCGGCACCATGGCCTCCAAGCTGGTGGAGGGACTGTACTTCGCCGGTGAAATACTGGATGTAGACGCCTACACGGGAGGATTCAATCTGCAGATCGCGTGGGCGACCGGATATCTGGCGGGGCTTTCCGCCGCGGAGAAATGAGGATGAAGCGCATGAATGACAAACGATACGCCGTGGCCATTGACGGGCCCTCCGGCGCGGGCAAGAGCACGCTGGCCAAGGCGGCGGCGGAGCGGCTGGGCATCCTGTATGTGGACACCGGGGCCATCTACCGCACCATCGGCCTGTATGTGCAGCGCCGCGGCATCGACCCGAAGGACACGGCGGCGGTGCTGGCTGCGCTGCCGGACATCCGCATCGGCATGGCGCATGACGCCGACGGCGTGCAGCGCATGCTGCTGAATGGGGAGGACGTGTCGGCGGACATCCGTCTGCCGGAGATATCCATGTACGCCTCCGCCGTCTCCGCCATTCAGGGCGTGCGGGATTTCCTTATGGAGATGCAGCGCTCTCTGGCGCGGGAGCACAGCGTCATCATGGACGGGCGGGACATCGGCACGGTGGTGCTGCCCGACGCGGACGTGAAGATCTTCCTCTACGCCGATGTGGAGGTGCGGGCGAAGCGCCGCGAGCTGGAGCTGCAGCAGCGGGGCACGCCCAAGCCCTACGAGGAGGTGCTGCGGGAGATGGAGGAGCGGGACTATAACGACACCCATCGCGCCGCCGCACCGCTGCGGGCGGCGGACGACGCCATCATGGTGGACACCAGTTCCATGGATTTCAACGCCAGCCTTGCGCTGCTGCTGGACGTGATACGGGGGAGTGTATCAAATTGAGGAATAAGTTCTATGCCAGAGCGTGGAGCATCCTGCGGCCTCTGGTGCTGTTTTTCCGGCCGGTGGAGCTGCGGGGTACGGAGAATCTGGAGGACGAGGCGGCGATCCTGTGCGCCAACCACTCCAGCGCGTGGGACCCCATCCTGCTGGTGCTGGCCATGCCCCAGAACTTCAACGTGCGGATCATGGCAAAAAAGCAGCTGTTCTCCATCCCTGTGGTGGGGTGGTTCCTGCGGAACATCGGCGTGTTCCCCGTGGATCGGGGCAACAGCGACATCAACGCGGTAAAGACAGCCATCACCAGCCTGCGGGACGGCTGGAACCTGCTGATCTTCCCGGAGGGGACGCGGGTGAAGCAGCCCGGGCAGGTGACGCCCAAGAGCGGCGCCGGCATGATGGCCATCCGCGCCGGGGTGAAGATGGTGCCGGTGTTCATCGGCACGAAGAAGCGGCTGTTCCGCAAGACCGTCATCACCTTCGGCAAGCCCTTTGCCCCCGCCTATACGGGCCGCAAGGGCACCGTGGAGGAGTATCAGGCTAATACCGATGAGGTCATGCGTCGGGCCTATGAGCTGGGCGGTGTGACATGCGTGTGATACTGGCAAAGTCCGCCGGGTTCTGCTATGGCGTGGAGCGGGCGGTGAAGCTGGCGGAGCAGACCGCCCGGGAAAAGGGCAGCTGCGTCATGCTGGGCAGCATCATCCACAACGCCCATGTGGTGCAGGAGCTGGAGGCACTGGGCGCCCGGCAGGTGGACGATGCGTCCCAGGTACGGCCGGGGGAGACGGTGATCATCCGCTCCCACGGCGAGAAAAAGCAGGTCTATGAGACGCTGGCGGCCGTCGGCGCGGATATCGTGGACGCCACCTGCCCCAATGTGCGGCGCATCCAGCGTCTGGTGGCGCAGGCCGGGGAGGAGGGGCGCATCCCCCTCATCATCGGTGAGCAGCACCATCCGGAGGTCATGGGCGCGGCCAGCTGGGCGGCATCCTCCGTCATTGCGGACGGGCCTGAGGCACTGGAAAAATGGCTGTCTGAAAGGCCGGAACGGCGCAGTCTGCCGCTGATGGCGGCGGCCCAGACCACCTGCATCCGCAGCCTCTGGGAGGACTGCGTAAAAATTTTAAAAAAACAGTGTACAAACGCAAAAATCTTTGATACAATATGTGATGCTACGCATAAGCGTCAGTCGGAAGCGGCGGAGATCGCCGCCATGGCGGACGTGATGGTCGTGGTCGGAGATCGTAAGAGTGCCAACACCAAACATTTAACGGAGATTTGCAGCGAGAGGTGCCCCGTCGTCTATCAGATCGAACGGGCGGATGAACTCAAGGGTGACTTTCTTAACGGATGTTCTGTGGCGGGGCTTACAGCCGGCGCGTCCACACCTGCGGGCATCATTAAGGAGGTATATGCAAGAATGAGCGACGAGATCAAGAACATGGAAGCTACCGAAGAAAGCTTCGAGGAAATGCTGGAAAAATCTTTTAAGACTTTGAATACAGGAGAGAAGGTAACCGGTATCGTGACTGCCATCGGTCCCACCGAGGTGCAGGTTGACCTGGGCTGCAAGCAGGCAGGTTATATTTCCATCGACGAGCTGTCCGCCGATCCCAGCGTGAAGCCTGAGGATGTGGTGAAGGTCGGCGACGAGATCGAGACCTACATCATCCGCGTCAACGACGTGGAGGGCTATGCCATGCTGTCCAAGAAGCGTCTGGACGCTGTCAAGGTCTGGGAGGACATCGAGAAGGCCTGCGAGGAGAAGACCACTCTCGAGGGCAAGGTCACAGAAGAGAACAAGGGCGGCATCGTCGTCAACGTCAAGGGCGTGCGCGTGTTCGTGCCCGCTTCCCAGTCCGGTCAGCCCCGCGGCGCTGAACTGAGCACCATGATCGGCCAGACCGTCTCCCTGCGCATCACCGAGGTCAACCGTGCCCGCCGCCGCGTTGTCGGCTCCATCAAGGCCGTGACCTATGAGGCCCGTCAGGCTGCCCAGGCTGAGATCTGGGAGAACATCGAGGTGGGTAAGCACTACACCGGCACCGTGAAGTCCATGACTTCCTACGGTGTGTTCGTGGATATTGGCGGCGTGGATGGTATGGTACATATCTCCGAGCTGTCCTGGTCCCGCATCAAGAACCCCGCCGAGGTGGTTTCCGTGGGCGACACGCTGGATGTGTATGTCATCTCCTTCGACCCCGAGAAGCGCAAGATCTCTCTGGGCGTGAAGGATCGTTCCTGCAATCCCTGGGACAAGTTCATGGCCACCTATCACGTCGGCGACGTGGCGCAGGTGCGCATCGTGAAGCTGATGACCTTCGGCGCCTTTGCCGAGGTCGTGCCCGGTGTGGATGGCCTGATCCACATCTCCCAGATCGCGGATCGCCGTATCGAGAAGCCCGGCGATGTGCTGGCCGAGGGCGACATCGTGGACGCCAAGATCACGGCCATCGACGAGGAGAAGCAGAAGATCTCCCTGTCCATCCGCGCGCTGCTGGCTCCCGCCGCTGACGAGGACGCCGACGAGGAGTAATTAGATCGTAAAACACCTCCGCTGCCCTACAGGCAGCGGAGGTGTTTTTGGTTGTTTTCACAATGGCGTGCAGGGGAAAATATCTTGCGACCTTGCGGAGAGGCATGGTACAATCGAGGTGGGCAAGAGAATTTAAGAGCATTGTGCTGAAGATAGAACGGATCAATTGGAATTTGACAGGGGGAGCGTGATCGTATGAAAAAGTTGATGGCATCAGTGTTAGCGTTGGTTTGCGTTGTTGCTATGGCGGGCTGCGGAAAGTCGAATGTTGGGGACTATCCTGCGACGATAATGGTAAATGGGATAAATTACTATTCGACCGATAATGCTGTTCCCGTTGAAGTAGACGAGAGTGTTATTCAGTACACCACGTCGTATGCGGAGGATGGCGTTCCCCGAAAAGATGGTGAGGCAAACTTCAACAGAGACCTGGGGACTCCGTATGCTGTTATTGAGGAAGACTTGGTAGTTGTCCTTATGGACAATGAGTGGATAGAGTTCAAGGCAAAGTAAGAGCGATCTCGGGTCGCGAAAGAGCGGGACGATGGGAGAAGCGTGCCGTACGAAAGGGACGGGGGATGAAGCGGGGAAAAGAAAAATAATTTTGGGAGAGTTGCCTGTTTATGGGCAACTCTCCCGGTTTTTGGCATAGGGGCAGAACCGGATCGCAGGAAGGGGGGAGCGCATATGAAAAGAGCAGACGTGAACTGGGGAGAGGTAAGGCGTAAGTATGAGTCGGGAATGTATACCTATCAGCGATTGGCAAGGGAGTACCATGTGTGTACGCAGACGGTGTGGCGACATGCGATCAAGGGGCAGTGGCAGATCGGTCGGGAGGAGGCGGAAAAGCAGATACTCCGGCGATGCCTGATGGCTACGGCAAAGCTGCTGGAGACGGCGGCTGCCGGGGCTACGGAACGGCTGGAAAGCGGAGAGGGCAGCCTGAAGGAGGTCAAGGAGCTGGGAGGTATCCTGCAGGCGCTGGTGGGGACAGCGGCAAAGATGTGCCAGAGCGAAAAAAACAAGGACACGGCGGTCAACGAGATACGGGTGATCATGTCGGAGGAGGTAGAGGCGTTGAGCGGATGATATCCATGCCGGGCCTGCTCATTTTTGCACAAGCATTCCCGAGAATTCTTGTAGGTTTCGTCAATTTCCCCGCGGGCTGCATTGTGGTAAAATTAACAATTAGAAAATTCAGCCTTCGTCGGAAGGGATAGGAAAGAACAGGGAGGAACAGGACATGGCTTTTGCTGATTTTCAGGCGCTGTACAAGCAGAAACTGACCACCGCGGACGAGGCGGTGAAGGTCATCAAGTCCGGCGACTGGGTGGACTACGGCTTCTGCGCCATTCATCCCCGCGTGCTGGATGAGGCGCTGGCCCGCCGGGCACCGGAGCTGGAGGACGTGAAGGTCCGCGGCGGCATCAGCCTGTGGAAGCCGGCCATCTTCGACATCGAGGACCCGGTACATCACATCATTTTCAATTCCCATCATATGAGCAGCGTGGAGCGCCACCACATCGCCAGCGGCGCCGGGTTCCATGAGCCGATGCGCTATTCCGAGCTGCCCCGCTACTATTACGACCACATCACGCCCCCGGACGTGGCCATGTTCCAGGTGGCCCCCATGGATAAGCACGGCTACTTCAACTTCGGCCTGTCCGCCTCCCATGTGAAGGCCGTGTGCGAGATGGCCAAGGTGGTCATCGTGGAGGTCAACGAGAACATGCCCCGCTGTCTGGGCGGATTTGACAACTGCATCCACATCAGCGAGGTGGACATGGTGGTGGAGGGCCGCAACGACCCCATGGGCATCCAGCCCTCCGGCACCGCCACCGAGGTGGACAAGGCGGTGGCCCGGCTCATCGTGGAGCAGATCCCCGACGGCGCCTGTCTCCAGCTGGGCATCGGTGGTATGCCCAACACCGTGGGCGCCATGCTCTGTGAGTCCGATCTGAAGGATCTGGGCGTCCATACGGAGATGTATGTGGATGCCTATGTGGATCTGGCCATGGCCGGCAAGGTCACATGCGCCCGGAAGAACATCGACCGGGGCCGTCAGGTCTTTGCCTTTGCCGCAGGCACCCAGAAGCTCTACGACTATCTGGACGACAACCCCGCCTGCATGTCCGCGCCCATCAGCTACACCAACGATATCCGCACCATCGCGGCCATCGACAACTTTATTTCCATCAACAACGCCGTGGACGTGGATCTGTACGGACAGGTCAACGGCGAGACGGCGGGCACCAAGCAGATCAGCGGCGCCGGCGGTCAGCAGGACTTCGTGCTGGGCGCGTACCTGTCCAAGGGCGGCAAGAGCTTCATCTGCCTGTCATCCACGTTCAAGGATAAGGACGGCTCCATGAAGTCCCGCATCCGTCCCACGCTTCAGCCCGGCTCCGTGGTGACGGATACCCGCGTCAACACCATGTATGTGGTGACGGAGTACGGCTGCGTCTGCCTCAAGGGCCTGAGCGTCTGGGAGCGGGCGGAGAAGCTGATCTCCATCGCGCACCCCGACTTCCGGGAGGAGCTGATCCGCGCGGCGGAGCAGCAGAAGATCTGGTATCCCCACAACAGAAGATGACCGAGGGAGGGCCGCAGGGCGGCCCTCCTTTTTGTTTTAACAGCTGACAAGTGAAATGTCTTTACAGATAAACTAAGGGAATAGTCCTTGTAAAAGAAGGAAAAATGCGGTATACTGATAAAAACGAAACGATGCGACAGGAGCGGAGAGCCATGGGAAAGCTGTTTGACCGGATGCGGAAAAACGTGAAGAAAAAGGTGCATCCCCACTGCGCGGCCATTGTGCCGGCGGCGGGGAAGTCCGCCCGTATGGACGGTACGGACAAGATGTTTGCCCAGCTGTGCGGCGCGCCGGTGCTGACGCGGACGCTGTCCGTGCTGGATCGGGCGGTGCTGGTGGACGAGATCGTGGTGGCCGCACAGCCCGAGAAGCTGGAGGAGGTGGCGGCGCTGGTGAGCCGTGCCGGTATCCGCAAGCCCATCCGGGTGGTGGAGGGCGGCGCCAGCCGGGCCGAGTCGGTGCTGCTGGCGGCGCTGGAGGCCAGCCCGGACACGGAGTATCTGGCTGTCCACGACGGGGCGCGGCCCCTGATCCTGCCGGAGCAGGTGGATGAGCTCATCCGTCTGGGGCAGCGCACCTACGCCATAGCCCCGGCGCTGCCGGTGACGGACACGGTGAAGGTGGCGGATATGGCGGGGCTGGTGC
>OJPD01000720.1_pt1 | contig 22221 bp, 16 predicted proteins | sample 1598371 | NCBI WGS metagenome assembly OJPD01 (sample SAMN03922478, study PRJEB24848) | human gut metagenome | isolation source: stool sample | host: Homo sapiens | place: Germany | collected 2010-11
GTAGAAAAAGCCGGTATGACAGTGCTGTCTTCACATTGTTCAAGAGGATTGTCAGGCGAAGAAGTGGCTTCCGGAGACTTCTCCGAATCTTTGAAATGGTGGGATCAAAGCATAGCCGCCCATAAAGCCGCCGGTATGAAATATATCGTAAACCCGGGAATCGGTGTTCCTAAAACAATGAAAGAGATGAAGATGTATTGCGACTATTTCAATGAAATAGGCAAAAGATGTCAGCAGAACGGTATGAAATTCGGATATCATAACCATGCACATGAATTTCAGAAAGTGGAAGACAAAGCGGTTATGTTGGACTATATGATTGAAAATACCAATCCTGAGTATGTCTTCTTTCAGATGGATGTATATTGGATAGTCAGAGGTCAGCACAGTCCGGTAGATTATTTCAATAAATATCCGGGACGCTTCACCATGCTTCACATCAAAGACCACAGAGAACTGGGTCAAAGTGGTATGGTAGGATTCGATGCCATCTTTAATAATGCAAAAACAGCAGGAGTGAAAAATATCGTTGCCGAAATAGAAGATTATAGCTGCCCTGTAATGGAAAGCGTAAAAAAGAGTATAGACTATTTGCTGGAAGCTCCTTTTGTGAAGGCTTCTTATAGTAAATAAGAGTATGTGGTAAGTATCCTTATGCGATAAATCCACTTCTTAGGAAATAACAGAAAAGAAAACTTACGTCAGATAATGTATCAGCATTCCATCTGAACGAAGTCCAATTCTCTGTGTCATGAATGAACATATCATACCTCCTTTTTGCAAAAATAAGCATTTCATTGGAGTTTTCAGTAAATTTGCGGTTAATAAGTAGGAATAAGCCGCATATTTTGCGGCTTATTCCTACTTATTAACCGCATTATCATGACCTACCAGTCATATATTATCAGTTTCTTTATTCTAGTTATTGCATTTAATACCATTGTATATTAGTTTATGTCTGACTTCTTTTTTCATATTTTAAATCCTGAAGAATACTTGCATTGGCACGAATGGTAACATTGTAGTATTACTATTCACTAATCATCTTTCTTATCAAATCTCTATTCTCCAAATCATCCGCATCAATCACCTCGCCATATACCGACCTTACTTTTGCGTTCTTCCTCATTAAGATACACAGTAGTAACAGTACCGGCAAACAACATATTCAGTCGCAAACGGCAAATTGCTATCTGGCAATAGCCCATTCCCAAACAGGAAACACTTCTACGTCTCCCGATACTACAAAAAACAATTGATTCCCTAAACGTATTTAGGTAAAACTGCAATTTTCCCGAATCATACTTCGGTATTCAAACGCCTGCGTGCAAAGAGCCCCAAAGCAAGTACGACACACAACCCTGCTCCCCATATCCATAGCAGTAAATCTCCTCCTTCGGTCTTTCCGTAAGAATGCAGACCGCTCAGGTAGTAATTCACTCCAAACCAGGTCATGATGACAGAAAGAATAGCAACCACTGAAAGCAGATTGAAACACCAGGTTGTCTTGCCTTTCAGCAGAGGGATAAAACGGATATGGAGCACCAGTGCATAGACAACGATGGAAATCAGAGCCCATGTTTCTTTGGGATCCCATCCCCAGTATCTTCCCCACGAGACATTCGCCCAGATGGCACCCAGAAATGTTCCTGCTGTCATAAAGAATAGACCGAGGATCATTGCCATCTCATTCAGTAAGGTAAACTCACGGATACGAAATTGGAGCTTCACCCGGTTGGTGGCAGAGAGCAGACTCATCAAAATGAGATTAAACAGTCCCGTCAGAGCGCAAAGCGCAAAGAATACATAGCCTATCATGATAATGGCGACATGAGACATCAGCCAGTACGACTGAAGTACCGGCACCAAAGGAGTAATTTCGGGATTCAGGTGGTTCAATCCTGCCACAAAAAGCATTATTCCACCTAATAACCCTGCAAGTGCGGGGAGAATACGGAACCGGCGGGCAAACAGGAGTCCGCCACCTACCAGCATCCATGAAGTACAGATCATGGACTCGTAAGCATTTGCCCAAGGTGCACGCCCGCTGATATACCAACGCAACAATACACCGGATGTATGAGCCAAAAAGGCGATCACCAGAAGAGCAATTAAAATGCCGCATACCTTTTTTCCCCATTTAAAGTCTGCAATAATCTCACCACAGGCTATAAAAAGTAAAATTCCGCCTAAGATAAGATAAGCCAGACGACACCAGAAAAACAAATTCAGCTGATTATAAAGAAGTTCCGCTTTCACTCTCTGGTTGTCAATAGCGGGAGTCTTACTCTTTGCCTGCTGAAAAATATTCATCATGCCGACAATCTTGTCCGCTTCCTCCCAATTGCCGGAACGAACTCCATTCCCCAGCTCATAGATATACCAATCCATGATTTTGGAAACAAACAAAGAATCTTTTCCCTGAAAAACATTCAGTTCATCTCCTGCCGAATACCATTTCCCCTGTGCATCATTCTCGTCCGGGAAAAGTGGCAGTAACTGATGTTGCATGATACGATATACGATATTCACAGATTCATCCAGTTTCAATAAATCCGAGTCCATCCGTTTCCGTTCCGAAGCGGGTTTGGCGTAGATATCATTCACTTCATCGGTCAGGATATAGTTGCCTTCCGAATCGAAAACGTCCTCCCAGGCAATGTATTTACCGCTCCTGCCAAACCGCTGGAGTAGTTCTTTGTTATCGACTTTAATAAAAGGATAGGCTCCCCATTCGTCGGGAAAAGAGAGCAGGTTCAGGAAAAACTGGTCAGAGTTGATGCCATTCAGTTTATCGGCTCCATAAAGCTTACGCAGAATAGCGGAGGTATAGCTATTGACCGGTTCGAGGCGCCCATTAGGATTCAGCACTACCAGGCTTCCGAATTTCCCGGCGTGCTGAGAAGACACACAAGGTTGCTGTGCGTGTACTGTCTGCCCACCGGCTACACCGGACAAGGCCAAGAGAAACAGTACACAGTAAGGCATGTTTTTCTTCATCTCTCCCAATTCCCTGCGCAGACGACCGAAACGGGATTTCTTACTGAATAATGTAAGCACAAAGCCTGCAAACAGCAAAAAGTATCCTATATATGTAAGTTGCATTCCGGGACGATCGTAACTGACGGACAGAATGGTTCCCTGCTCATCCGGATCGAATGACGACTGAAACAACCGGTATCCGTCTATATCAATCACTTTATTCATACGGACAGTTGCCTGCACTGGAACCTCATCCCCCTTCTTTATCACCAGATCGCTCTCGTAAGACATCGGGCTATGGGAACCCGGATAGCGTTGCAACCTGAAATCATCCAGAGTAACGGAGAAAGGCAGGGAGGTTTTACCCATCCCTGCACCTTCATCGTGCATCATGCTACTCACCGTTTCCCCCTCACGGATGTGCATGATTCCTGTTACTCCTACATAGTGAGTAACAGCAGCCCCCAACCAAATAAATACAAAAGCCCCATGAAAAATCAAACTTCCTTTACTGATTCTTTTGAAATAGCTTCCCTGAAGAAACATGGCCAGCAGATTGACAGCCTGCAACAACTGCAACAGGATGAACCAGGGAGCATAATAAAAGTGTTCGCGGGCAACAGCAGGTCCATACGAGTTTTCCACAAATGTGGCTGCCGCCAATATAAGTGCATAGAGTCCCGCCAATACATACATTAACACCGGTGAAGCTATCAGTCGAATCAGTTTCATTCGTTTTTCCGTTATAAGTGATTATCTTCTATCAGTAAGATATGCTTTTTATAAATGAGCAATACCTTCAATCTCTACAAGTAATTCCTCCCTGCACACATCTGCATAAAGATAGGCGACAGGAACGCCCGGACAAAGTTTATCCATATCTTCTTTCACAATCTGCGCATCTTTCTCGTTTTTGAGATATACGCGGAGAAGCTCCAGCTTACCGGAATGTTCCGGTAGTTTCTCCTTTCCCTCTTCCAGACCGATCAGATGCTGGATATTTTCAAGAGTAATCTCTGTTTGCCAAAGCACATCTCCGGTCACCATACTTTCCTCGCCCCGAATAGCAGCCGTCCCGGAAATATAAATCACTTCCTGCTGATGGTCGGACAGTGATTTGCCTCTTTCAAATTTAGGGGTTCCTTTCTCCGTATCCGGTCGATGACTAATCAGTACCTCATCCGAATAAACATGTGCGGCTCTTTGCCAGTCATTATCCAAAGGAATAATCCCAATCTTTCCGCTCACTGCATTGAAGTCGATCTGTATACCACCATGCTGCGCTCCGATTCCCGTTGCTGCCGGATACCCCGACTGCCACTCCGAAGTAGCATAGAACTGGGAACGAACATCATTAAAATCCTGATAGCACTGATTGCCATGTGCAATATCCGTGATGCCTTCCAGATAATTCCATTGACGGACGATATCACCAAAATTCATCTGTTCCGCCTTCAGGATTTCTTCCGCTTTCCGGAAAGTCTGTTCCGACTGTTCACGAATGGGGAGATTCAAATCATCAGCGCAAAGTCCTCCCGCTATGATTTCCCGATAATCGGCAGACGTTATCCGCAGATAGCGGACAGAAGAGGCAAAGCGCTCTTCCAGCATCACTGCCTCATCAACCGATAACGGTAATGAATGTACTTCCAGCACCAACTCACCTTCCAAAGGCTTTTGGGCCACCACCGAAACAACCGGTCGGGGAGACGGAAAATGGCTGTCTGCCCATTGTTCCAGAAAAGTTCGTTGCTGCCGGTATTCCTGATTATCCTTACAGGCAGTAAAGAAAATAAGGCGGACGACTCTCTCCCTACGAACGGCGGACAGAAGTAATTCTTCTGCCATCCGTTCCCAAGTTTTCCCTTCCGCTTTATAGATTTCACATTTTATTCGATGATACTTCATATTGAAAACCTCAGTGATATTTCATGCACGATGCATGGATTAATGAAAAGAAGCTACTCCTGCCGGTATATCCGCACTATACACGGAAGACATTGTCTGTAGCTCCGGAGTGTTCTCCAGAGAGTAGAGCACATTCTTCTGACGGTCTACCAACAGCAAATGCACTTTATCTTTCGGATTCACATGTCCTGTCCAGTTCGTAATCAGAAAACGTCCGTCGGAGAAATACTGAAAGCCGCCGAGGAATTTCAAAGGCTTTCCGGGAATATCCGCATTCGACAGTTCCCAAATCGTCTTTCCTTCTCCGGTTACTTCTATCAAACGGGGATTTCCGTCCTTATCTGCTACGGCAATCAACGTATGTCCGTTAGGCAGGCGGGTCAAAGAATGCGGACCGCCGGGAACATCCAGCTTCCACACGACTTTACCGTTCGTATCATATTCCTTCACACACTGATCTCCATAATGTGCCACGAGAAAATGTCCGTTATCCAACCGGCGGGCATTGCGCATAAAGGCGAATCCGCCATCTTTCACGCCTTCCGGCAAAATGCAGACTTCCTTCACAATCTTCCCCTTCGGAGATATCTCCAGCATCCGTCCGGACACACATTCACCGACAAATGTATTGCCGTTCTTCAAACGTTGACAGGCAAAAATCGGACTTTGGGACTCATAATGAAAGATGGTATCGTTCTGACGAGTCATCTCGAGCACTCCGTGTCCGGTGGTGAAAAGGATATTGCCATTAGGCAATATCCATAAGTCATTTGAATCGGGGGCTTTGTGTTTCCATACAATCCGGTTGTTTTCCATCACAAATACGATCCCTTGCGAATAATCGGCTCCGGCAAATGTCTTTGTCTGTGCAAACAGAGACACAGAGAACAGAACTGCCAAAATCGAAATATATATTCTTGTCATAAATAATAAGTCTGAATTAGTATTATTATAAAGAAGCTTTCAAGCACCGATTACTCACTACAGGGATAATACATATTCCTCCAACTCTTCCAGTTCCTTTTCAGTAACAGGCTTATGAGGTCCGTGTATCTTCAGCATATCTTTCATCGAGTAGCTGCGTCCGTCATAAAGATAAGGAGCCGTACGCCAGCATTCGTTCAAAGCAGGAACGTCCATCGACAACCCTTTATCCGGTCCGGTGGTCCAGTCTACCTTATACTGTTTCTGGTCTGTGTAGTATTCGCCTGAATGACAGCTTGCACAGTTCTCTTCAAATATCTTCTTTCCCTTCTTCGCTTTCCCGGAAAGTTTGCCATTCACCAGATAAGGGCTTGGCAATGGTTTCAGAGATTTCAGATATTCGTCGATAGATTCATAGATTTCATCATTTCCTTCCATAAACAGAATGTACTTCACACCCGAACGTACTGCCACTTCAGCATTCTTACGGATACCGGTAGCCATACAAGGCGGAGTCTGATGTGAAAGCAACAGTGTCTTCGTGTTCTTCGGATTTCCCATGCCGTCGTTCAGCAAGTCCCAGTTAAGTCCGTCCATGCGCGCATCGTTCGGATGGCAGGTAGCGCAACTCTGCCAGTTCTGGAAGCAGATTGTCGCATCATGGAAATACATGTCTCCCTTGCCTACTTTGGTGAAAGCCAGCGGAGCACCCAAAACTTGTTTATTGAGATTCTTGCCGTTCATATCCATAGAAACCAGTTCCGAAGTATAATAATTGGCTGTATAAATCTTATTGCCGGTAGCAACAACCGAACGGGGACCTTTACCCTGTGTAGGGATAAAGTCGCGGATGCCATACAAAAAACCGGCATCATTCGGTATATTATTCCAGGACTTCACGGAAGGTGTCACCATCACTCCTTGTTTTGCCTTCGCCAGACGTTCGTGCAGGGCAATGCGGTCAATGCGAACCAGCTCCTGACTTCCGGCAGCAGCTACAATAATCTGCTTGTCATCCGGGGTGACAATCACCGACCACGGATTGGCAGCTCCTTTTTGGGGAGTATCCAACAATACGGAAGTCAGCAGCTTTCTCGCCTTCAGATCGATAATGGACAACGTATTCGTAGCCATCCATCCGCGATCCAGCTGATTGGTAGGCAACTGATAACGGGCAATCAAGTGAGTGACATACGCATACGCACGATTCTTGTCTACCGCTATCGATTTCACATCTGTAGAACCGTTGGGAAGCATGATACGGCTTGCCACCTTCTTTGAAGACACATCGACGATATCGAGCTGGGCTGCAAGCGGATAGGCTGTAGACGGCATTTCCGGCATATTGTTTGCTATCAGCAGACAAGAGTCACCGGCAAAGGAAGCCATTGCCACCGGCTCACGTCCGACAGTGATTTTCGCTTTTACCTTACGTGTTGCGGGGTCTATCTCCCACAGCTCGTTGTTGAACCGTTGTGCTACCCAAAGTGATTGAGACAAAGGGTTGTACAAAATATCCGAAGGAGTAGCACCGCTTTTTATTTTAGACTGTATCGAAAGTTTTTTTCCGTCCAGTTGGTACATCATGCCGTAGTTTCCGTCGCACACTACCCAGAGGTTTCCGTCAGGGTCTTGTGTCATGGCGTTGACCGGAGAAGAGAACTCCACTTTTTGTTCCATCTCCTTTCCGTCAGCCGACATTTTTATCAGTTCGCTGCCTGCTCTGTTGGTAACAAACAAGGATTTTCCATTATCCGCCAAAAACAGACGATCCGGCGAAATAACTGTCTGATCAGCATCTTTCGCAGCAGTGCAAAGAAGTACAGCTATGATACTAACAGGTATTAATATCTTTTTCATTATTTCTGTTGTTTAGTTTGAAGGGATTGAATGTACTGGCGAATATTCTCCTGCTCTTCCGCACGAGCTGCTTTCCGTTTCTTGTCGTAGCGGTCGTAATATTCGAGGTCATGTTGTGACCAGTTGTTCGCTTCACGGTAATCTCCGATCTGAGGAACGAGCAAGTCGATCCAGAGAGAAACTTTACGTATCTCCTGCGGAGTCAGTTTGGTGCCTCCATGACCTTCTTCCAGACGTTTGATCAGATTACTTGTGTTAGACCCTGCAAAATAAGGAGGTAACAAAGTCGGCTCGGACAAAGCGCTGATCCAGTTTACTTCCGGATGATGGGCATTGCCTCTCCACGGACCGTCGGGACCATCCATACGGGCATGCGTCAGACTCAGATAAGACTGTGCATATTTTCTCTTGCTTCGCTTATCAAACACCTGCAACTCGCCTTTCAGACTCATCGGCTGTTTCACTCCGTCATGGCAAGAAATACAATGCTTGTCCCAGATCGGCTGAATTTCTTTCAGATAGCTGAAGTTACGTTCTCCCATTTCATCTTCCGGTGTCAAAGCCTTAATACCTTTGTTCATTGCCATAGATACCGGATGTCCTGCCACCGGAACGGTGTTCTTATGTTCATGACATCCCACACAACTCTGTACCTCGTTCGGCTGGAGGGTAGACCAGCTGCGCATAGTCTGTACCACACGGCCATTTTCATCCAATGCCTGGAAATATAACGGTCTGCGTGCAGGAACTTTAAAGAAAGCAGAGCCATCCGGATATACATCGGTCACTCCTATCACTCTCTTCACATCCCAGGCAGCATTACCTACTCCTACCGGAGAACTGGCCAATGCACCTCCTCCTTTATCATCACCGTTCACTTCACCGATACCTGCCGCACGGAACTGTATTTCTACCACACGAAGCTGCTTGATCGTTCCCGGTTTCACACCTTTCAAACCATTGCCTTCGTAAATGTTCTGCATATAATACACACCGTCATTCTTCGTATAGTCTACCGAAGACGAACGCTGGAAGGGACGGGTGCGCGGAGCCACCAATATAGGCTGGTTGCAGGATATCTTCGAATCGGAAACGAGCAATTCACGTTCTCCGTCTACATTCATCCAATAGATTCCAAATTCCATCGGATGTCCGACATAATATCCCAGCGGAGTATAAGAAATAAGAAAATCCGTTTCATTCATCGGGAAAGGATGCTGGTACTGATCAGTAAACTGTCCGTAGCTGTCGATACGTTCTGCTTCGGGCTTGCGAAGCGGAGCTACGAACATCGTTCCTTCATTCTCGTCACGTCCGGCTTCGGGATCGATAATACCCAATTTACCATGTTGAGGAGTATGATGTCCCATAAATACAGTCATCACTTTACGAGTACCGGGAATCTGGCGGGTTTGTGCCACCGTCGTCGGGAACCAGCTGTTCATACCGTAATATTCCGCCTGTCCTGTTCCATCAGGATTCATCTGGAACAACGGTTGTGCCCATACCTGTCCGCGGTCGTTATAATCCCAACGGGTATAAACGATACGACCGTCATCGAGCAATGTAGGAGTAACGGTATGCACCTGGTCGAAACCTACCTGGCGCATATAGCGTCCTTCTCTGTCACACAAGTACATATTGCTGACTTCGGTAAACCAGCAGTCTACCGCACTTCCGCAACGGGTGGAGTTGAAAAGGATATTTTCATCGGGCAAATAGATTCCTTCGATATCAGCATGTCCCTTACCGAAAGTCAACTGCTTGATATCGCGAGTCTTCAGGTCCATCTCATACAAATGGAAATCGTCTTCCTTAGCCGACTTCTTCCATGAGAAAAGCAGATGCTGACCATCGAAATGCAGATTCGGATCACGATATACACCATCTTCATCTGTCATCAGTGTTTCCTCTTCCGCCCAGATGCCGTTCATCTTAATCTTCGACAATGTACCGCCTGCAATGTAATTACATTCGGCACGGGCATCCGAAGCTCCTTCGGTATAAGCGAAGAAGGAAGGACGCAGTGTTCTGAACTTTGTGAATACAATTTCCGGACTGTTGGCAGTGAATGAAGCCAGACGCTTTGCACGTCTTGCTTCACATGCTTTCAGATAGGCCTGAAAAGCGGCTGTAATACTTTCCGGAGTATCATTGACGGTAGTAGTGACATTCAGCTTCTGCAAACGCATGGAAAGCTGACGGCTGAGAGTGCCTCTAAACCAATTGACATCTTTGCCATCTTTTTCATTCTTCGCATCTTGTCCGTCCTGCAGCCACCAATCGTAATAGACCGGATAGGTGTGCATCAGCATCCGGTGCGTATCTCTCATTTTACGATCTAATTCTTCTCTATGATTATCTTTCTTCCTTATCGCCTGCACTTCTGCAAACTGCTTTTGCATTTCGGCGATAAAACCGTTTGTGTCGATCGGCTGAAAAGAAGTGTCTTTCGTTTGCCAGGCAACGACAGAGACGAGCATGCAACATGCCATCCCCCACTTCAACAGCTTCATTAATCTTGATTTTATCATTTTGATTTCTTATTTACCTTAATTACCATCCTGAAAAAGAGATATTACATGCCTTTCTTCAATTCTTTATAGGCTTCCACAATCTGAATACCGCTTGAAGTACCGATACGGGTAGCTCCCACCTGAATTAAAGCCAAAGCAGTCTCCAGGTCACGGATACCGCCCGCAGCTTTCACACCAATTTCCGAACCGACTACACGACGCATCAACGCTACATCATGCACATTGGCTCCCGCTGTGCCGAATCCGGTAGAAGTTTTCACAAAGTCTACACCGGCCTCTTTGGCAATGCGGCATACTGTCTCTTTCTCTTCGTCAGACAGATAGCAAGTTTCAAGAATCACTTTACAGATCACTCCGGCAGGTTTGCAGATAGAAACCATATCTTCGATTTCTTTCTTTACGATGTCAGTCTGTCCTTTCTGTAAAGCACGGACATTGATCACTGTATCTATTTCTGTGGCACCTTTGGCAATGGCATCACGAGTTTCAAATGCTTTGCATTCTACCGTATTCTGTCCCAGAGGGAAACCGATAGCTGCTCCTACACGTACTCCGGAACCTTCGAGCAATTTCACGCAAGTTTCTACTTCCGCAGGATTGATAGCTACCATCGCAAACTTATACTGACGGGCTTCGGCACAAAGTTTTTCTATATTTTCGGCTGTTCCGAAAGGTTTAAGGAATGTATGGTCAATCATTCCTGCCAATTGTTCTACTGATAAATTTGCAATTACTTCGTTTATATTCTTAGTTTCCATTCTTATAAGGTATTTAATTATGTTAGTTAAAAAATCAATACACACTTCAATACTTCGCCACGTTTCACTGCAGCAAAGGCTTCTTCAATTTCTTCTATCTTGAAACGGTGTGTGATAAAGTCGGATGCAGAAAGTCTGCCTTCCTCAATCCATTGAGCCAGCGTGGTCATAGCCGCTTTCTCTTCCGAACGGGTAGGCCACTGATGCATGTGCAGGTCAAAGTTATAAGGTGCTTTCGACAAGTCGAATGTCGGATTTTTCGTCATAACACCATACACACAGACGTCTCCGCCCATCTTTACCAACGGCAATACGGAATTGACTACTACATCGAGTCCTACGGCGTCAATCACTGCATCGTAAGAGCGGTTGGCGGCTGCTATAAATTCCGGTGTGCTGATTTCGGCAGGTGTATATCCATTGTCGGCTCCCATACGGCGGGCAACTTCCAGTTTGGCAGGAAGCATATCAACAATATCAATCTGCCCCAGGCCGAAGAGTTTGCCCAGCTTTACGAAGCTCAATCCTACCGGACCGGAACCTACTACAATCACTTTCTTTCCCGGAGTCAGGTTGAAATCCTTGAAAGCTCCCAGTACTTCACGCCAGGTACAGGAAATTACCGCTTCTTCCGGCTGCACATGCGAAGGAACCGAATTCTGAATTTCAAAGCTGTCCCAGCATCCCTGTTCGGGTGTGGCAAGTCCTTCTTCCTTCAGCACTTCGAAGTCATTCACTACTACATATTCGCTGAAACCGCCCCAGCCGCTATTAATGCCTTGCGCGCCAAAGTCGGAAATGAGGCCGCCGATCGCACGATCGCCTACTTTAAAGTTGCGAACCTTCTCGCCTGCCGCTACTACGATTCCGGCATTCTCATGTCCCAGAGCCAACGGATATGCATCTACGCCGGGAAAATGTCCGGCAATCAGTTTACTGTCGGTAGCGTTACACAATGCCACCATTTCTGTTTTTACCAATGCCTGATATGCATTGATTGCAGGTGTTTCCACCTCTCGTATTTCAATTTTGCCGGGAGCCGGCACAATCACAGTTTTCATTGTATTCTTATTCGATTATATAATTTATAGTTCAGTTTTCGCTATCTCGGTGTACATCTCACACAATGCATGATAAGCCTGATCGAAAACAGGCATCCAGGCTTCATACTTCTTCACGTTCTCCGGAATCGGCTGTACGGTCTGTTCAATACGAACAAAACGGTCGATCACAGAGAAGTCCTTAAATATACCCGCACCGATACCTGCCAGAATAGCAGCTCCCATCGAAGTCGCTTCTTCCAGATAATTGGGTACGCGGATTTCCGCCTGATAGATATCTGCCATCATCTGACGCCAGATCGGATTCTGTGCACATCCGCCAATCACTGTTACCTGATCGATAGGAACATGCTTGCGGAAGATGTTCACAATAAATCCGAGATTTAAAGTGATGCCTTCCATGACGGCGCGCAACATATCTCCGTGTGTATGCCCCAGCGTCAGACCGATGAATGCACCTTTGGCATCAACATTCCAGCGAGGAGTACGCTCACCCAGCATATAGGGTAAGAAGAGTAGCTTGTTGGCACCGATCGGAGATGAGATAATTTGTTCGTCAATCAGTTCGAATACGCTGCGTCCTGACTGAGCCGCCAGTGTCCGTTCGTTTTGACACAACTGGTTAATCATCCAGTTGTAAGAAGAACCTGCCGCCTGCATTGTTCCCGACGGATGCAGCATACCCGGTACTACGTGCGCCCAGTTCATCGTGCGACGCTGTTCGTCCACAATCGGCTTTTCCACCGTCAGTGCTACCCAGGATGAAGACCCCAGATAGTTGTATGCATTGCCCGGAGCCACACAGCCTACTCCTACTCCGGCACAGCTGCCGTCGCCACCACCACAGATGACGGGAGTTCCGGCAAGCAATCCTGTTTCACGGGCTGCTTCGCCTGTCACTTCCCCGATGACATCGATAGAAGAACGGACTTCCGGAAATAAAGAAAGATCGAGTTCTGCCGCTTCAATGATTTCTTCGCTCCATTGCCAACGATTCAGATCATAGGCGTTCGTACCCGAAGCATCTGAAGGGTCAGTGGCAATAGTACCACACAAACGGTAGTTAATATAGTCTTTTGCATTCAGCATCTTTGCTGTCTGCGCGAAGATTTCCGGTTCGTGCTTCTTCACCCACATCAGTTTTTCTACAGAGTAGGAAGCGCTGATTCTGTGTCCCGTGATCTCATAGAAATGCAGCGGGTCTATCTTATCGGTCAACTTTGCTTCTTCTTCCTGCGAACGCTGGTCACAGTAGAGCATGTGCGGACGAAGCGGCTGACCGTTCTTATCCACACAAAGACATCCCATCATTTGTCCGCTAAGTGCTACTCCTGCGATATCATTGGGCGATACCAGTTCGAGAAGTGCCTGTGTTGTGTCTACAATAGCTTTCCACCAATGGTGCGGATTCTGTTCCGCCCGGTTGCCGGAAGCGTAGTCGGTAGGGTAAGCAGCAGTACGCGAAGCTACCAAAAGCCCCGATTCATCGAACAAAGTTGCTTTGTTCCCGCTAGTACCCAGATCGTGTGCTAATATATACATGTTATATTTTCCTTTTTCAGTTAATTGATTTAGAGTGCCGCATTTGTATATCCGGTAAGTCCGACAAAGATTCCTCCGGCAATACCACCCAGAATAATCACCAGCCAACGGGGAAACGCTTCTTTCAGTAATCCGCTGCGCGTACCTTTCGGCGCACACAGCACATCAGCCAGAATAAAGCCCATCGCAATTGCCCATCCCATGTCTACCCAGGGAGCACTGCCACGGTTTCCCTGATGAATGAGACTGAATTGCATCGGTAAACCGTCGGCATCATTCAGCAGCCCGGTAGAAAAACCGAAACCGGGAAGTTTGTGATTCACCAGCCAGAAAGTACCAATGATAAGGGCAGCTGCCATAAAACCGCCTATCGGACCGAAGTCCTTCACCAATTTAGGCCAGCTCATCAATACGGTAAACGTCACGGCAAAAGCACCGAAAATACTTGTTATGATTCCGGCATTATACATGCCCAACCATTCATTGTAGGTTTGCAACCATTCACTCATTGTATCCTCCTCCTTAATTTATTTTCCGGGCACAATCGCACGAACGGATTTTCCATACCACAATTCCGGCCAATGCGCCGCCAATCAGGCAGCATACCAGCGTGGGTACGGCATAAAAGAAATTAGTAATATCTCCCTGAAAGCGGACAATTCCCCAAGTGATCCCGGCAGAACCAATGCACCAGCCCTGATCCAGCCATATTTTTCCCGGAGGATTCAGAATCGCTCCATTATAGTGATTCATATACCACATGATGCCGATAATCAGCGTTGCCGCCAGCCAGCCTCCCATCAGACCGTATGTCTTCCAAAGTTCGGGCCAGATGCCGAATGCAAAGCCGCCACAGATAGCAGAACCGGCAAATGTCGATAGATAGTGTTTCATATTATTAATAATGTGTTTTATTAGATTGATGATAGTAGATTTGCGCGGGATATTACTCCAATGCCAGTTTAGCCAATGTGAAAGGCTTATCGTGTTTGGTATTCACCTTGTCCGGTCCGGTCACCAGGTCGAAGCAGGATACAATCACCTGACCGTTCCATACGATCGGTTCGCCGGGCTGATCCAGTCCGCCATCGCTTCCGTCGCAATCGGGACTTTGCGCAATGCGCTCAATCTTTCCGTTTTTATCTACACGCGCAACGGCATTTGCAGAGAAGTCTGCTACCCAGATGTTACCTTTATCGTCGATACACATACCGTCTGTAGTACGAAGTTGAGTCGTATCCTGTGCCCAGACGTCGTTGCTGACTACTTTTCCTTCCGCGTCCATCTTGATACGATGAATAGCACCGTCACCAAAGTTGCCTACAAAAAGGTCGCCTGCCTCGTTAAATACAATTCCGTCCAGTCCGTACTGCACTTCGGGATTTTTGGTGATTACCGTAGTCAGCAAGTTCTTATCAGCCGAAGTGTTGGTTACTACAATGTCACGATCGTTCATGTCAAAACAGTATACGCCACTGACAAGCAGACCGGAAGGGTCTTTTATCTGCGACAATGAACTTTGAGTCACATATAATTTTCCGTCACGAATACGAATACCGTTCGGATGCTCCAGACCGGATGCTACCGTAATGGTTTCTTTCAACTGGTCATTTTCAAACTTCAAACGAAGTACACGTCCTTTGTTCTTTGCTTTCTCTGCACCGCTCCAGCCTTGATTGTCACTGATAAACAAGTCACCTTCTTCGTTGAAGGCAAGCCCCATCGGAGAAGCCCATCCGGTTTCTTCCAACACAGGAACATCGAGCCATTTCGAAACCGATCCGTCCTTAGTAATACGCATCAGACAAGCAGGCTGTGTGATATCTGCAAAATTGGGACATGCCAGAATCAAATCTCCATTAGGAGCAATAGCCATACCGTCCGGAGTCGGACAATAATCAGGCAATGATACAAACAGTTCACTCTTTTGCGGAAGAGTATTCTCTCCTGTCTTTTGTTTGGGAGAAGTACATTGAATACAAGTTGCTCCAATCAAAGAAGCAGAAATAAGAGATAGTAAATAATACTTTTTCATGGTTAGATAATACAAATATTTATGTTTATAATTTGAGTCCGTTAGTTCGGTACGCAAACATACTGGTATTTATCAGTAAAGAAGGAAAATGACAAATCAATAAAGGACAAAAATTGTTCAAAATGCTATTAAAAGAGCCGGTTTGAGCTGTAAATAGAGAGAAGGAACAAAATATGGAAAGGCTGAAAACAGAATATGAAAGGATTGAAACCCCTTTCATATATACCTTATATTATAAAAGCAGTCATCACTTACTTCCTATGCAATACTCTACTTTCCCCTCCGTTCATGGCTAATTTAGGCTAAAAAGAACATTTTCTCATAAAAAGTTTTTGTAATATCAGAGTTAATCGTATTTTTGTGTACAATTTTGGTGTAGTAATGACAGAAGAAGAAAAAAAGTTATTGAGTACCTTTGAAACGCAGCTACGGCATTTAATGTATTTGCACGATGAATTAAAGCGTGAAAATGCTGGGTTGAGAAAACTTCTTGAAAACGAAAAGTTAAAGAACGAGAAGGTGCAAGCTCAGTATGATGAATTGGAAGTCAACTATACAAACCTAAAAACAGCTACGACAATCAGCCTTAACGGCAGCGACGTAAAAGAGACGAAGCTGCGATTGTCAAAATTAGTGCGTGAAGTCGATAAATGCATCGCTTTATTAAACGAGTAAAGAAGAAAGATGTATGAACGATAAAATAAAGATAAACCTGCAAATAGCAGACTCAAACTACCCGTTAACCATTAACCGACAGGAAGAAGAAATGGTACGGGAAGCAGCCAAGCAGGTAAACATCAGGCTTAATGCGTACCGGGAATACTATAAAAACCTTGAACCGGAAAAGATTATTGCCATGGTAGCCTATCAGTTCTCGTTGGAGAAACTGCAATTAATGCAACGTAACGATACCACTCCGTATACGGAAAAGGTAAAAGAACTAACGGAATTGCTGGAGGATTATTTCCAAAAAGAATAATGCCACCGAGCTATTCACTGATAAAGAAAACACCACGCACTGCAGAATATCCGAGCAATGACTGTTTTGATATTTGGCGGTGCGTTTTTATTTATATAACTAAATTAATGTAAGAATGATAGCAATAATAGCAACAGCAATTGCTTGCTTCGTCGTAGGAGGAATCCTTTCATATGTACTTTTCCGGTACGTACTGAAGTCTAAATACGATAGTATTCTGAAAGATGCGGAAACTGAAGCTGAAGTAATTAAGAAAAACAAATTGCTGGAAGTAAAGGAGAAATTCCTGAACAAGAAAGCTGATTTGGAAAAAGAAGTGGCACTGCGTAATCAAAAAATTCAGCAGGCGGAAAATAAACTGAAACAACGCGAAATGGTGCTTAGCCAGCGTCAAGAGGAAATCCAGCGCAAGAAACTGGAAGCCGAAGCTGTAAAGGAAAACCTGGAAGCACAGCTTGTGATCGTTGATAAGAAAAAAGAAGAACTGGACAAACTGCAACATCAGGAAATAGAAAAGCTGGAAACAATCTCCGGTCTGTCTGCCGATGAAGCAAAAGAACGTCTGGTCGAATCACTGAAAGAAGAAGCTAAAACGCAGGCACAGTCATTTATCAATGACATCATGGATGATGCGAAACTGACTGCCAGCAAAGAAGCAAAACGTATTGTTATCCAGTCTATCCAACGGGTAGCTACCGAAACTGCCATCGAAAACTCCGTGACAGTATTCCATATCGAATCGGACGAAATCAAAGGACGTATTATCGGACGTGAAGGACGCAATATCCGTGCACTGGAAGCCGCTACCGGCGTTGAAATCGTTGTAGACGATACTCCGGAAGCAATCGTTCTTTCTGCTTTTGACCCGGTTCGCCGTGAAATTGCCCGTCTGGCTCTTCACCAACTGGTAACAGACGGACGTATCCATCCGGCACGTATCGAGGAAGTCGTGTCTAAAGTACGCAAACAGGTCGAAGAGGAAATTATCGAAACCGGTAAACGTACGACAATCGACCTTGGTATCCATGGTCTGCATCCGGAACTGATCCGTATTATCGGTAAGATGAAATATCGCTCTTCGTATGGCCAAAACTTGTTGCAGCATGCCCGCGAAACAGCCAACCTTTGTGCTGTGATGGCATCGGAACTGGGACTGAACCCGAAGAAGGCAAAACGTGCAGGTCTGCTGCATGATATCGGTAAAGTACCCGATGAAGAACCGGAATTGCCACATGCATTGCTGGGTATGAAACTTGCCGAGAAGTACAAAGAAAAACCGGATATCTGCAACGCTATCGGCGCTCACCACGACGAAACGGAAATGACCAGTTTGCTGGCTCCTATCGTACAGGTTTGTGATGCTATCTCCGGTGCACGTCCGGGCGCACGCCGCGAAATCGTAGAGGCGTATATCAAGCGTCTGAATGACCTTGAACAATTGGCCATGGCTTATCCGGGCGTAACCAAGACTTATGCTATTCAGGCAGGACGTGAACTCCGCGTAATTGTAGGTGCGGACAAGATCGACGATAAACAGACTGAAAGCTTGTCCGGTGAAATCGCCAAGAAGATTCAGGATGAGATGACTTATCCGGGACAGGTGAAGATCACCGTGATCCGTGAAACACGTGCGGTTAGTTTCGCTAAATAAGTAAATATTCAAAAGAAGATTCAATATAGGGCGAAGCAATTCGCCCTTTTTTAGCTTATCACCATTTATCTTTCATGTTGGCGGTATCGCACAGCAACATGCAGTCTAAAAGTATCAGCTTATGAAAAAGTTTCAATTTGAAGTCTGTGCCAATTCAGTAGAAAGCTGCTTGGCAGCACAGGCAGGCGGAGCCAATCGGGTAGAGTTATGTGCAGGTATTCCGGAAGGCGGAACGACTCCTTCTTACGGAGAGATATCGACAGCACGTGAGATGCTGACAACGACTCGTCTGCATGTCATCATCCGCCCGCGCGGAGGAGATTTCCTTTATTCTCCCATCGAAGTGAAGACGATGCTGAAAGATATCGAAATGGCACGGCAATTAGGAGCTGACGGAGTTGTATTCGGTTGTCTGACAGCAAACGGAGAGATCGACCTTCCTGCGATGCAAGAGTTAATGAAGGCCTCGCAAGGCTTATCGGTTACCTTTCACCGTGCTTTTGATGTATGCTGCAATCCTGAAAAGGCTTTGGAACAGATTATCGAACTGGGCTGCAACCGCATTCTTACTTCCGGTCAGCAACCTACTGCCGAAATCGGCATTCCTTTACTCAAAGAATTGCAGCAACAGGCTTCCGGAAGAATCATCCTGCTTGCCGGATGTGGCGTAAACGAGAAGAATATCGCTCGCATTGCCTCAGAAACCGGTATACAGGAGTTTCATTTCTCTGCACGTGAAAGCATCAAAAGCGATATGAAGTATAAAAATGAATCAGTATCGATGGGCGGCACTGTACATATCGACGAATACGAACGAAATGTTACCACCGCCCAAAGAGTGACAGATACCATTCAGGCTATAAATAAGGGATAATCGTAATATAGATACCCGTAATAATAGCTGAGGTGATTACTCCTGAGATATTGGCTCCCAAGGCATCTCCCAGAACGAACGAATCCGGATTGTCCTTGCTTACTATCTTCTGGGCAACTTTTGCGGTGGTAGGTACGCAACTGACAGCAGCGATACCAATCACCGGATTGTAATTTCCCCGCTTGACAATGTACATAATGTATCCGCCGATAATTCCTCCGATACCGGAAAGCAATAAGGCAACGATACCTAATACCAGCAATTTCAGTATTTTCGGATCAAGCAACAGATGCGCGTCGCAAAGCACACCCAGCAATACGCCTAACATAAAGGTTGAACCATACAACAACGGACCGCTGACAAAATCATAAATGTGCTTCATACCCGATTCGCGGACAGCAACTCCTAAAAACAGGGAAAAGAACAATGGAGAAGCTACCGGAAACAAGAAGCAGAGTACTGCGCAAAGAACAGCCGAAAAGGCCAGTTTCACTTTGGCGTCATAGTTCTTCGGTGCCTTCTTACTTACCATCTTAATGGCACGGAAACGTTTAGGAACTAATAGTTTGACCAGATAAGGATAACCTCCATACGTCAGTCCCAGATACAGATAGGCAACTACCGTGATAGGGACAAACAAATGCTTTGCCAGAGCCAGCGAAGTAAACAATACCATCGGGCCATCCGCACCACCTACCATAGCAACGGAGGCACTCTCCTTCAAAGTCAGTCCAAGGGCGGAAGCGATGGGTACCGTAAGGAACGTGCCAAGCTCGGCACATAAAGCAAGGAAAATACTCGCAAACGGTTTCTGAAGCAAGAAGCCCACATCCAGCAGTGTTCCGATGCCCATAAAGACAAAGCAAGCTATAAGCCCGTTACTGAATGTCAGCGTATAGACAGGCTGCAGAAAGTCTATCTGCATCGTATTCATCAGGTCATCCGTATCCGAAAGCATCGGGTCGAGAAAAAGGTTGCCTAATGTGCCATCCGGCATCATCAATGTTCCGCAGTTGATAGCTACCATGCCTAGCCCCATCGGGATCATGACCATAGGCTCGAGCACTCCCTTCCACCCGAGATAGATAAGTAACAACCCCAAAAGTACCAGAAAGACTCTGGCAGAAGCCAGCAGCCAGCCGCTTTCCATCATTGTTCCAATGCCCTGAAAGAGGGTGGCAAAATCAATATTTTCCATAAATAAACGTTATTTTATTGCTTGTTGGTAGTAGATTTCTTTGAATTCTTTTTGTTGGTATGTGCCAGCTCTTCTTCTTTGAGAAAGAACTCACGTGTATCCCGCGGATAATAATAATCCATCAGGTTCTTTTCTGAAGCACCCGGACTTACCCCATGATAATAACCGGAATAGCCGGAAAAATTCCGGTTGATTCCACGACTGAAATCTTCGCGGTAATCTCCCAAAGTCTCTTCGGCTTCAAGCGGCATCTGCCTTACAAGCCTTTCTACTTTCTGCCGATGTTGTCGCCAACGGTGTAACCTCAACAGTTCCAGACGATGAGAACTATAAAAATCAAAAGAATCTGCCGCATAGGCAATCAGCTTGATGACCGCTGCAACAAAAAAACCGATGAGAAAGGTTAGTCCCATCATAGCAAAAGTAGATATTAATAAATCAATCATAGCAATATAAATATAGGTTATATAATAGTATTCAAAAAAAGAAGAGGCGCCCAATGGTATAATCATTATAAAATTTAGACACACATGAAAGTTTAATCCCATCGGGCACTCCTCATCATCCATATAGAAACAATCGGCAGATGTTACTTGCCTGAATCACTTCGGTATACATCTTTGCTTCTATACGACGTAACTCCCGTTTCACAACGAAAAACACAATATTTTGATCCCGGCACCTAACTTGGTATCCGGGAAGTATATCATACGTTTATAGGAACAATAAATAATAAGGAGGGGCAGCGAGAAAGACATTTCTCACCCTGCCAAAGGAAAACAATGTAGCCTAAATAAGAATATGGGCTAATGTATAGACGTAGTATTTACACGAATATTTTGTGTAATTGACATCAAAGCAAGTATGGCTCAGACGTTTCTCCGGAAGCATCGTATTCAACGAGCTCAATATCTGTAGAATTGCAGTATTGGTAGTATTGAACCTCAAATTCTTGAAAGGAACAATGCTTCTCGGAAAAGAGATATTATCAAAAATACAGTCACTGACTTTACAATTAGATGTCTCGTCAACAAACTGCGAATGCGATACTTTACTTGACTTATTGAGGTCGGCAGAAGAGATGCGACAAGATGACTCTGCCGTATATTGCATACGATTAGATGAGATTTCAGTTTCTTTCTGAAATCCCTGCAATTCTTTGTTGGAAATATGAGTAAATCCCAAAGCCAGAAATGCGCATGCTAATATGCCAAAAATGTACTTTGCCATAATTTGCTGCAAACGTAATCATTCTTTTCCAAAAACAATGTATGAATAATAAGAATTAACGATTATTGCACTCTGGCTTCACCTTATAATCCATGTATTACTTTCATCAATTGCTCTCCCAGACCAATCGTATATCCCTGAGAGACAAAGACTACCCGGTTGAAAGTATCGGCAATGATGAATATCGGCAAACTATTTTTATGTTTCAGTTTCATATTATCCACTATCTGTTTGCAAATTCCATCCGTATCTATACCATAAATAACGGTAGAAGGCAACTCAGGAAACTCGGAAGGATGGAACTTCTTACATTGTGCTTCATCCGGGAAAAGCAATACCATTTTCCGGTTCCATTTCTCTAAGTCAGATTTTAAAGCTGCAATATCATGCAAAGCATGGTTGGTGGGTTCTTGCCCCGGACCTAGTATCCCGACTATAAAGTAGCCGCGGCCACAAGCTTGCAACAAACTTTGCCTATCCAAAAGTGTTGTCTTCTGCCCCATTTCTTCCACTGGAGTAAAAAGAGACTCGGAATTAAACCCGCCAATTACAGCAACTTTCTCACCTGATTCACGTAAATGATAAGAAACTTTTGTAGCTTCCAATTTCAAGTCATCTTTCTGCATCGGCAATACAAAAGATGAAATTCTAGCCAACACACCACCGTCAGCCAATCGCGTAC
>OJPD01000723.1_pt1 | contig 22079 bp, 19 predicted proteins | sample 1598371 | NCBI WGS metagenome assembly OJPD01 (sample SAMN03922478, study PRJEB24848) | human gut metagenome | isolation source: stool sample | host: Homo sapiens | place: Germany | collected 2010-11
TCCAGAATGATGCGGGACTCCATGGAGCTGGCCACGGCGAAGGCGATGCGGCTGGGGATATTGGCCTTCATCAGGCCGGTGATGACATCGGCGGAGGGACGCTGGGTGGCTACCACCAGGTGCATGCCGGCGGCACGGCCCATCTGGGCCACGCGGCAGATGGATTCCTCCACCTCCTTGGCGGCCACCAGCATCAGGTCGGCCAGCTCGTCGATGACCACCACCACGGTGGGCAGCTTCTTCACGTCCTCGTCCGTCTCCGACAGGGCGTTGTAGCCCGCCAGATCCTTGACGCCCTTCTCGGAGAACATCTTGTAGCGCTTCATCATCTCGAACACCGCCCACTGCAGGGCGCCGGCGGCCTTCTTGGGGTCTGTGACCACCGGGATCAGCAGGTGGGGAATGCCGTTGTAGGGCGCCAGCTCCACCATCTTGGGGTCCACCATGATGAAGCGCACCTCGTCGGGGGTGGACTTATAGAGGATGCTGACGATGAGGGAGTTGGTGCACACGGATTTGCCGGAGCCGGTGGTGCCGGCGATGAGCACATGGGGCAGGCGGGCGATGTTGCCCACAATGTTGCTGCCGCCGATGTCCTTGCCCACGGCAAAGGCCACGGGGGACGGGTGGCGGGTGAACTCCCGGGACTCGATGACGTCCCGGATGCGCACGGCGGTGACGGTGCGGTTGGGCACCTCGATGCCCACCACGGATATCTTGTTGGGCACCGGCGCCACCCGGACGCCGCTGGCGCCCAGGGCCAGAGCGATGTCGTCGGACAGGTTGGTGATCTTGCTGAGCTTGACGCCCTGCTCCAGCGTGAACTCGTAGCGGGTGACGCTGGGGCCGTGGACCACATCGCCGGCGGCGGCATCCACACCGAAGGAGCGCAGCGCCTCCGCCAGGCGGCGGGAGTTGTTGCGCAGCTCCGCGCCTACCTCGGTGCAGTTGTCGGCGCGGTTCTCCTCCAGCAGGGTGATGGGCGGGTAACGGTAGACCTCCTCACCCTGGGCCAGCTCCTGCTCGATAGCCTGTCCCACCTCCTCGGCGGCGGACTGCACCTCCTGCTGGAGCTGGGCCTTCTTTTTCTTCTCGGACACCGGCTCCTTCACCGGCGCAGGCTCCTGCGCCGCGGGGGCGGCAGGTGTCTCCGGTGCGGCGGGCGCCGCGTCCTTGGGCGCCAGCACCTGATCCGGCGTCCGGACGGCGGCGGACCTGCGGGGGAAGAAGTCCTTCTTCGCGCCGCCCTCCATGGCGGAGGGCTCGCCGTCCAGCGGAATGTCGATATCGGCCCGTTTCCGGGCGGGTCTGTCCTTGGCGGGCTTCTCCGGAGCGGACGGGGCCTTCCGCTGGGGCACCGGCTCGAAGCCGTCCAGATCGTCCTCGTCGTCCTCGTCCTCCCAGCGGCTGGTGCGGTACTCCTTCACCTTATCCACCGCCTGCTGGGGCGTCATGTGCAGTGCGCCCAGCAGCGCCGCCAGCAGCAGCACCACGAAGATGACGATGGACACCACCTTGCTCACCAGTGCTTCGCTGCCCAGTGCCAGGCCGCCGGCCACCACGCCGCCGCAGGTCAGGGCCTGTCCGTCCGCCCACAGACGGGGCAGCAGACCGCTGCCCAGCTGATAGGCCGTGCGGCACAGCAGCAGGTGGCACAGCACGCCCACCAGCAGCGGCAGTAGCAGCGTGCAGGTGGTGCGCAGGACCACGGGGCGGCCCCGGTGCCGCAGCTGGATCAGTGCCGCGCCCAGCAGCGCCGGGGCGGCCAGATAGAAGCCCCAGCCCAGCAGGCCCTTGAGGGCCCTGGCGATGAATGTCAACAGCAGCGCGTCCACATTGAAATAGCTGACCAGCACGCACAGCGCCAGCAGCAGGCAGACGATGCCGCCCACCAGCCGCGCCGTGCCGTTATAGGCGGGCGGCTCCGGCCTGGGCGGGGTCTTTTTCCCTTTCGTTGTTTTCTTTTGTGTCGATGCCATAGTCTTCCTCACTTCATATCACTTGACGGCCTGCAGCACCAGCGTCAGGATGCCCACCGCCCAGCAGTAATAGGCAAACGCGCCGAAGCGGCCCTTGTCCGCCACATACTTCAGCAGGCGGATGCACAGATAGCCCGTGACGGCGGCGGTGACGACGCCCACCAGATACATGGGCACCTCCGCGCCGTTGATGCCGGCCTGCACCGCATCGCCGATGGACAGGATGTTGGCGCCCAGCACGGCGGGGATGCTCAGCAGGAACGAAAACCGCACGGCGAATTTCCGCTCGTAGCCCACGAAGCAGCCGGCGGTGATGGTCATGCCGGAACGGGAGACGCCGGGCAGCGTGGCCACCGCCTGGCTCACGCCCACCAGCAGGGCATCCAGCCATGTGGCGCTGCGCTCATTCTTGCGGCCCTTGCGCACCCGGTCGCACAGGAACAGCAGGATGCCGGTGACGATCAGCGCCGCGCCCACGAATACCATATTATTTGTCAGGCCCTGCACATGTTTGCGGATGGGCAGCACCGCTGCCAGCGGCAGTGTGCCCACGATGATCAGCAGGATCAGCCGCCGGGCCGGCGGCACCGGCGACGGCGTGGAGCGGCGGGCCAGATCGCCGATGCCCCGGAAAAACTCCACCACCATTTCGCAGATGTCCGTCCAGTAGGCGGCGAACACCGCGATCAGCGTGCCCAAGTGGAGCAGCACGTCAAAGAACTCCGGCACGCTGCCGGCGCCCTCCATGTCCAGCAGGTTCTGGGCGATGGCCAGATGGCCCGAACTGGAGATGGGCAGGAACTCCGCCACGCCCTGGACCAGTCCCAACAGGAATGCTGTCAAGTATGTCATAGCTGTACCTCACGTCAGATTTGAATACAAATTGTTATATGTTGTCGAATTTATCCTCTTTGTTGTCAATGCAGTTGTCATAATGCCCCTGATGGCATGGATACTATACCACATAAGAGGGAAAAATGCCACTGGAATTTGGCCGATGAACGCCGCCGATAAAAGTTTCTTCTTGCGATAATTATTGTGAAAAAATGTATCATTTGACGAAATACACAAAAACGGGCCAGTCATTTTCTACGGCTTGCCCGTTGTGTGAAACATACTTTTGTGGTATCCTGATACAAATATACGCAGAGGGCCGCCCCTGCGGTATAAAGCGTATGTTCTCAGGGGGAGGCCGCACAGGGGCCTTCCCCTGTCTGCATGTATCAGAAAGGCGGTGAGTGAAACTGTACCGGGAAAAAATAGAGAGCCTGCAGGCGGCGGAGAGCCGTCTGCTGGCGCAGAGGGCCGCGGCGCAGAGCGCGGCGGCGGAGCAGGTGCGGCAGGCCGAAAAGGACGGCGCCGCGCTGGTGGCCGCCGCACAGGAATCGGCCCGCCGCGCTACCGCTGACGCGCTGCGCCGGGCGGAGGCACAGGCCGATACGGAACGGCAGGCCATGCTGACCCGAACGGAGCAGGACTGCGCGGCTCTGCGGGAGGCGGCGCTGGGCCGGATGGACGGCGCCGTGGCCTATCTGCTGGAAAAGGTGGTGAAGCGGTAGATGGCCATTGTCAAAATGAAGCGTCTGCAGATACTGGCGCTGGAGCGCGACCATGACGCCATGCTGCGGCGGCTCCAGCACATGGGCTGTGTGGAGATCAGCGAGCCGGATACGGAGGCGCTGCCCGACTCCCTGCGCCGGTGCGATACGGCAGCGGCGGACTGCCTGGCCCGGCAGCGGCAGCTGCAGGCGGCCATGGACACCCTGCGCCGCACGGCTCCGCCGCAAAAGGCGGGACTGCTGTCGCCCCGGCCGCAGATCTCCGAGAAGGACTATCTGGACGAGGCGGCGCTGGCGGCTGAGCTGGAAACGGCGCGGCGCATCAATGAGCTGGCGGCGGACATCAACCGTCTCACCGCCAGGGAGACGCAGCTCCGCGCCGAGCAGGCCGCTCTGACGCCGTGGCGGAGTCTGGATGTGCCGCTGGAGCTGACGGAGACGCGGTGCTGCGACATCACCACCGGTACGCTGCCCCCCTTCGCCCGCTGGGACGAGGTGCAGGGCGCGCTGTGTGCGCAGGTGCCGGAGGCGGAGGCGTATCTGCTGAACGCCGACCGGGAGCAGCAGTGCATCCTGCTGCTGACCCACAGGAGCGCGACGCCCGCGGCGTTGGAGCTGCTGCGGGGCTTCGGCTTCACCGGCGGACAGCTGAAGGGCCGTCACGGCACGCCGGAGGAGGCTCTGACGGCGCTGGCGGACGACCTGCGTCGGACGGCCGCGGAAAAGGAGGACGCCCGTCAGGCGCTGGCGGCGCTGGGTGGTAAGCTCCCCGACTTGCAGCTGTGCAGTGACCGTCTGAACTCCCGGCTCATGCGGGAGGAGAACCGGAAACGGCTGCTGACGGACGGGTACATCGTGGCCTTTGACGGCTGGGCGCCGGCGGCGAAGCTGCCGAAGCTGGCGGCGTGGCTGGACACGCTGGACTGCGCCTACGATGTCAGCGACCCCACGACGGAGGATATCCCCGACGTGCCGGTGCAGCTGCAGGGCAACGTGCTGACCCGCTCCATGAACTGCATCACGGAGCAGTACTCCATGCCCGCCTACGACGGCGTGGACCCCAACCCCATCATGGCCCCGTTCTTCATCTTCTTTTTCGGCATGATGATGGCGGACATGGGCTACGGGCTGGCCATGATCATCGGCTCCCTGCTGTTTCTGAAGAAGAAGCGGCCTGACAACAGGAGCTTTATGGAGATGATCTTCTGGTGCGGCATCATGACGTTCATCTTCGGCGCCCTGACCGGCGGCTTTCTGGGCGACTTTATCCCCCAGCTGTGCAAGCTCATCGACCCTGCCAGCACCTTCGCCCTGCCGGCGCTGTTCGACCCGCTGAACGACACCATGGCCATCATGGTGGGTTCGCTGGTGCTGGGCGCCATACAGGTATTTACCGGCATGGCCGTCAGCGTGGTGGAGAAGTGCAGAAACGGGCACTTCCCGGATGCACTGTTTGACGAGATCACCTGGTGGATCATTCTGGCCGGCGGCGCCATGGCCCTGCTGGGCGTGGGCAGCGTCGGCGGCGTGCCGGTGGTACTGTGCATCGGCGGACTGATGCTGCTGTACGGCGCGGGCCGGGGCAAAAAGGGCTTCGGCAAGGTCACCGGCGTGGTGGCCGCCGTGTACAACGGCGTTACCGGCTTTTTCAGCGACATCCTGTCCTATGTGCGCCTGATGGCGCTGATGCTGTCCGGCGCGGTGCTGGCCCAGGTGTTCAACATGCTGGGCGCCACCACCGGCAATCTGGTGACGTTCATCATCATTTCGCTGGTAGGCAACACCCTGAATCTGGCCCTGAACCTGCTGGGCTGCTACGTTCACGATATGCGCCTGCAGTTTCTGGAATTCTTCGGACGCTTTTACAAGGACGGCGGCAAGGCCTTCCGTCCCCTGTGCATGCGTTCCAATTATGTAGAGATCATGAAGGAGGAACATGAACAATGAGTATTCTTGAATCCATCGGCGGACTGGGTTTCGCCATTCTGGGCGCGGCGCTGACCGCCGGCCTGTGCTGCATCGGCTCCGCCAAGGGCACCGGTATGGTGGGTGAGGCCGCCGCCGGCCTCACCAGCGAGGATCCCGACAAGTCCACCAAATGCCTGATCCTGCAGGTGCTGCCCGGCACCCAGGGTCTGTACGGCTTCGTGGCCCTGTTCCTGGTGCTGGGTCAGGTGGGCGTGCTCAGCGGCAGCGCCGTGGACATCACCCTGTCCCAGGGCCTGTCTTTCTTCGCCGCCTGCCTGCCCATCATGCTGGGCGGCTGGCTCAGCGCCATCTTCCAGGGCCGCGTGGCCGCCGCCTCCATCAACATCGTGGCCAAGCGTCCGGAGGCCGCCACCAAGGGCATCATCTACTGCGGCATCGTGGAGTTCTACGCCATTCTGTCGCTGGTGGCCACCATCATGATCTCCCTGAACATCCTGAAGTAAGGCGGGTGCCGCTATGAACGGACTGGACAAGATCATCGCCCGCATGGAAGCGGATACCCGGGCGGAGTGCAACGCGCTGGCGGCCAACGCCGCCGAGAACGCCGCCGCCATCCTCCGGGACTATCAGGCGCAGGCGGACGCCGCTGCCCGGGACAGCGCACAGCGCGCGGAGGCCCAGGCGGCGGAGCATCTGGAGCACCTCAACGGCAGCAGCCAGCTGGCCTGCCGACAGCGGGTGCTGGCCGCCAAGCAGCAGCTGATCGACGAGGCCTTCGCCCGCGCCGCACAGGCGCTGGCGGCGCTGCCCCAGGCGGACTACATCGACCTGCTGGCCGCGCTGGCGGCGGAGAACGGCAGCGGCGACGAGGAGCTGCTGCTGTCCGCCCACGACCGTGAGACGGTGGGCGCGGCGGTGGTGGACGCCGCCAACGCCAAAAAGCCCGGCGCCGCCTTCCGCCTGTCCGGCGAGACACGGGACACCGGGGGCGGACTGGTGCTGCGGCGGGGCCGCGTGGAGCTGAACTGCAGCTTTACGGAGAAGCTCCGCCAGCTGCGGCAGGAGGAGTCCTCCGCCGTGGCGAAGCTGCTGTTTGACTGAAAGGGGGCATCCCTTTGACAAAGCGCAGAAAGGACACGGACTATCTGTTCCTCTCCGCCCGCATCCGGAGTCTGGAGAAAAACCTGCTGACGGCCCAGCGGCTGGAGCAGCTTTTGCAGGCCCCGTCGGCGGAGAACTGCTCCCAGCTCCTGACGGATCTGGGGTACGACCCCATCCGGGACGAGGCCACGCTGCAGGAGAGCCTGAAAAAGCAGCGGGAGGCGGTGTTCGCCGAGCTGGAGCGGTTCATGCCGGAGAAGGAGCTGCTGGACGTGTTCCGCATCAAATACGACTACCACAACATCAAGGTGCTGCTGAAGGTACCGGAGAGCGCGGAGCGCCTGCTGATGGACGCGGGCACCATCCCCGCCGGGGAGCTGCAGCGCCGGTACGCCGACAGCGGGAACTGGCAGTTCCTGCCCCGGGATATGGCGGAGGCCGCGGAAAGGGCCGCCCAGCTGCTGGCGGAGACCGGCAGCGCCCAGCGCAGCGACTGCGTGCTGGACCGGGCCTGCTTCGACAGGCTGCGGCAACTGGCGGCGGACAGCCGCTGTGCATATCTTCAGGACTACGTCCGCACCATGATCGACGCCGCCAACCTCCGGGCGCTGGTGCGCACGGAGCGGATGCACATGGACCCCGGCTTTTTGCAGGAGGTGCTGTTTGCAGGCGGCAGCGTGCCGGTGGACACCCTCCGGGCCGGCGCGGGAAACGGCGCGGCCGCCCTGTTCCGCAGCACAGCACTGCGGGAGGCGGCGGAACTGGGTGAGGAGGCTGTCAAGGGCGGCAGCCTGACAGCCTTTGAGAAGGCCTGCGACAACGCAGTGCTGAAAACCGCCGCCGGTGCGCGGCGGGTGCCCTTCGGCGTGGAGGTGGCGCTGGGCTATCTCATCGCCAAGGAGGCGGAGTGGACGGCTGTGCGCATCGTCATGGCCGAGCGTCTGGCGGGTCTCAGCGCCGACGCCATACGGGAAAGGCTGCGTGATGCGTATGTATAAGATCGCTGTACTGGGCGACCGCGACAGCGTACTGGGCTTCCGGGCCCTGGGGCTGGATGTGTTCTTTGCCGACGACGCCGAGACGGGCCGCAGAACGCTGCACCGTCTGGCGCAGGAGAGCTACGCCGTCATCTATGTGACGGAGCAGCTGGCCAAAGACATGACGGCGGAGATCGCCCGCTATCAGGATGACATGCTGCCCGCCGTCATCCTTATCCCCGGCAAGGGCGGCGCGCTGGGCCTTGCGGACAGCGCGCTGCACGCGGCGGTGGAACGCGCCGTGGGCGCGGATATTTCCTGAAAGGAGCAAGAGAATGGGTAAGATCATCAAAGTCTCCGGCCCGCTGGTGGTGGCCGACGGCATGGCGGACGCCAGCATGGCGGACGTGGTGCGCGTAGGCCCCCAGCATCTGATCGGAGAGATCCTGAATATGACCGGCGACCGGGCCTCCATTCAGGTATACGAGGAGACATCCGGCCTCGGCCCCGGCGCGGAGGTGGTCACCACCGGCGCGCCCCTCAGCGTGGAGCTGGGCCCGGGCCTGATTGAGAACATCTACGACGGCATCCAGCGCCCGCTGGAGGAGATCGTCCGCCGGGTGGGCGCCAACATCACCCGCGGCATCCAGGTGCCGCCGCTGGACCGTGAGAAGCTGTGGCGCTTTACACCCACTGCCGCCGCAGGCGACGCCGTCACCGGCGGCGACGTGCTGGGCACCGTACCGGAGACGGAGTCGGTGCTGCATAAGATCATGGTGCCGGTGGGCGTCAGCGGCACGGTGGAGTGGCTGGCGGAGGCCGGACAGTACAACATCACCCAGCCCATCGCCCGCATCCGCACGGCGGACGGCGCGGTGCGTGAGCTGACCATGGTGCAGAAGTGGCCCGTCCGCGTGGGCCGTCCCTACAAGAAGAAATTCCCGCCGGAGACGCCTCTGCAGTCGGGCCAGCGTGTCATCGACACCATGTTCCCCATCGCCAAGGGCGGCACCGCCGCCGTGCCCGGACCCTTCGGCTCCGGCAAGACCGTGGTGCAGCACCAGCTGGCCAAGTGGGCGGACGTGGACATCGTGGTATACATTGGCTGCGGCGAGCGGGGCAACGAGATGACCGATGTGCTCCGGGAGTTCCCGGAGCTGACGGATCCCCGCACCGGCGAGAGCCTGATGAAGCGGACGGTGCTCATCGCCAACACCTCCGACATGCCCGTGGCCGCCCGTGAGGCGTCGGTCTACACCGGCATCACCATCGCCGAGTACTTCCGGGACATGGGCTACGACGTGGCTGTCATCGCCGACTCCACCTCCCGCTGGGCCGAGGCCCTGCGCGAGATGTCCGGCCGTCTGGAGGAGATGCCCGGTGAGGAGGGCTATCCTGCATATCTGGCGTCCCGTCTGGCCCAGTTCTACGAGCGGGCCGGCGTGGTGCAGTGCATGGGCACGGAGGCGCGCAATGGCTCCCTCACCGCCGTGGGCGCCGTGTCGCCTCCCGGCGGCGACCTCAGTGAGCCGGTGGCGCAGGCCACCATGCGCATCGTGAAGGTGTTCTGGTCGCTGGACGCCTCTCTGGCCTACCGACGCCACTTCCCCGCCATCAACTGGCTGAACTCCTACTCCCTGTATCTGGACGCGGTGACACCGTGGTTCGATGCGCACATGGGCCCCGACTTTATGAAGAACCGCAACCGGGCCATGCACCTCCTGCAGGAGGAGAACGAGCTGAACGAGATCGTGCAGCTGGTGGGCAAGGACTCCCTGTCCCCCAAGGATCAGCTGACGCTGGAGATCGCCCGGATGCTGCGGGAGGACTTCCTGCAGCAGAACGCCTTCATGGATGTGGACTCCTACTCCAGCTTCGACCGGCAGATGCGCCTGCTGGCACTGATCCTGCACTATGAGACGCTGTGCCGCGACGCCATCGGCAAGGGCGTCGCCCTGCCGGCGCTGTTTGCCATCCCCGCCCGGGAGCGGCTGGGCTGGGCCAAATACGCCGCCGCGGACGAGTACGCCGCCAACTATGAGCAGGTACACACCGAGATGGACGGCGAGATCGCCGATCTGGTGAAGAAAGCTGGTGAGGACGCATGATGAAGGAATACCGTACCATCCACGAGGTCTCCGGCCCCCTGATGGTGGTGGAGAACGTGGAGGGCGTCACCTACGATGAGCTGGCGGAGATCCAGCTCCACAGCGGCGAGGTCCGCCGCTGCAAGGTGCTGGAGGTCAACGGCGACCGGGCCGTGGTGCAGCTGTTTGACTCCTCCGCCGGCATCAACCTGCGGGACGCCAAGATCCGTTTTCTGGGCCACCCCCTGCAGCTGGGCGTGTCCGCCGACATGCTGGGCCGCGTGTTCAACGGCATGGGAGAGCCTATCGACGGCGGCCCCGCGCTGCTGGCCGACAAGTACATGGACATCAACGGCCTGCCCATGAATCCCGCCGCCCGGGACTACCCCAATGAGTTCATCCAGACCGGTATCAGCACCATCGACGGTCTGAACACGCTGGTGCGCGGTCAGAAGCTGCCGATCTTCTCCGGCTCCGGTCTGCCCCACGCCAATCTGGCGGCGCAGATCGCCCGGCAGGCCCGGGTGCTGGACGACAGTTCCAACTTCGCCGTGGTGTTCGCCGCCATCGGCATCACCTTTGAGGAGTCGGAGTTCTTCGTCCGGGAGTTCAAGCGTACCGGCGCCATCGAGCGCACGGTGCTGTTCACCAACCTGGCCAACGACCCCGCCGTGGAGCGTATCGCCACGCCCCGCATGGCCCTGACCGCCGCCGAGTATCTGGCGTTTGAGAAGGACATGCATGTGCTGGTGATCCTGACGGACATCACCAACTACGCCGAGGCACTGCGTGAGGTGTCCGCCGCCAAGAAGGAGGTCCCCGGCCGCCGGGGCTATCCCGGCTATCTGTATACCGACCTGGCCAGCATGTACGAGCGAGCCGGGCGGAAGCTGGGCTGCAAGGGCTCCATCACCATGATCCCCATCCTGACCATGCCCGAGGATGACAAGACCCACCCCATCCCCGACCTGACGGGCTATATCACCGAGGGGCAGATCATCCTCAGCCGCGACCTGTACCGCAAGAATATCCTGCCGCCGGTGGACGTGCTGCCCAGCCTGTCCCGTCTGAAGGACAAGGGCGTGGGCGCCGGCAAGACCCGGGAGGATCACGCCCCCACCATGAACCAGCTGTTTGCCGCCTATGCCAGCGGCAAGGAGGCCAAGGAGCTGATGACCATTCTGGGCGAGGCCGCCCTCAGCCCCACCGACCTGCTGTACGCCAAGTTCGCCGACGAGTTTGAAAAGCGCTACGTCTCCCAGGGCTTCGACGAGAACCGCTCCATCGAGGAGACGCTGGATCTGGGCTGGGAGCTGCTGCGGATGCTGCCCAGAAGCGAGCTGAAGCGCATCAAGCCGGAGATGCTGGACAAGTACCTGCCGGAGAAGGAGTGACCGCCCATGGCCGGAAAGACTGTCAATCCCACCCGCATGGAGCTGACGCGGCTGAAGGGCCGTCTCAAGACGGCCCGCCGCGGCCACAAGCTGCTGAAGGATAAGCGGGACGAGCTGATGAAGCAGTTTCTGGAGATCGTCCGCCGCAACCGGCAGCTCCGGGCCAAGGTGGAGCAGGGCCTGAAGGAGGCCAACGATGCCTTCACCGTGGCCTCCGCCGTCATGGGGCCGGAGATGCTGGAGCAGTCGCTGCTGCGGCCCCAGCGCAGCGTGTCGCTGGATGTGGACGCGCGGAACATCATGAGCGTCAACGTGCCGGTGTTCACGTTCCACACCGAGGGCGGCGAGGGCTCCCTGCTGCCCTACGGCTTCGCCCAGACCAGCGGTGAGCTGGACGCGGCGCTGGAGAAGATGCAGGCGGTGTTCGCCGACATGCTGGAGCTGGCGCAGGTGGAGAAATCCATGCAGCTGCTGGCCCAGGACATCGAAAAGACCCGCCGCCGCGTCAACGCCCTGGAGTATGTGATGATACCGGAGACGGAGAAGAACATCCGCTACATCACCATGAAGCTGGACGAGAACGAGCGCGGCAACACCACGCGGCTCATGAAGGTCAAGGACATGGTGCTGCAGGACGCCCATCACTATCAGCCGTAAGCACACAAAAAAAGAGAACCGCAAAGCGGTTCTCTTTTTTCTCATATGCGTCTATTATGCGTCTATTCGCCGTCGTCGCCGTTACCAGAATTTTTGGACGTAGCCCATATACCGGGTGCAGGCGCCGCGATCCCCCATTCCCCAGCGCAGCATCGAGCCGTCAAAGGGGTACACAGGCTTGCTCTGCCGGGTATAGTTGCCATAGCTGGTCAGCACCCACGCGTCGTCGCCGCAGAACGCATCGTACAGCATATACATCCGGACATCGCCTGCGCCGGACGGCCTCGTCCACTGTGCATCGAAGGACGCCCGCCGGTCGGTACCGAAGAAGCCCGTGACCTGCCGGTCATCATACGCCAGACCGTGCAGCGCCGCCGTCTGCGCCGTCCCCCGCCGGGTACACAGCACCCGCCCGCTGCAAAGGGTACCGGGCCGCCAGCTGCTCTCCATCTTCCACACCGGCCAGACGGTCATGCCCTCGGTATACCGGGAGCTTGGCTGGGTGTCGTAGTACAGGTGGTGGATCACGATATAGTGCTTTTCGCCGTCTGCGCCCGCCAGCTCCACCGCCACGCTGGTCATGGTCTGCTCCAGCGTGTCAAAGGCCCGGTAGACGTAGGTATAGGAGCGGGTACCGTCATCGTGCTTGGTGGTGATGGTGCGGTCGTACCGCAGCACACGGAGCGGGTCCTCGCCCAAATAGTGCTCCATGACGATCTCCCGGTATTTTGTCTGGTTGTACAGCTTATCCTCGTTGACAAACACCGCCCTCGCGCCGAACATCGCCGCCACCTCCTCGGCAGTCAGGTCGTCCAGCACACGCCGCGGCATACCCAGCGCCAACAGCTCCGCCCGGATCGTCTCATCCTGCGGCGCGTCGTCCCGCGGCTGCCAGTTCATGGGATACCGCTGTCCCAGCAGCATGGCCAGCACCACCGCCGCCAGCGTCAGACCCAGGTAACCCCACAGCACCGCCGCCGTGGGCAGATGCACCGGTGCGGCATGGATGGCGTAGCCGGTGTTTTCCAGGGAGCGGAACAGCTTCACCAGATTCCGCAGGATCACAAGGTACACCGCCAGCACCGGCAGCACCAGCAGCCAGCCCTCCAGTCCGATGAGGGCCAGCGGTATCAGCACCGCGTAAAAGACCGCCAGCGCCCCAGCGGCGGGCGCGGATGGCTTCTCCGCCCCGGCGGCGCGGGACACGCCGATCATGCCCCGCCACAGGGCGATGAGCAGACCCAGCATCAGCGCGCCGTCGGCATAGCCGAAGGTCAGTCCCACATCCACCGGCAGCGCCTGCAGCACCGCGCAGACGCTGCGCATGACGGCGGCGGCGATGGACAGGCCATAGGCCCACCGCAGCGCTTCGTTCTCCTGCCGCAGGGTACGGAAGCCCAGCACCAGCAGGATGCAGCCCAGCGTGGGCAGGATGTCGTCCAGGTACAGAATTTGCAGCGTCAGGGTCTTCAGGGCGATGCCCCACACGATGCAGCTCATGGCGCTGCGCCACGGGCTGACATCCGCCGTGGGTGGCAGGGCGTCGGCGCCCTCTGTCAGCAGCGCGTCAAAGCGCAGATCGTCACTCACAGAAGTCACCTCCCAACAGTTCCCGCAGCCGCTGGCGCAGGCGGTACAGCCGTCCCTCCACGCCCCGCTGCGTCAGGCCCAGCTCGGCGGCGATCTGGGCGGTGGATTGGCAGTAGTAGTATTTCCGGTAGAACAGCGTCTGCTCCCCGGCGGTCAGGCTTTTGACGGCCGTGACCAGCAGGCGGGAGCGCTCCTGCCGCAGCAGCTCGTCCTCGGCGCTGCCGGCGCCGTGGGGCACGTCCTCCCCCAGCGCCGTCTCCGGGTGCAGGCCGCGGGCCCGGTTCAGCGCGCAGTTGCGGGCCAGTGCCGTCAGCCAGCCCCGCAGGGAACCCTTCTTCCCGTCAAAGGTACCCGCCGTCTGCCACAGCTTCACGGACACATCGGCCAGGCACTCCTCCCTGTCCCGGACATCCGGCAGGATGGGTGCGATGACGTAGCGCAGCAGCGCGCCGTGGCGGCGCAGCAGCGTCTGCAAGGCCCCTTCATCGCCGGATGCGATCTGTTCCATCAGGGATGTGTCGTCCACGGTCTCACCGCCTTTCGTAGCTCTCTGCCCTATTATACACGGACGCGGCGGAAAACCCACGAAAAATTTCCTGTCGGAGGTGCAAAAGCGGCTTTCCGCAGGCAATGCGCCGTTTGTCGAAATGTTTTTCAGAAAAGGTGTTGACACTTCCGGGCAAGTGTGGTATTCTAATTAATGACGAGTCCGCCGGTGTGGTGGAATGGTAGACACAGGAGACTTAAAATCTCCCGGCAGCAATGCCGTACCGGTTCGAGTCCGGTCACCGGCACCACCGGTACAATGACATATCGCGGAGTAGAGCAGTTGGTAGCTCGTCGGGCTCATAACCCGGAGGTCGGAGGTTCAAGTCCTCCCTCCGCAACCATATCGAGTGTTCATAACGGATTTGATGTTATGAACACTCGATTTTTTATGCTTCTTTTGGAGAGCAGGCATTTCGCCTGCTCTCCTTCGTTATGCGGGGATATATTCCACGGCCACGCCCTGCCTTGTTTCGGAGATATAATGGCTTGTCAGAGGCGCTGCCGGGATGTCGATGTACCCCACAAAGCGGTAGTGAATTGTGATTCGCTGTGTTCTACTTTTTCCGACGCCCTGCGTTTCGTGCACCTCGATATGGTCAATAAGCTCCCGCAGCAGCGGTGCGGTCAGCTCGTCCATCTGCATAAACTTTCGGATGGCTGCGATAAACTTGTCCTTATTGGCCGCTTGCCGCCCCGCCTCCGCAATTTGCTCCCGGAGCTGTGGGATCTTCGCATTCAAGGCAAGCTGCTCTACATCGTATTCGTGGGTAATTTGCAGGAAGCCCTCGTCGGAAAGAAGCCCTTCCGCATTCTTTTCAAAGGCCTTTTTGTAGAGTCGGGACACGGTTTCTGTTCGCATCCGTGCCTTTTGCAGCTCTCCCTCAAGGCGCTTCTTTTCCTCTGCGATTTCCCGGTTGGACTTGCGTTCCAGAAGGTCGGCGAACATTGGCTCGTCGTCCCGCAGAAATTGCGCCATTCGTTGTAGCTCCAGTTTTACCACCTGCTCGATAGCGTCCGCCCGCACATAGTGCCGGGTTGGGCAACTGCCACGGTAGTCTTTTACATAATTGGAACAGGAGAAAAAGCATATATTCTTATTGATGGTATTGACGTGATACCACAGCTTGTGACCGCAGTCGGCGCAGTACAGCAGATCAGAAAAGATGCTCTTTTCGCCATTCTCCGATTTCGGCGCACGGCGCTTTGTCCGCTTGATGATCTTCTTTTGTACCTGCTCAAAGGTGTCCCGGTCGACAATCGGCTCGTGAACATCCTTGAAGATGACCCAGTTTTCTTCCGGGTTATCGATGCGGGTCTTATCCTTGAAGGATTTAGAGTAGGTCTTGAAATTGATCACATCGCCGCAGTATTCCTGCTGGGTCAGGATTTTACGAATGGTGCTGTTTTTCCATCGGTAAGGGTTTGGCTGCGTCTTTTTGCCGCCCCTGCCAATGCCTTTTTCGTGCCAGTACGCCGTGCAGTTGAGAATCCCATTTTCCTGTAAAATGCGGGCAATGGTGTCGTTGCCCTTACCCTCCAGACACATACGAAAAATGTCCCGCACCACCTGAGCGGCCTCCGGGTCAATGATCCAGTGCTTTTTGTTCAGCGGGTCTTTCCTGTAGCCGTAGGGCGGCTGGCCCAGCGGTTCGCCGGAATTGCCCCGGATACGATGGGCAGACCGCACCTTGCGGCTGATGTCCCGGGCGTACATCTCGTTCATCACATTTCGAAATGGGGCAAGCTCATTTTCGCCGTCATCGCTGTCTACGCAGTCATTCACCGCAATAAAACGGATATTGTGTTCCGGGAAGAAGGTGTCTGTGTAGTACCCAACACCGAGATAATCTCTGCCAAGCCGGGACATATCCTTGACGATGACCGCTGTCACATAGCCCATTTCGACATCCTCAATCATTTTCTGAAAAGACGGACGGTTGAAATTCGTGCCGGTATAACCGTCGTCCACATAGAAACGGGTATTACCGAGGCTATTTTCTTTGGCGTATTTCTGCAATAAACGCTTTTGATTGGCTACGGAGTTACTGTCGCCTTCCGCTCTATCATCACGGGACAGGCGGCAGTACAGCGCTGTTAATCCCAATTGTTCTTTTTTCTTTTTCGACTGCATAAGTCCTCCTTCCCGGCAGCCGAACACACATATTCCGCTGCCATTGTATCGGATGCTTGACCGGGCGTCAAAGGTATGAGATTGCTGACCACTGTTCTTTGTACACGGTCACGCAGATTGGTTTGAGAGCTGCGCTCAAATTCTGCAGAAACAAAATAGGTCACATCCCCAATTTTGTATTCGTGGACTTTCCCGTCGGATACGCCGACGATCCAATTTGTTTGCCGCTTCATTTTCTACACTCCTTATCGTTCCTCCCGCCCACGCTGGCGGATGAGGTATTTGCGGTAATGCTCGCAGGCTTTGAGAACGAAGTCCTCAAGCTGCCGTGGGTTGGCATCTGGCGCAAATTCTCGCAGCTTTTCGGTGGGTATCTTCACTGTCTCCCGCTGGTTCGGTTTTTCTTCGCTCATAAGGAACTGGATCACATCCTTCGTCAGCAGCCCTTCACGGTCGGCCTTGTGCATTCGCCATGCCTGCGAATAAGATGGCGTGCAGTCGTTGATCTCACATTGCTCCAGCACATCCCGCTGGCTGTATTCATCGAGATAGGACAACTCCACGCCGACAGAGAACGCAATTTCCTCCTTGTCCATCTTTTCCAGCAATTCCGGGATGAGGTAGGTCAGGCGAATATAGCGCTGAACCTGCCTGCCGCTGTCTGTATCGGAAATATCATCCCGGGACTTGTGGCCAACTTGTCCACAAGCGATTCCCTGATGGGACAGTGCTTCCATTTTCAACTTGTAAGCATACGCCTTTTCACTGGGCAGGATATGCTCCCGGTGCAGATTGCTGTCCACCAAGGCAATGGCGGCGGCATCCCGGTCAAGGGTGCAAATCAGCACGGGAACTTCTGTCAGGCCTGCCTTCCGGGCAGCATACAGGCGGCGGTGGCCGCTGATGACTTCATATTCATCGCTGTTTTCAACGGAACGGACGATCAACGGGGAAAGAACACCATTCTCCCGGATACTTTCCGAAAGAGCAGCCATCTCCTCGTTGTCCTGTACCTTGTAGGGATGGCCTTCAAACGGGCGCAGCTGTTCAATTCTTAAGAGCGCCGGTTTCATTGGCACTGTGTTTTTGTTATTCATTGTTGACCTTCTTTCTCTTTTTCGGGTAGTAAATATCACTCTCTAAGTCTTATTTCCTTCCGATTCCCGGACTTCTGGAATTCCGATAATCGGACTTTTGGGTAAACTCCTTTAAGTAGATGCGGTTGGCCTTGCCCTGCCCCTGACGGCGGCGCTCGATAAGGTCGGCTGCATCCAGCTCTGCAAACAGGCGGCAGACCTTTTCGTGTCCGAAATGCAGCAGCTCCTGCGCCTGATGGATGGTGAAATATTGGTAGACCCGACCGTGCTCGTCTTTCCAGTCGTTCTTCTCGGATAGGGACAGCCGATCCAGCAGCAGGCCGTAGAGCATCTTGGCATCGGTGGAAACAGTTTGGTAAATCTCATCTGTGAACAGCAGCTTTGGTATACGGTAAAAGGTGAAATGTTCGGAGTCGTTGACTGTAAAATATGGGTTCATTGAATTCCTCCTCTCGCTTGAATTTGTCACGCTTTTCAAAGCGGATTTTTGAGGTTAAGGTGTTGCTGTATTGCTTGGGTTGATTTGGGTTCAAAAAAGCCTTGTATTTCAGGGCTGTCCGCACCTTAAAAGCGTGACGCCGATGCCCGCTTTCGGCGCTGCCGTTCGGCTGCCTTCAGCCGTTTCTGCTTGGCGGCGCAGGCCGGACAATAACGCTGATTCTTCGCCCTCGGCGCAAACGCCTGACGGCACAGCACACAGCGCTTGCCGCCGGTCGGCTTCATTATCTCGGCGTGCAGCCCTTCGTCCACTGGGAGCACGGCATTCTTGAAGTAGTTGCAGTAGATGCCGTACTTGCTGATGCTCTGGACGCAGACACAGGGCTCGCCGTCGTCCAGCAGCAGGCAGTTGCCGCCGTCGTAGTTGGCGCACAGCTTCCGCAGCAGGGCGTTGACTCTTTTCGCCTGCTGCGGTGTGATTTTGATGACCATTGGAAAAACCTCCTCTCACTTGTTACTAAAATGGGTAGGTGTTTGGTGACCCTCTTCTTCAAAATTTCTGCTATTTAATTTTCAAGGTGCACACGGAAGACCTCAGAGCGGCGGACTACGCCGGGATCCTCTATCGCCTCTCACTTTTCCTTTGCCGAATTTTCCTGCAAAATTCCCGCACTTTTTCAAAAATTCACCTCTTTCAAGGCACACGGGGAGAACCCCTCAATAGGTAGGCAGCGAGAAGGGTCGTTTATTAACCCCCTGTGAAAAAATTCTCCCTATTAGGTAGCCAGCGAGAAGGTTAATTTATAGATCCCCTCACTAATCAACTGGGAACTTTTTCGCAGAAAAAACGAAGAAAATTTTGTAAACTTTTTATGAACAGCTCAATGGCTGTGAGTTCTGCAAAGACCTCCTCACTTACTTTGAATTTGGGTGTCCTTTTGTGGGGGTGTTTTTGGACGGTTCTCAAATTTTTTCTCTCTACTTACTTTGAATTGAGCCGCAGATTTTGAGGGTGTTCTTGAAAATTTTCTTCCGAAACGCAAACAGAGGCGCAGCCGACGGATCAATCCGAAGGCTGCGCCTCTGTATTTTGATATTCTCTTTTCTCCAAATGGTGTTGAGAAAATGATAGGTGTATGATATAATGCTGTTAATCTTTTGAAAGGAAAACTGTTTGATGACGCCTTTAAGTGAGTTAATACGGGTCGTGCGCAAGAAAGCCCTGCTGTCGCAGGAGGACTTCGCAAAAGCGCTGAATGTATCCGTTGGAACGATAAACCGTTGGGAAAACGCCAAAACCAAGCCGAATATCACGGCAATGAAAAAAATCAAGGCATTTTGTGAAGAAAACAACATCCCCTTTGATGAAATCGAAGCGTCGTGGATTGCCCAGAAGGAGTAAATGCAATGGCAGATGTAAAGAAAGATCAGGAGCGGGATGAGCTATTCCGCCGTATCTATAAAATCGCCACCGACCTTGTTCACGCAGGTCATGTGGCGGAGTGGGACTTCAAATCTTATGTGCTGGGCACGATGTTCTACCGCTACATTTCGGAGAACTTCACTGCCTATATCAACGAGGGCGAACACGCCGCCGGGAACAAGGACTTTGATTACGCCAAGATGTCCGACGCTGGTGCGGAGCCTGCCCGAGAAGGGCTGGTGCAGGAAAAGGGCTTTTTCATCCTGCCTTCGGAGTTGTTCTGCAATGTCCTTGCTCGTGCGGATAAGGATGACAACCTGAACGAAACGCTGGAGCGGGTATTCAACCACATTGAAAGCAGTGCCGCCAGCGGCGATGCGGAAAACGACTTTGCGGGTCTGTTTGACGATTTCGATGTGAACAGCAAGGCAATTGGCGAAACTGTTGCCAAGCGCAACAAGGTGCTGGTGGAGCTGCTGAACGGTGTAGCGCAGATGCCGCTATTTTCCACCGACGGCATCAACCCCGACCTGTTTGGCGATGCTTACGAATACCTGATGGGAATGTACGCCGCCAATGCCGGAAAGAAAGGCGGGCAGTACTTCACGCCTGCCGATGTTTCAGAGCTGCTGGCCCGCCTCGGCACCATTGGCAAAACGAAGATCAACAAGGTCTATGATCCAGCCTGCGGTTCCGGCTCTCTGCTGCTGAAGGTGGAAAAAGTGCTGGGAAAGGATAATATCGAACGTGGCTTCTATGGGCAGGAGATCGACCTGACCACTTATAACCTCTGCCGCATCAATATGTTCCTGCACAACATCGAGTTTGACAAGTTCAGTATTGTGCGGGAGGATACCCTGCTCAGCCCGCAGCATTGGGACGACCAGCCTTTTGAGCTGATCGTGTCCAATCCGCCATTTTCCGTGCCGTGGGAGGGCGATAAGAATCCGCTGCTTATCAATGACCCGCGCTTTTCGCCTGCCGGAGTGCTGGCTCCCGCCTCCAAGGGCGATATGGCGTTTATTATGCACAGTCTTTCGTGGCTGGCTTCCAACGGTGCGGCGGCCATCGTTTGCTTCCCCGGCATTATGTACCGTGGCGGGGCCGAACAGAAAATCCGCAAGTATCTGGTGGATAACAACTTTGTGGATGCCATCATTCAGCTGCCCTCCAACCTGTTCTTAAATGTCACGATCTCCGTGGACATTATGCTGCTGAAAAAGAACAAGACAGACAACGCCGTTCTGTTTGTGGATGCCTCCAAGGAGTTTGTGAAGGTTACGAAGAACAACCGGCTTTCCGATGCCAATATCCGTCGCATCGTGTCCGCTGTGGCAGAGCGTAAGGACGAGCAGCACTTTGCCCACCTTGTGCCGAACGACGAAGTTGGCAGCAAGCAGAACAATTATAATCTTTCCGTTTCCACCTATGTGGAACAGGAGGATACCCGTGAGAAGGTCGACATCGTAAAGCTGAACGCCGAGATCGCTGAGATCGTCGCACGGGAGCAGAAGCTGCGGGAGGAAATTGATCGGATTATTGGGGAGATTGAGGGGCAATGAGAGGCGATAAAGAGGCAGCTTGCTTTGATAAAATTAAACACGCTTTGTTCTACAAAGATGGAATGCCTATCTGCAATCCATTTGATGGATGTTCTGCCTTTACCGTTACGGATGCTTCATTTGCAAAGGATCACATTTTCTATTGTAGTTCCGACTTTAATAAGAACTATTTTGGTTTATTGGAAAATGAACGCTTTGAATTTGCTGATATCATTCGCACTGCCAAGCCCAATCCATCAAGCAGTGAATTCCCAGATTTTATATTTGATAACGGTTTCATAGAGCATTTTCAAATTACATCATCACAGGTCACACGAAAAGGTGCTACCCATGCAAGAAAAGAAAGCGATTTTCGGCGTAAGGTAGACACTGAAACAGAAAAACTGAAAACAGAATGGAATATAACCCCAAGCTTTGATGCAGTGCGTTCTGAATCGTGGGTATTTCAAAACCCTGCGCATAGTCACGAATATTTGATGGACTCATTCAAGCAGAACTGGGAAAGTCATATAAGCAGTAGCAAGAGATTTTCAGACGAAAAGAGTATCGGAATATTTATGGTTGAACACCCGGAAATTTCTCTGGCGATGTGTGAGAATGTATACGGTGGCTGGATTAACGGAATGTCACAAGGTGATATGCGTGAGCAGGAAAATTTCAAAGATTATCGATTAAGTCGAGACAAAGCGCTGCTAAATTATATGTATGACTTTAGGAACGAAATAAAATATGTGATATTTGTGAATCCTCAAAGGATAGAAGTTATCCGCACCGAAAACATCCCATACCTGTTACAGCTGATGCCTTGGGATTATGCTATATATCCGATGCAGGTATGTACAATGGCAAGTGTATATAATATCAGCATTCCAAATTCCTTGGCAAAAGGAGATGAATCCGATGACCAAACTTGATGAACTAATTCAGGAATATTGCCCCGATGGGGTCGAGTACAAAAGACTTGGCGATATTGCTACAATAAGCAGGGGCGGTAGTTTTCAGAAAAAAGATTATACTGAAAATGGCATTCCTTGCATTCACTATGGGCAAATCTATATGAATTATGGACTTTTTGCTGAAAAAACATTGTCCTATATTAGTGAGGAAACTGCTCAGAAACAGAGATTTGCCGAGTCTGGTGATATCATTATGGCAGTCACCAGCGAAAATATAGATGATGTTTGTAAATGCATGGCGTGGCTTGGAAAAGAAAAGGTTGCAGTAAGCGGGCATACCGCTATCATTCGTCATTCAATCAATCCCAAATACCTTGTCTATTGGCTTCATTCCTCTGCGTTTTACCAGCAAAAGGCGAAAATTGCTCATGGTACAAAGGTGATTGAGGTTGCACCAGTGAAGTTGGCTGATGTGATTCTTCCTGTCCCGCCGCTGCCGGTGCAGTGTGAAATTGTCCGCATACTGGACAATTTCACAGAGCATATTACTGAACTTACTGAACAACTTAACTTAGAACTTACCGCCCGAAAAAAGCAATATGAATTCTATCGAAATCAGCTCTTGACTTTTGATGCACAGGGTGCGACGATTTTGACAGACAGACAGACAGACAGACAGACAGACAGACAGACAGACAGACAGACAGACA
>OJPD01000730.1_pt1 | contig 21868 bp, 16 predicted proteins | sample 1598371 | NCBI WGS metagenome assembly OJPD01 (sample SAMN03922478, study PRJEB24848) | human gut metagenome | isolation source: stool sample | host: Homo sapiens | place: Germany | collected 2010-11
GATCTACACACTGCATATCGTCGGCAGCGTCAGATGTGTATAAGAGACAGGACACACCGCAATCAAGAGAATTTTTGGAACAGTGTATTCAAGATTACAATGAGATGTTCTCCACGGAAAAAGAAAAACCGTCTTTCAGTCTTGAAACGTTTGATGCCTACCGCAAGGATATTGCAAAGCGATTAAAACAAAAAGAAGTACCGCAAATCGACATATTGCTTGTAGTAAATATGTTCCTGACGGGGTTCGATTCAAAGCCGCTTAATACCTTATACTTGGACAAGCCGTTGTTCTGGCACTCCCTTGTGCAGGCATACAGCCGTACAAACCGAATTTACAAAGAAACAAAGCAATATGGACAGATAATTACCTTCCGAAACATAAAAGAAGAACAGGATAAAGCCTTGAAACTTTTTTCGGGCGATGGAAATCCAAACGCATATCTGCTTGAAAATTACGATTATTATGTTGCGGAATATGCCGATCGTGTTGCAATTATGCGTAACGTTGCTCCGTCTTACGATATCGCGGGCAGATTACAATCGGAAGACGATCAAAGAAAATTTATTGTTTCGTTCCGTTTGGTTGCTCAAACGCTTTCTACCTTAAAAACTTTCTCGAAATTCGACTGGAACGACCTTGCCAACGTCTTGGACGAAGACGAATTTCTGGGATATAAATCGTGGTATCTCTACTACTACGATTTAGCCAAAAAAGAGCGTGAGAGAAATGTAAAAACAACTCTTGTAGATATCGACTTCAATATAGAGTTGATAAGAACGGATAAAATCAACGTCGTTTACATTCTTAATTTGCTGAAAGACGTAATTAAGAAAGACGAAACCGAAAAGAAACGATCCATTGATTTGGTTCTGCGAGAAATCGAGCGTTCAGACAACGAACGATTGAGAGCAAAGCAGGAAATGTTAAAACGCTTTGTTACAGAAAAATTCTTCACTCTCTCGCCCGATGAAGATATTGTGAAGGCGTATGAAGAATTTGAAGTTCAACAACAGAACATGGATATCGAAATGTTCGCGGAAGAAACCAAACTTGATGTCGAAACAATCAGATTTTTTATGTCCGAGTATCAATTCAAACACGTTATCAGCCTTGAGGATATCCGAAAACGGTTAAGTCAACAAGGTTATGGGCTAATTCAAACAATAAAACTCTCGTCCGAAATAGAGGACTTTGTAAAAGAACAATACGAAAAATTCAGAGCAGAAGGAGTATAAAAATATGGCAACCGATATTCAACTTCACAAACAACAGGCGCAGGAACTTTCCAACAAACTTTGGGCTATTGCAAACGATTTGCGGGGCACAATGGACGCGAGCAAATTCAAAGATTACATTCTCGGTATCATTTTTTACCGTTTCCTTTCCGAAAAAACGGAAAAGTATATGGAAGAAATACTGAAAAACGACGGTATGACCTATGCCGACGCTCTCGCTTCTCAAAATGAAGAATTGCTTGCCGCGCTCGACAAGTATTCTCTTGACAATCTCGGCTATATCATCCGCCCCGAATATAGTTTCGGTTATATCGTCAATATGATAGCGGGCAAGTATGACGGTAAAGTGTTCTCAGTTGACTATCTCGAAAAAGCAATCGCATCTATTCAGCAGTCAACGCTCGGGCAGAAGTCGGAAGCCGCGTTTGACGGTATTTTCGACGCAATGGACTTGAAAGATAAAGATTTGGGCAAGGAAGTTTCCGACCGCACAAAGCAAATTGCTAAGGTTATCAACCGCGTTAACGATATAGAGTTTTCTTATGACGACGCACAATTTGACGTTCTCGGAACGGCATATATGATTTTGATTGGTCTGTTCGCTTCCGATAGCGGTAAGAAAGGCGGGGAGTTCTTTACGCCCAGCGCAGTTTCCGAATTGTGCGCGCGCCTTGCAACAGTCGGTTTAAAATCCGTTAAAAACGTATGCGATCCTACTTGCGGTTCGGCTTCTATGCTTTTGGAAGTTCGCAAAGCGGTTATCGCAAACGGTGGAACGGCAGAACACGCCGTCGGACATTATTACGGACAGGAACTCAACGGCACGACGTATAACCTTGCCCGTATGAATATGCTGATGCACGACGTGCCGTATCAATATTTCAATCTTTTCAACGATAACACGCTTGAAAAAGATAATTTCGGAACCACCAAGTTTACCGTGCAGGTTGCGAATCCGCCCTACTCGGCGAAATGGTCTGCCGCTTCCTCCTTCCTTGATGATCCGAGGTTCAGCGGCGCAGGCAAACTTGCCCCGTCCAGCAAAGCCGATTTTGCATTTGTAGAACACATGGTATATCACATGGACGACGACGGACGTGTTGCCGTTCTTCTGCCGCACGGCGTACTTTTCAGGGGCGGAAGCGAAGATACGATTCGCAGATATCTGATAAAAGATCTCAACGTTCTTGACGCGGTCATCGGTTTGCCTGCAAACCTCTTCCACGGCACGGGAATCCCTGTATGTTGCCTTGTTTTGCGTAAATACCGTAACGGCAATGCGGGTAACATCTGCTTTATCGACGCGAGCAAATATTTCACGCCCGGCAAGAATATGAACCAGCTTTCTTCCAAAGATATTGACCGTATCTTAAAGGCATATATCGACCGTAAAGATATAGATAAATTCTGCCATATCGCCACAATGGAAGAGATTGAAGAAAACGACTATAACTTGAATATTCCACGCTATGTGGATACGTTTGAAGAGGAAGAAGAAATCGATATCAAAGCGGTTATGGCAGAGATAAAAGAGCTTGAAAGTCAACGCGCAAGCCTTGACGAGGAAATTAACAAGTATCTGAAAGAACTCGGAATTTTGGAGGACTAATTGCAATGAAAAGCGACAAAAGCACCCCTAATGTTCCAACTTTGAGATTCAAAGAGTATTCCGATACTTGGCAAGAAACCCCCTTTGACTCAACGTTTGATATTCTTACGAATAACACTTTATCAAGAGCCGAATTGAACTATGAAGATGGTACATATAAAAACATTCACTACGGCGACGTTCTTATTAAGTTTCCCGCACATATTGACGTGGAAGATCAGGAAGTCCCTTTCGTAAACGAATATAGTTCTTCGGTAAAGTTTGATGATGCTTTGCTTCAAGATGGCGACATAGTGATTGCAGACACGGCAGAAGATTATACCGTAGGAAAGGCAACGGAAATTGAAAATTCGTCTATGCGTAAAGCCGTTTCAGGTCTGCATACTATTCCGTGTCGTCCGAAAATGAAATTTGCCGCAAGATAAAAGAACTGTAACGATATGTCTGACGCACGTTGGAGAGATAGAATTGCCGTAAAAACACAAGAAAACAGGCGCAAGCTATTCGCCTGCGCCTGTTTTCCCTAAGGGTAACACCCTTTAGCGTGCCTTTTTGTGTAATCGGTTGTTTGTTGTATCTCAATTCTCATACGGTTGTAAGTTATGCCGCGATGCGCGTGTTGAAAAATAAACATGCCAAATTTTGCTTGGCTATTTCGGATTGCTGTTTCAGCACGGTGTCGTAGCCGATGTGATTTTGTTTTTGCGTGCTTGTTGTCTCGGATTTGAACTCCATTTTGCCGCGCTTGTCCACAGACAACACTATCGTTCCGTTTTTATCCGTGCGATACACTTCGATATTTGCCATTCGGTCGAGAGCGTCCTGTCTTGGGTGTTTGTGTCCTTTGTGCAAGCCGCAACTTATCATTGCATATTCAAAAGAATATGCGTCCAAAAACGATTGCGTTGATGATGTTTCACTGCCGTGATGTCCCACTTTCAAAACATCGCAATCGATTTTGCCCGTGCGTTTGACAACTCTCGGCTCATTGATTTCGTTGCTGTCGCCCGTAAACATAATTTTGCGGTTTTGATAGGACAAAATGCCTATAGGGGACACGGCGTTCAGCTCTTCCGGACCAGACAATTTTCTCTTTGCATAATCTGACTTTGTGGGGCAGTAGAACTTCATTTCGTAAGCCGTCACGATGTCCTCAATGACGATATTGTTGGTGTTTTCGTCCTCGTCCATATTGAGGTGTATAGTGCAGTCCTCTTTGTTTAGTACCGCCGCAAAGAACTTGGCATACGGCACAGTGCTCACCGTGTCTGGGTCTTTGAACATATCCTTTTTGTTTTGAGGTATTTTTTCAAAGGCGGCGAGCTGAGTTGCGGACAATTTGTTGAGATCGGGCGTTGCAAGCACATATGGCATATAGGCATTGTCCACATTGAACTCTTCAACGATCTTGTCGAGAAAACTCACGTGGTCTTCGTCGGTGTGAGTGAGCATAAGATGCTCGATTTTGCCGTCAGCGATGTACTTTTTGAGATAGGCGGAAACATCTTTGTAGCTGAAATTATCATATGGCTTTTTCGTCGTGCCACCGTCTATCACCATATCGCTGCCGTCGGGAAGTTGAATATAAAGGCAGTCCCCCTGCCCTACATTCAACATATGAAACAGCAATTCGCCCTCTTGGCGGACAAGCGTTCCGCTCAAATTGCCGCCTACGACCTTGCTGGTGTCCGTCGAATCGCCGCCGGGGGTGTCGCCTCCGGGAATATCACCGCCGGGTTTGTTGCCTTTTATGGACGAGATTATGCTATCCCACGTGTCGGGGAATGCGAAATACACAACCGCCGTGGCGATTGCTATGACAAGCACGATTGCTACAATCGAGATGATAAACGCCTTGGGGTTTGCCTTGTACGCCTTCTTTGCCGCTTTTTCGACGGGAGAGGCGGTTTGCTTTTTTGATTTCGTTGATTTTGAAGATTTCTTTGCCATATTCACATTATATAAAAGATGTCGGAAAATGGCAATCCTCAAATGTTACGTACTGCAAAAATTAAGATTGCGCAAATAAAGAATCCGAAGTTTTCGGCACGGGTTTTTCGTTTTTCAATATTTTCGTTTTACAAGGCGACATTTAGAGTATATAATACAAACACAGTATATTATATATATAAATTTCCTTAATAGGATTGAGGCAGACTATGGCAAAAGAAAAGGAACAATTCGTCAAAGAAATCACGGATATGAGCGTGAATTTCCCCCAATGGTACACCGACGTTGTGCTTAAAACCGAACTCGTGGACTACGGCCCCGTCAAAGGCACAATGGTCATTCGCCCGTACGGCTACGAGATTTGGGAGCATATTCAAGAAGAACTCAATGCGAGATTCAAAGCAACGGGACACAAAAACGCATACTTCCCCATGTTTATCCCCTATAGTTTTCTCGTCAAAGAGGCGGATCACGTCGAGGGATTTGCTCCCGAAGTCGCGCTTGTCACACACATAGGCAACACGCCGCTCGAAGAACAGCTTGTCGTGCGCCCCACTTCCGAAACCATCATCTGCTCCATGTATGCCAAGTGGGTGAAAAGTTATCGCGATTTGCCCGTACTCATAAACCAATGGGCAAACGTCGTACGCTGGGAAAAAACCACGCGTCCCTTCCTTCGCACAAGCGAGTTCTTGTGGCAAGAGGGTCACACCCTTCACCAAACGGAAGAAGAAGCGAGAGAAGAAACCCTCAAAATGCTGGAAGTGTACCGTGAGTTTATGCAAAACGTGCTTGCAATCGACGTTCTCGTCGGGCAGAAGTCCGAAAAAGAAAAGTTTGCCGGCGCAGTCGACACCTACACCATGGAAGCAATGATGCTTGACGGCAAAGCTTTGCAATCGGGCACGTCGCACTACCTCGGACAAAACTTCTCTTCCGCTTTCGAAATCAAATACCTTGACAAAGACGGTCAACTCAAAAACCCCTATCAAACGAGTTGGGGCGTATCCACTCGTCTTATCGGCGCGCTTATCATGGCGCACGGCGACCAACGCGGATTGAAATTGCCGCCGAGAGTTGCACCCTATCAGGTCGTGATCGTTCCGGTTGCGGCACACAAAGAGGGCGTCAACGAAAAGGCGCAAGAGATTGCAACCCTTCTCCGCAACGTCGGCGTAAGAGTCATGCTTGACGACAGAGAGCAATCTCCGGGCTGGAAATTCAACGAGTGGGAGATGAAAGGCGTTCCCGTACGTCTTGAAATCGGGCCTCGCGACATCGAAAACGGTCAGGCTATGATCGCTCGCCGCGATACGCACGACAAGTTTGCAGTCAAGCTGGACGATCTCTCAACCGAAATTCCCGCTTTGCTTGACGATATCCAAAAAAATATGTTCAAGCAATCGCACGATTTCTTGCACTCGCACATCGTCACTTGCCACTCTCTCGACGAGATGAAAGAGGCGTTGGACAACCACAACTTCGTCAAGACTATGTGGTGCGGCGACCGCGCTTGCGAGGACAAAATCAAAGAGCAATTTGCCGCAACGTCGCGTTGCATGCCGTTTGACCAAACGCCCGTCGGCGACGTTTGCCCTGTGTGCGGGAAGCCTGCTAATAAGGTGATTTACTACGCTCGCGCATATTAAAATCCACTATTGAGCGAACAACTGCGTCAATACCCCTTGTTTGTCAACTCATGTACTGCTTGTGCATTCGGTTGCTGTGCAAGGGGTGTTTTCTTGCTCTTCATCTCAATATCGCGTTAAAAAGCAAAAGGCACTCAAACGAGTGCCTTTTGCAAGCCAAACTCGGCAACGCAATCGATAAATCGATATGTCACCCTTATTTTTTCTTGTTTTCGCTCACCACTTTGTCGACATCTTTCCCAAAACACTCGTCGCACATGTCTGCGCCGCGAAGTTTGTAGTTGCCGCATTTGTCCGCTTCCTCGTTTTCACCTTTTATTGTGCCGTCACCGTCGTGGTCGTGCGTTTTGTCGAGGCAAGGACATTTTGTCCACACCTTGTATATCGGCGTATTCAAATCCCAATTTTTTGCTTTTACAATGGCATTCCAACCGTCGTCGGTGCCGTTGTAATAAATGTTTTTCAGGTTTGTACAGCCTAAAAACGCCATGGAATCGATATGTTTGACCGATGACGGCAATGTAATTGTTTTGAGATTTCTCATATATCCGAGCGCGTGATCCGCAATCCCGACCGTGCCGTCCTTTATTTCGATGTCGGTTATGTCCGCTTTGTTGCCTCGATACACATATGCAACCTTTCCGATATAAACGATTCCGTTTTCGTTTTCTTTGTCGGCGTAATATTTTGTTCCTTCAAACGCATTGCGTCCTATTGATTGCACACTGTCCGCAACCGATACCGTTTGCAGATTTCCAGACATATAGAACGCCTTTGCTCCAATGTTTTTCACACCGCTTTCGATGACGACTTGTTTGAGCGCGCTGTGCGCAAACGCAAACTCTCCGATTGTTTTGACATTGGACGGAATAACCATGCTTTCGATTTTGGCGAATGCAAATGCGCCATAGCCGATAGACGTGACGTCGAATATCTTGGTTTTCCCGTCACTTCCGCCCCACACGAAGTCTTTTGAAATCGTGCCGTTGTCAAATGCGGCAACGAGCGTATGTGTGGTTTTGTCAATCAAACAGTTGTTTTTGACAAAATATTCGGTATTGCCCTCTGCCACTGCAAGCGTTTCAATCGGGCAGTGCCAAAACGCTCCTACTCCGATTTCTATGACGGACGCAGGAATTGTCAAACTTGTAATTTCCAACCCCTCGAACGCTCTATCGCCGATTTTCTTTACGCCCTCGCCTATCGACAAGCTCGACACTCTCGTTTTTGCAAGCAACCCTGCCTCGATGTCGTCCTCTCCCACAATCTCTATGTTTTGAACATCGGCAACACTGCCCTTGATTTTGGCAATCACTCCCGCAGGCGCAACGAGGCGTTGCAAACTCAAAGAGTTGTTAAAAGCCATATCTCCGATATTCTGCAAATCGTAAAGACTATGCCCTTTTTCGATTCTCGTTTCAAAGGTCAGTTTCTCAAGATGCGCAGACGCAAACGCATTGCGTCCGATAGTCTTAACTGTACTCGGTATGGAAAGTTGTTTTATAGTTGCGCCCGAAAACGCTTCGTCCCCGATTTGTTTAAGCTCCGAATCCGTGCCGAACGAAATATCCGTCAGCGCAACGTTTGCAAACGCTCGGTTGCCGATAGTAGTCAGTCCTTTGTGCAAAGCCAAAGACGTTTTTCCCGTGCATCCTTCAAATGCGGATTCTTCGATAATTTCGACGCTTGAGGGGATCTCGACAGTTGATATATCCGCACCCGCAAACGCACACTTCCCGATCTTGTTGATTTTTATTTTGCTCGTATTGTTGTTTGCGTCCGTATACTCGTATTCCGCAGGAATGATACTCAACCTCGTTCCAAACACGACGGTGCTGCCCTTTATAAGGCAATTGTCGATAAGTGTATAGTTTTTGTTGTCTTCGGATATTTCGATTGTTTCCAATTTGCTTCCGAACGGACATATCCCGACTTCCAATTCCGTCAAGTTGTTTGGAAGTATGACGGTTTTTATCTTTTCTTCGAAGTAACTGTCTTTTACGCTAAATGCGTAATTCCCGACCTTTTTCAGTTGGGAGAGAACGCTAAAATCCAATGTTGCGGAGGATGTAAGTCCGTATGTTGCGAATGCATAATCCGCAATCGTTTTTAATTCGCTTCCTTCTTCAAACTCAACGGTACCGAGTCTTTCCACCCCGGCAAAAGCGAACTTGTCGATTGTTTCGACTTTCTTGGGAATTATGACGCGTTTCGATTGCGAAACATAAAATGCGCCTTTCCCTATTGTTTTTACGCTTTGGGGAATAGTGATGACGTCCTTTTGATACCCTACAAAAGCAAATTCGCCGATTGTCTCGATGTTGTCGGGGATGTCTGCGTGTAGCGAACCGTAAATCAGTTTTTTGCCGTCTTTTGTAAGCAAACAGGCGTTTTCGGCTTTAAACGTTGTGTTTGTTTCGGATACGGATACGCCGGCAAACATTGTTGCGCAAAAGACCTGTTTCCCTATACTTTTAAGCGTTGAGGGCAATTCAACCGCAAGATAACCTCCGAATTTCATATATCCGCCGCCGCCGAGAATCTCAGCTTCTCCGAAATCCGAAATCTTTGCGTTTGCAAAAGCATAATCCAGGATTTTTGTCGTTCCTTCTTTTATCTTCAGCAACACATAGCTTTGGGAAATGCTTCCTTTGTAGCCGTAAAGAATCTCTCCTATATATACGATTCCGTTCGGTTGACTCTTATACCATTGGGTTTCGTCAAGAGAGCCTGCTTCTATTTCCACCTCTCCGCTTGCATAAAGCCCGACGTTGCCGAGCCCCTTGAGAGAGGCTCCGTTTATCGTACCGCCGTTGATATAGAGTTGTTTCAAATTCGACAATCCCTTTTCTGAAAAAACGTCAATTAGATTTCCGCTGTTTTTGGTCTTCCCCGCAAACGGAACGATCAAATATTCAAGATTCGCTTTTTCGCCACATGCAAACGCATTTTGCCCGATTGAAGTCAATGTCCGAGGAAGGTCTATTCCCAAAAATCCGTGTCCCGAAAATGCCTCGTCACCGATTGAAGTCAAACTTTCGGGGAACGAAATTAAGCCCGAGAGTTTGTTGCCTTTGAAGGCTCTGTCACCGATTGATTGCAATGTTTGAGGAAGTACGATTCTCCATATCGGTTTGCCGTTGAATGCGTCGTTCCCGATTTTCGTAACACCGTCCAAAAATGTCACTTCTTCAAGTGCGTCGCACCCTGCAAAGTCTTTGTTTGTCACCTCCGACACTACGGACGGAACAACGACAGACTTCAGATTTTTGCAGTTTTCAAATACAGCCGTACCAAATTCTTTGATACCGCTTGCATTATACTCGGCTTTTTCAAGCGCAACACAGCCGGAAAAAGCCCTGTTCCCGATTTTTTTGACAGATGAGGGCAACTGTATGTTTTTCAGGGATATGCAGTTGCGGAACGCACACGCTTTGACTTTCGAAAGTTTGCTGTTTTTTTCAAACTTCACTTCTTCAAGTGCGTTGCAATCCTCGAATGCGCCATCCGAAATACTCGTAACGCATGCGGGTACGGTTAAACTTTTTGCGTTTATATCTTTTGGCGACAACAACAAAACCGCATTGTCATTGGCAAAGTAATTGAAATCATCCATACCTTCAATCGTTTGCGACAGCACCGGCGGCTTGCTCGGCGACGATTCGTCGCACGCAAAAAGCATGGGCACGAGAGTCAGAACGACAAGAAAAACAAATACATATGCAAACTTCTTCATAATCTCCTCCAACACGCTCAATATAAGCATATCAATATAATAATATGATGTATTACTTCATTTGTCAAGATGTAGTACATCATTGTTGAGATGTGGCACTTCATATATAATCAAGGCTGCAACTACAAAGACGGAGGCGTCTTATGAAAGACGTAAATATAATTCTCGGCGAGAGAATTCGCACAAGAAGGAACATGTTGACAATGTCAAGAGAAACTCTGGCTGAAAAAATCGGCGTAAGTCCTCGTTTCCTTGCCGACGTGGAAAGCGGAAAAGTGGGCGTTTCTATCGAAACTCTCAAAAACTTGAGCATTGCTTTGAATATCTCTTGCGATTATCTTCTGGGGTTGAACGAAAAAGACAATACATCCGAACTCGTGCGCAATGAATTTTCAAAACTTTCTCCCAAATACAGTCTTGCCGTTCTTTCCTTAATCAACGAATTGTCAAAGTTGGACTGACAATAAAAAACGAAAAACGCACCGAACGGTGCGTTTTTGTTTTTATCCGATAAAATACAAATCAGTCTTTGTCGTCGAAGTCGTCAATATCGTCGTCTTCGTCCTCGTCTTCTTCGTCGTCCTCATCGTCATCGGCATAATCGTCGAGATCTCCCAGGTCGTCATCGAAATCATCGGGACATTGTTCTTCTTCGTCGTCTTCGAATTCTTCTTCCTCGTCCTCTTGGAGTTGGTTGAGCGAAACTTCGTTTTCGTCGTCGGGAGCAATAGGCTCGTCGTCTTCGACGTACTCTTGCCAATCGTCGTCATCGTCGTCGAGTTTGTTTTGTGCGGAGGACGCTTGCTCCTCTCTGCACTCCGCGCAGATTTCCTCGCCGGGTTCAAGATAATTGACCTTGCAAACGGGGCAGATTCTTTCTTCTTCCTCTATATCGTCATCGTCTTCCAAAAGACAGATTTTGCTTGCTTTGCCGAGTTCTGCTTTGCAAACCTCGCACAGTTCTTCCTCGGTAGGAATCCAGTTCAGTTCGCAGCGCGGGCATTTCTTATACTTTCCCATAACAACCTCGCCTTAGGTTTTGATTTTTATATTATATTGATAAGATGTGATTATGTAAACTATATTTTCGTTATTTTTAAAATTTTTTTCTCACAACCTTATATGGTATATATTAAAAACAAATTCAACCATATGTGGTGCATAAAAAAATAAGTGAAAATAAATGTTGAAAACCTGACAATTTGCGCTTAAAATGTGCATTGTTAACCTAATTACAACATTTATTGGGGAAAATCAGTCCTAATAAACAAATAAGTATAATCATCGACAAAAAATCGTGAAAACCGCGTTTTTACGTAAGCCGATGGATTTTATAATCAGATTAACAAAATCATTTCTGCATATTGGAGGGAAATTATGAACAAAACAATAGTGATTGCAGACGACAACGCTGCGTTATGCTCGGGCATGCGAGATTTCATCAATTCGCAAGACGGATTTGAAGTGGTCGGAGTTGCTCAAAACGGAAATGACGCTTTGCGCCTTATCGACCTTTACAAACCCGACTTTGTCCTTCTTGACATCGTCATGCCCGAACTCGACGGCTTCGGAGTGCTCTCCGCAATGGAAAACAAATCATCGATCGTGATCATGATGTCACAGCTTGCAAGCGACGGATTCGTCCAAAAAGCAATGCAGTACGGCGCAAGTTACTTCCTTGCAAAACCGTTTGACTACAACACGGCGTTGAAAGTTATCAATGATTTTTCAAATCCTCGCCCGGCGCAACGCTCGCAAGTGAATGTGAGAAAAAATAAAACACTGGACGAACGTATCGCAAATTTGTTTATATCGGTCGGAATTCCCGCCCACATCAAAGGTTATCAATTTTTACGCGAAGCAATCAAAATGACGATTGAAACGCCCGAAATCATCAATTCCATCACAAAACAACTCTACCCCGGCATTGCTCAAAGATATCAAACGTCCGCATCAAAAGTCGAACGTGCCATTCGCCACGCAATCGAAGTTGCATGGAACAGAGGTAAAATTGAAAATATAAACAACGTTTTCGGCATCAAAATTTACGCTCCCAACGAAAAACCCACCAACGGCGAATTTATCGCGCTCGTCGCAGACAAATTGCTGTTGGAATGTGCATAGTATTGTGCCGTAGGCACAATACTATACACTCAAGCGTGCGTATAATTGTCCTTTCTGACAGTGAAATTTGCGCTATGCGCAAGTGATATTGCAGCATTGCCACAGTTAAGGAAGATTTGAATCTTCCTCTTGCGTGCAAAGCACGCCCCACCAAGCAGATAATTTTGCGAAATTGTGGCGTGAATTTTTGCCCGTCTTAATTTAATAGCAAAAAATTCTCTGCGCGGTTAGTAAAGCAATAAATCGCGCGTGGCTCTTGGCAATAGGCAAATTTTGCGTGTTGCCATTGCCTCTGCGATGATTTTTGCTCGCGCAAAGAACTCCTCTCTCCCAACACATTAGAACGGGCGACAAACGTCGCCCGTTCTAATGTGGTTTGTTTTTTCTAATAAAACATCCATAAACCACAACCATTATATGCTGTTTTTCATCACGGTCTTGACGGCGGTGCTTGTCCGCCGCCGGATCGCATATTAAAGGCAGTGGACGATGCAATCGTCCAAGGACACGATAGGACAAAGAAAAAGCACTCGCGCTGAGTGCTTTTGGCCTTATGAGTGGACTCGCTCAACAGCAAGCGAGCAAATGTATTTGCAAAAGCGCAGCGTGCAGACCGAAAGGTGGTTCGCGCGCCATAGGCGCGAGGCGGCTTTGCCGTCTAAGGACACGATAGGACAAAGAAAAAGCACTCGCGCTGAGTGCTTTTGGTTGGATTGAGTGGACTCGAACCACCGACCCCCACCTTATCAGGGTGGTGCTCTAACCTACTGAGCTACAATCCAATATGGGTGGTGGAGATACACGGATTCGTTTAATAGCGAGCGACTGTGCTTGCATAGCGAAGCGAGCGTCAGCGAGGACTTGTCCTCGGTTGCATCGTATGCGATGCGGTTGCGCCCGCAACAGAATGCGGGTATTTCACCTGTGGTGGAGATACACGGATTCGAACCGAGGACCTCCTGAATGCAAATCAGGCGCTCTACCAACTGAGCTATATCCCCACGTGAATGCTATAAGATAATAGCATTTGCACAAATGTTTGTCAAATGATTTTTACAAAAATTCTTTTTGCGCAATCACTTTGACTTTTGCGAGGCGGCGATTGAAAAATCGCACCTTGCAAAAACCGTTGTTTTATTATTTAATAGACAAGCCGTCTTTGAACGCTTTGCCCACCGTTTGGCCGAGAACGACGTAGGCGTTGTTTGCGCTATCAAACGTAATCGGAGCAAGTTTTTGCACGTCGATTTTGCCGTCCGTGAGCACGCTCTCGTCTGCCGATACGTTGACTATACGGCCTCTCATCGTGCCGGTTTCGCTGTCATAATCGATAAGCTCGCACTCGATTGCAAAGGGCAATTCGTTGATGACGGGAGCGTTTACTCTTGCGCTGTGCGTAACCGTGAATCCGGTTTTTGCAAATTTGTCGGGATTGTCGTTTGCCGAAACAAGTCCGAGATAGTCGCACTCTTTGACGTATTTTGCCGTCGCCACCGACACCGTAAACGCCTTTCTTTCAAGGATATTTTTCACGGTTTTGTGTCCTTTAGACAGACACATCGAGATTTGCTCGTAGTCGCCGATACCACCCCACGCCGCATTCATTGCGTCTACCGTTCCGTTTTTATCGTAACTTGCGATGATGAGCACGGGCATAGGATAAAGCCACGTTTTTGCACCGAAATCCTTTCTCATTTGTTACCTCCGCATGCAAGAAAGTCGCATTTTTGCGATTTAGTTATATATCCTATTTATTTTTTTGTCAATACTCAAGAAAAACCATTCATCAATCAGCGCCGTTTTGCGCAATATACTCGGTGTATGCGCCAAGGTATGCGAATGCGGAAAAGTATGTGTCCAATTTGAGCGTGTTGGCAAGGAATATATCCGCCAAAATGGCGTTGCCTTTTGAAAGATAGTATAAATGCGCACCGTAGTTGAAAATGCACTTTTGCAACTCGTCATCGTCGGGAATGACGTCGCACTCGGAAAGAGAATCCCCCGCAAAAAGTTTGAGAGATTGCATATAGCCGGCGTGATGTCCTATCTCCATATCCCTATCGAATTTTGCCATATCCGCATCAATGCGCTTGCCTGTACGCGCGTCGCACGCAACCGCCCAGAACAAAGACGCAACGTACATATCGCCGTTGCCTTTCGCAAGCTCTATGCACTCGTCGAAAAGCTCCTTCGCACCTTCGAAATCGCCCTCGTAATATTTGCAACAGCCGAGCATATATTTGGGATCGAGAGTGTCGCTTGCATGTTCTGCGCACCAAGAAAATTCCTCTTTGGCATCGTCGATGCGAAGTGTGGACAAATACCGTCCCGCACATTTTCTCCGTGCATCATAGTCGTCGGGGCGGAGAGCTTTTGCTTTTTCAAACCACTCTATCGCCTCGTGATAACGCATTTGAAACGCAAGTGCGCCGCCGAGTGCCATATAGGTTTCGTAGCAAGGATTCTTGCTTTCGTTTTCTCTTGCTTTTGCGGTATTATCGTCGTCGCAAACAGTGTTTGCGTGTGCTTTGCCAAACAAAATCTCATCGTCGCGCAATGCTCTGACGTCGCTGATTTTGTTGCAGTTGCAGTTGGGATCACTAAGGCACATTGTTATCTCCTAATGCCGAAACGGCACTTTATCTATGTATTATTTACACTTTATCGTGCTTTCTTGCACGATCTTGCGTCTGAACTCGATATACTGATTGATCATATATACGGCAAGTTGCAAAAGCATAATCGCTCCGCCCGGAGCAAGAATCCAGTTGTATTTGCCAAGCAAAATTCCGCCGTAATTGAATGCGTTTTGAATCATCACGCCCCACGTTACGTCCGTGACGCTGCCCATGCCCAAAAAGCTCAGCGTTGCCTCAATCATGATGCAACTTGCAACAGAGGGCATAAACTTCGCAAGAGCAACGTCCATAACATTGGGAAGCGTGTGCCGCAATAAAATCCGCATTTCGCCGTAACCCATGGATTTGAGTGCGCGCACGTAATCGGAATTTTTTACGCTCATGGTTTTTGCTCTCACCGCTCTTGCCGTCGAACACCAACAAAGCAGAGAAATCGTGAGTATTATACTTATTTTTCCGCCGTTTGTATATGAAGCTATGACTATTGCACAAGGAAGCATCGGCACAAGCAAAAAGAAGTTGATTATGCCGTTGACCGCCTCGCCGGCAATACCGCCGATATACCCTGCCAAAAGTCCTATCGCAACACCTATGACAAGGCATGCAACCGCACTCGAAATGCCCACGATAAGAGTTGAACGCGTGGCAACAATGAGTTGTGAAAAGATGTCGTAGCCGAGATTGTTCGTGCCGAAGATATGTTCGCGCGAACAGGGTAAGAACTTGTCAAAGCTCTCACGCGAAGGGTACGGCGCAATCTTTTCTCCAAACAAAGCGAACACCGCAAACGTAAGCAAAATCGCAATGCCCAGCGAAAATACGATTACGGACAAAACTCGCCTTGCCTTGTAGTTTCGTGCACTCAATGTTTTCATGCCGCCCTCCTCTGCCGAGGATCGAAAAATGCGACTATTACGTCGGCTATAAAATTGGACACGATTACGCTCACTGCGATCGCTAGCAACGCTCCTTGGAGCATGGGAAAATCTTTGTCGCTTATCGCACGATTGACCAGCATGCCCACTCCGTCTATCGAAAAAACTTTTTCGATGATTATAGAGCCTGCAATCATATGCCCGAAACTCGTGCCGAGCATGGATATGAACGTAGCGGAAATATTCGGAAAAGTATGCACACATTCGAGCCTTGCGTCGCTCAAACCCTTTGCGCGCGCATAAGACATATATTGTTCGTCATAAATTGTTGCCGATTGATTGCGCACAAGCAAGTACTTTTTTGGCGTAGATACAAGCGTCAGCGTCAGAACGGGCAAAACCAAATGCAACAGCCTATCCGGAAACGAGTTCTGCGCAAACGGTGAATTAAGCCCCCCCGAAGGGAAAATCTTCCACTCGAAAGCAAACAGTATAAGAAGCAAAATCGCAAGCAGAAACGTAGGCACGGCATCGACCAACATCATACCGCTCGTTATGCCGACGTCCGTCAATCGCGATTTGTTGTTCCCGGCAACAAGCCCCAGCCAACACGCCAAAAGTGCAGACAACAACCATGCGGGCAGCGTAACTTGCAATGTGCGCGGAATTTTTTCAAGTATAACTCCTGCGACGTCTTTGCCTTGATGGTAAGAATATCCCCACTCGCCATTGAACAAATCCGCAACGTAGTTGGCAAATTGTTTGCCGAGAGGAAGATCAAGCCCCATCTCGTGATAAAGTGCGTCGTACTCCTCTTGTGTTATCGTTTTGTCGTCTGCACCAACAAGATTTGCAAGCGGATCGCCGGGCATAAGGCGCGGCAAAAAGAAGTTGACGACAAATATCCCCACCAACGCAACTATTGAAAATATCAAACTTTTGCTTATCCTTTTTGCCATATACGCCTTGTTTAAGTTTTCTCTTTTTTGTTCAAAACAATGTTTTTTGTTATCGATTTTGCGTTGTAAAATCCGTTTTTTGCAAATTCTGCCGCATCTCACGCATTCTTTTTCAGCGTTTCAAACGTAACGACGTTCAAGATGCCACTTGTCGCATCAAGCCTGAATCCGTCGAGTTTGCTGCTTGCGCCGTAAGTTACGCCTGCGTAAAAGAAAGGCACGCACAGCACGTTTTCTACCATATAGTCCTGATAGTCGCCCACTGCTTTTTCAAGCTCTTCGTCGGAAGTCGCCTTCTTGATTGCCTCCAAAATTTTGCCGTATGCAGTAAAGTTGCCATCTGCGTCTTCGGTGAGCATTTGCCCGTGCGCAACGGGATTCGGGTTCATAGGGCACATATTCGTACTTGTAGCAAGCGTATATCTCGTGCCGTAACCTGCCTCGAAATCATAACCCTTTGCCGTTATTTTGGCAAAACTTGCCATATGATTGCCGCCCTGATAGTACTGCTGCCAGTCGCTTCCTTTTGCAACAAGAACGACTTCAACCATTCCGCTTTCTTCGATTTGCGTTTTGAGAAGGTCGACATATTGCGTATCATTGGTGCCCGAATGTACCAGAATTTCAAAACGGAATTTGTTTTGCTCGGAATATCCCTCGCCTGCAAGCAATTCTTTTGCCTTTTGCAAATCACGCGACCAAGCGGGAGTTTCCTTGTACCCTACGATGCCCTCTCCCACAAAGCCTTCTCTTGACGGCGCCGCACCGCTCGGTGCAAACGTTTGGCGGATTTTGCCGTAATCTATTGAAAGAGCAATCGCGCGTTTGACGTTGACGTTTGTCATCTTTTGGTTGTTGAAAAACATCACCTTGTCGATTTGCTTGGTTGCTTGCGAAACGAGTTGTACGCCACTTGATCCGTCGAGTGCGGACATTGCATCGGCAGAAAGGCCTTTTGAATAGTCAAAAATCATATCGACTTCTCCGTTTTTCAGCGCAAGCGTAAGCACTTCTTGCGAGCCGTATTGTTTGAACACGACCTTGTCGAACTTCACGTCGTCTGCTTTGGGATATCCGTCAAACTTTTCAAATTCGATTGTGCCTGCCGCCTTATCGATAGCAACAAACCTGAACGGCCCCGCACCGACAACCGATTCCGCATCCGTGAGTGTGTCTTTCGTTTTGCCGTCGAAAATGTGCTTGGGGACAATTGTTTCGCTTGCGACTTTTGAAAGGAACGTATCTGCAATATCGACGGTGAAAATCAATGAATTGCCGTCTTGCGATACGCTTTGATAGTCCTCGCCTTCTTTAAGCGATTTTAGTGTGTATTTGACGTCCTCGATTGAAACGAGGGTTCCGTCATGCCATTTGTATCCTTCCTTTTGGGTGAGGGTTACGGTTTTTCCGTCCTCGGAAACTTTGTAGTCGCAGTCAACCCCGACAAATTTTCCGTCTATTTTGCTCACTGCCGAAATCTGAGATACAACCGATGCAATTTTGTCGAAGTTGTAGCCCGGAGCGCCGCCCGCCGCATCAAGACGATTGAGCGAATCGACAACCGTCGTCGTACCTACCATAAGCACGCTTTCTTTCGTGTTGTTTTTCGGATTGCATGCAACAAACGCAATGCTCGTCGTCGCAATAATAAAAACCAACATCATCGCAACGATAATTTTACTTTTGTTCATGGTTTCCTCCTTTATGGTTTGTTATAGTTTTTCTTCCGTTTCATTTCGATAGCCCGCTACTTTTGAGAGTGTGCCGTCTTTAATTTCAAACGCCTCATCGCAAAAATCGTCGACAAGACGCATGTCATGCGAGATAAAAAGCAGCGAAATATTCTTTTCTTTGACCAGTTTATCCAAAAGCTCGACGATGCTTTTTTGCGTCGTGGGATCGAGCATAGACGTTGACTCGTCACAAACGAGAATTTTCGGATTTAACGCAAACGCGCGCGCAATCACGGCTCTTTGCGCCTGACCTCCGCTCAGATGCACCGGCAATCTCGATGCCAACGTATGTTCCAGTCCGACCTCGTCAAAAAGCGCATATGTCTTTTGTGTGGCGTCATTGCCGCGCTTTGCGTGTTTTGCAAAAACAAGCGCCTCTTTTATCGCACTGCCTATGCGTTGGGACGGATCGAGAGCAAGGAGCGGTTTTTGCGGTATAAGCTGAATTGCCATGCCAACCTTTTTATCATACCTGTTTTTTTCACTCCAAAGCGGTTGTCCATCAATCAGGACACGTCCTTCGCTCGGCGCTACAAGGCCGCATACTATATTGGCAAGCGTGCTTTTCCCCTCTCCGCTTTTTCCGACAAGTCCGACTTTTTTGCCGTTTTCGACAGTTAAAGACATGTTTTTGAGAGGATAAACGTTCGATTGAGTTTTCCCCTTGCCGACGGAAAACGTTTTGGATACGTTTACGATTTCAAGCATAACGCACCTCGCATGCGGATATCAGACTCTTTGCATACTCGCTTTTCGGATTTGAAAACACGTCTTCGGTTTTGCCGTACTCCTGCACTTTCCCCTCTTTCAACACCAAAACGTAATCACACTTTTTTGCAACGGACATATCGTGCGTAACGACAATAAGTGCCGTATTTTGAAAATCGTTGTTTATACAATTCCAAAACGTTTCGCTTGTTTCTTTGTCGATTCCTCGTGTTGCCTCATCGGCAACGATAAGCCGTGCAGTTGCGCACATTGCAATTGCAAGCACAACCCTTTGCGCCTCGCCGCCACTGATTTCAAACGGATACTTTTCAAGGATAACCTCGCCGTTTTTCAATCCCGCACGAGCCAGATTGTAAACGGAATACGCTCTCTTTTGCTCGCGAGTGAGTTTCAGTCCGGATCGAGAAAAAGCCTCGTAGATTTGAGTTTTTATTTTCAACGACGGGTTGAGCGACTCCGCTCCGCCTTGCGGAACAAACACGATTTGTCTGCCCAAAAACGCTTTCCCTCGCTTGCGACTTTTGAGAAAATCCTCTCCCTCGAACATTATTTGCCCGGTTGCAAAACAGTTGTCCGCAAGCGACGAGGTGAGAGCGTTTACTATCATGGATTTTCCGCTTCCCGACTCGCCGACTATCGCAAGCCGCTCCCCGCTTTTGAGGCAAAACGAAACGTCGCCCACAATCTTTTCGGTGGAGCGCAAAAAGCATGCGTACACGCTCAAATCGATGACTTCGATCACGTTTTCGTCCATGCTTAGATTATACCATTCGAATGACGTCTAAGCAAGCTAAAACGCACTCGTTTGTACGGTTAAAATTATAAAAATAAAACAAATTAGAACATATTGTTTTGTTAATGGCAAAAATTCATACATTATGTATTGACGCGCGAACATAGTGTTTGATATAATGAAAAAAAGTAAATCATAACAGAGGGTTTTATGCACAAAAAAATCAATGCCACAACCGAAAAAATTTACAATGCGTTTGCCGAAGTTTTGCTTGAAAAAGCGTACGCGGACGTGCGAATTCAAGACGTTTTGGACAAAAGCGGTGTTGCAAGAAGCACGTTTTACGCACATTACAAAACGAAAGAGGAATTGCTCAAATCCATATGTTCGACCATATTCGGACACGTCTTTTCCCACTCGCTTGCAGAGGAAAAAAGCCACGATTTTTCAAAATCCTCCATATTCGACTACAAGCACTTTATCACGCACATTTTTTATCACTTGCACGACGAAAAAACGCTTGTTCACGCCATTTTGCTTTCGCAAAGCAAGGACACTTTCCTCAACTATTTGAGGGGCGAACTCGCCGAATTTGCAACCGCCTGCGTCGAAAACAATTTCGTAACGGGCAAAAACCTACCCAAGTCCTTGAAAGTCAATTCGATAATCGAAAATTTCGTTTTGCTTGTGGAATACTGGGACGAAAACGCCTTCACCGACACCCCCGAACGCCTGACCGAATACTTTTTGATTATGAACGAATAACCGAAAAACGCACTAAACTTACAAACGGAGTGACATATCGTCACTCCGTTTGATTATTTGTCGTTGAAAATCTAAAGTTTAGCTTTCCCTCAATTTGGCATCAACCATATTGTTGTTTGAACTCTAATAGCAACTCGACATCTTCTTGAGAAACGCTTGATTTTATCATATCTTTGACAACCTCAACATCACTCATTTCAATTGGGTATTCCTCATTTGTGTCTATACTTTTATTTATGACAATCATTTTTAGTTTTTCACAAAACGCTCCTATATCAGCGCCGTTAAAACCCTCCGTTATTCGCGCAAGATAATCATAGTCCAGTCCTTTTTGCGGAATAGAATGAAGCTTGATTTCAAACATCTTTTTCCTTGCCTCAAAATCTGGCAACGGTATATAAATTTTTTCATAAAACCGTCCTGGTCTCAAAAACGCACTATCAATAGCCCACGGTTTATTTGTTGCGGCTATCACAAGCACCGTTGATGTTGCAGAATTTGAACCATATCCTTGCATTTCTACTAAAATTTGCGGTACAAGGTCGTTATTTCCACTAGTGCAATCCTCTGTTCTTTTTGCTCCTATTGCCTCAAACTCATCAAAAAATATTATAGCTCTTTTTGCCTTGCGTGCTTTTTCGAAAATCGACTTAACTTTCAACTCAGATTCACCATACCATTTAGACTTTATATCAGAACATTTTATGTCTAAAAACAAAGATTCTGTTTCATTTGATGCAGCTTCGGCAAACATTGTTTTTCCTGTCCCCGGCAAACCGTATAACAAAATTCCGCCACCAACTTTTTTGCCATACTTTTCATACAGTTCCTTGTGTTCAAATGCATTGATCACTTTTTCTCTAAATGCGCGTTTTGCATCTTCCAAACCCGCTATATCATCAAATGAGATTTGTGTAGGTTTTTTTGACGATGTCGGCTTACTGTCTTTCTCCCCATCACCCATATCCTCACTTCTGGTAAGAATTAAGTCAACAAGACTTGCCTTGTTTCGCCCCGAATATCCCCTAATGTTATTTTTTCGGCAATATTCTTTTAATTGCTCAACACGAAACAACATCAATGTGTCTTTATCTTTCACATAGTCTTTAACATATGCACAGTCAGGGTC
>OJPD01000738.1_pt1 | contig 21581 bp, 18 predicted proteins | sample 1598371 | NCBI WGS metagenome assembly OJPD01 (sample SAMN03922478, study PRJEB24848) | human gut metagenome | isolation source: stool sample | host: Homo sapiens | place: Germany | collected 2010-11
TTTCGATGCGCTTGGGGGTGCTGCGCTGGCCGCGGATCAGGTCGCCGAACCGCTGCACCATCACGCCGCCGCCCAGCATGTTGGAAAGCCGGGCAATGCTCTCGCCGTAGCCGTTGCTGTCCCGGAACGGCTCGGTGAAGTGCTTGGACACCAGCAGGGCGAAGTTGGTGTTCTCCGTGTGCATGGCCGGATCCTCGTAGCTGTGGCCGTTGACGGTGACGATGCCATTGGTGTTCTCGTTGACCACCGCGCCCCGGGGATTCATGCAGAACGTGCGTACCTTGTCCTGATACTTCTCGGTCTTGTAGACGATCTTGCTCTCGTACAGCTCGTCGGTGATGGGGGCAAACACCTCGGCGGGCAGCTCCACCCGGACGCCGATGTCCACCCGGTTGGACTTGGTGGGGATGTCCAGCGCCTCGCACACGGACTCCATCCACTTGCTGCCGCTGCGGCCCACGGAGATGATGCACCTGCTGCCGCAGAACGTGCCCTTGTCCGTCTCCGCCTCGTAGCCGCCGTCGGCCGTGACATGCAGCGCCTTCACCGGCGTCAGGAAGTGGAAGTCGATGTGGTCCTTCAGTCTGGTATACAGGTTCTCCAGCACCTTGTAGTTGATGTCCGTGCCCAGATGGCGCACAGAGGCATCCAGCAGGTGCAGGTCGTTCTGCAGGCACAGGCGCTTGAAGCCGCTGTCCGCCGTGGAGTACAGCTTTGTGCCGGCGCCGCCGCAGGCCACGTTGATCTCGTCCACATAGCGCATTAGCTCCATGGCCTTCTGCTTGCCGATGTACTCGTACAGGGTGCCGCCGAACTCGTTGGTCAGGTTGTACTTGCCGTCGGAGAAGGCGCCGGCGCCGCCGAAGCCGTTCATAATGGCGCAGGTCCTGCAGTGGATGCAGGCCTTCACCTTGTCGCCGTCAATGGGACAGTGCCGCTTTTCCAGCGGATTGCCCGCCTCCAGCACCGCCACCTTCCACGCCGGTTTCCGCTGCATCAGCTCGTAGGCGGAGAAAATGCCGCCGGGGCCTGCGCCGATGATCAACACATCATATTTCATCAGAAGAATACCTCCTTCACGTTTTGGACCAGCGTACAGTATACCCGAAAGGCCGGCGGGACACAATTTCTTTTTCCTTATCCCTCACATTTGTGTTTCCAATCGCCGCCGAATCTGGTACAATGAGGAAAAACACACAGGGGGTACGCTTATGAGCCGTGCAGACCAGATCTTCAAGGAAAATTGCCGCGACATCCTGCAAAACGGAGTGTGGGACACCGACCAGCAGGTGCGTCCCCACTGGGAGGACGGTACGCCCGCCCACACCGTGAAGAAGTTCGGCATCGTCAACCGCTACGACCTGCGCCGGGAGTTTCCCATCCTCACCGTGCGCCGCACCTACTTCAAGACCTGCATCGACGAGCTGCTGTGGATCTGGCAGCAGAAGTCCAACAACATCCACGACCTGCGGGGCCATATCTGGGACAGCTGGGCCGATGAAAACGGCTCCATCGGCAAGGCCTACGGTTATCAGCTGGCGGTGAAGCACCAGTACCCCGAGGGGGAGATGGATCAGGTGGATCGGGTGCTGTACGATCTGAAGCACAACCCCGCCAGCCGCCGCATCCTCACCAATATCTACAACTTTCAGGATCTCCACGAGATGGCGCTGTATCCCTGCGCCTACTCCATGACCTTCAATGTCTCCGGCAACACCCTCAACGCCATCCTCAACCAGCGCAGCCAGGATATGCTGGCCGCCAACAACTGGAACGTGGTGCAGTACAGCGTGCTGGTACACATGATGGCCCAGGTGTCCGGTCTGGAGGCCGGCGAGCTGGTACACGTCATCGCCGACGCCCACATCTACGACCGCCATGTGCCCATCATCGAAAAGCTGCTGGAAAAGGACGAGCGTCCCGCCCCCCGGTTCGTGATGGACACATCCGTCACCGATTTCTATCAGTTCACCCGGGACAGCTTCTGGCTGGAGGGCTACGACCCCCAGCCCTTTGACGACAAGATCCCCGTGGCCATTTAAGGAGGAACGCCCATGTACGCCATCGCAGCCGTAGACCAGCACTGGGGCATCGGGCGTGACAACGCCCTGCTGTTCCGCATCCCCGCCGACATGCAGCGCTTCCGCACCCTGACGGCGGGCAAGACCGTCCTCATGGGCCGCAAAACGCTGCAGTCCCTGCCCGGCGGCAGGGGTCTGCCCGGCCGCCGCAACATCGTGCTCACCGGCGACCGCGGCTTCACCGCTGAAAACGCGGAGATCGTCCACTTCCCGGTGGAGGCGGTGTTCCAGGCCGGGGAGGATGCGTGGGTCATCGGCGGCGAGAGCATCTACCGCCGGTTCCTGCCGCTGTGCGACCGGGTGTATATCACGAAGATCTTTGCCGATGGCCATGCCGACGCCTTTTTCCCCGAGCTGGACAGTGATCCCCGGTGGCAGGCGGACAGCGAGAGTGAGGTCATGGAGTCGGACGGCCTGCGCTACCAGTTCGTGGAGTACGTCCCCGCCCCGCCGGAGGAGGACGCCCCCTTTGCCGCGGCGGAGCCGGCGCAGGAGCCGCCCCTCTTTGCCCCGCCCGCCGACTTCTCCGCGTTCAGCGGCTTTTGACGCCATGGCCGATCTGCACACCGACATCCGGTACATCAAGGGCATCGGCGAGACGCGGGCCAAGGCTCTGCAGAAGCTGGGTATCGCCACGCTGGAGGACCTGCTGTCCTACTTCCCCCGCCGTTGGGAGGACCGGACGCTGACGCGGCCCATCCGGGAGCTGGCGCTGGGCGAATACGCCTGCGTCCGGGCCATGCTGGCAGGCGATCCCACCGCCAGCCGCATCGCCGGAGGCCGCACGCTGGTAAAGGTGCGGGCCGTGGACGACAGCGGCACGCTGGACGTGGCCTTTTTCAACCAGGACTACCGGAAAACCAGTCTCCACAAGGGGGAGACGTATATCTTCTACGGCAGGGTGGAGGGCGACCTGCTGCGCCGCCGCATGACCAACCCGCTGCTGGAGCCGGAGGGGCGGCAGCTGCTGACGGGGCGCATCATGCCCATCTATCCCCTGACCGCCGGCGTCAGCCAGACCATGCTGGCCAGAGCCATGCGGCAGGGACTGGACGCCTGCCGCGACCTGCTGCCGGACGTGCTGCCCGATGAGGTGCGGCAGGCCCATCACCTGTGCTACACCGGCTACGCCTACGAGAACATCCACTTCCCCGACTCACCGGAGGCGCTGGACATCGCCCGCCGCCGTCTGGTGTTCGAGGAGCTTTTCGTACTGGCCTGCGGCCTGCAGCTGCTGCGCTCCCGCCGGGAGACGGGCAGCGGCCCCGCCTGTGAGAACGTGAGCCTCGCGCCGTTTTATGACGCCCTGCCCTTCGCCCTCACCGGCGCCCAGCGCCGTGCCGTGGAGCAGGCGGTGTCCGACATGACCTCGGGCCGCCCCATGAACCGCCTGTGTCAGGGCGATGTGGGCAGCGGCAAGACCATGGTGGCGGCGGCCTGCGTCTGGTTCGCCGCCCAGAGCGGCTGGCAGTCGGCGCTGATGGCTCCCACGGAGATCCTGGCCCGCCAGCACCATGAGAACCTGACGCCGCTGTTTGCCCGGTTCGGCCTGCACTGCGCCCTGCTCACCGGCTCCACCCGGGTCAGGGAGCGCCGCGCCATTCTGGCCGGTCTGGCCGACGGCACCATTGACCTGTGCATCGGCACCCACGCCCTGCTGACGGGGGACGTGCAGTATGCCCGGCTGGGGCTGGTCATCACCGACGAGCAGCACCGCTTCGGCGTGAGCCAGCGGGCGGCGCTGTCCAAAAAGGCCGACTCGCCCCACATGCTGGTGCTGTCCGCCACCCCCATCCCCCGGACGCTGGCCCTCATCATCTACGGTGATCTGGATGTGTCCGTCATCGACGAGCTGCCCCCCGGGCGGCAGAAGGTGGGCACCTTCGCCGTGGGGGAGAAATACCGCCAGCGGCTGAACGCCTTCATCCGCAAACAGGTGGACGAGGGCCATCAGGTGTTCATCGTCTGTCCGCTGGTGGCGGAGGAGGACGACCAGCTGCCTGACGAGCGCAAGGCTGTCACGGCCTACGCCGAAAAGCTGCGCAGGGAGGTGTTCCCCGACCTGCGCATCGCCGTGCTTCACGGCCGCATGAAGTCCAGGGAAAAGGAGGCGGTCATGGCCGCCTTTGCCGCCGGAGACAGTGACATTCTGGTGTCCACCACCGTGGTGGAGGTGGGCGTGGACGTGCCCAACGCCAATTTGATGGTGGTGGAGAACGCCGAGCGCTTCGGCCTCAGCCAGCTCCACCAGCTCCGGGGCCGCGTGGGCCGGGGCAGCGCCAAGAGCTGGTGCGTCCTGCTGTCCGACAGCGACAATGAGGACACCCGCCGCCGTCTGAAGGTGCTGACGGAGACCAACGACGGCTTCCGCATCTCCGAGGAGGACCTGAAACTCCGCGGCCCCGGCGACTTCTTCGGCCAGCGGCAGCACGGTCTGCCCGCCCTGAAGGCCGCCGACCTCAGCTGCGACATGCGGCTGCTGGACGAGGCCCAGTCCGCCGCGCGGGATCTGCTGGCCCGCGACCCGGCGCTGACGGATCCCGCCCACGCCCCGCTGCACCGGCGCATCGACCGGCTGTTCGCGGTGAACGAGGGCGGCCTGAACTGAACAACGCAAAAAAACGGACGGAGCGCCTTGCGGCGTTCCGTCCGTTTTAATGCCGGGCAAAAGGGGGGTGCCCGACAGGGGGAAGAGCAAATTCCGAAGCGCGTCACACACCAACCCGGCGCATCACTATGCTTCTTGCATATTGTACTGCAAGGTTTTTTTCTTGTCAACGTTTTTCGACAGATAATTTTTCCTTTTTCTGACACTTTTTTCTCGCCGTCCCACCGTCCCCCGCGTCCCCCACTTGCCTGCCCTGCCCCGCCGTGCTATACTGGGAAAAACGCATTCCGCAGGGAGGTGCCGCCATGACAAAGGACGAGCTGCGCGCCAAGGCCAACGAGCTGCCGCTGCTGCCCGGCGTCTATCTGATGATGGACAAAACGGGGCAGGTCATCTATGTGGGCAAGGCCAAAAAACTGAAAAACCGGGTGAGCCAGTACTTTCAGGACACCGCCTCCCACAACGGCAAGACCCGCCGCATGGTGTCCCAGGTAGACCGGTTCGACACCATCATCGTCCGCTCGGAGTTCGAGGCCCTCATTCTGGAGAACTCCCTCATCAAGCGGCACATGCCCCGCTACAACATCCTGCTGAAGGACGACAAGGGCTACCCCTTCGTCCGGCTGGACGAGCGATCCGCCTATCCCCGGTTCTCGCTGGTGACCCGCCCCGCCCAGGACGGCGCCCGGTACTTCGGCCCCTTCGGCGGCCGCAGCGAGACGCGGCAGGCCATCGACGCGGTGTGCGCCGCCCTGCGGCTGCCCACCTGCTCCCGCCGGTTCCCCCAGGACATCGGCAGGGAGCGCCCCTGCCTCAACCACCACATCGGCCGGTGCGACGGCTTCTGCCGCCCCGACGGCCCGGACGCCGATGAATACCGCCGCCGCATCGCCCAGGCGGTGCGGCTGTTCGAGGGACGGCTGCGGCAGGTGACGGCGGAGCTGACCGCCCAGATGAACGACGCCGCCGAGGCGCTGGACTTCGAACGGGCCGCCGCCCTGCGGGACCAGGTGCGGGCGCTGTCGGTGCTGTCCAAGAACCAGAAGGTCATCGCCGGCATCTGCGCCGACACCGACGTGTGGGGCGTGTACACCGGCCCCGCCCGGGCCGGCTGCGCCGTACTGCACATCGAAAACGGCGACCTGCTGGGCCGGCGGGTGGAGGTGCTGCCCGCCGCCGAGGATGACGCCGCGCTGCTGGACGCCGTGGTGACGCAGTACTATCTTGACCGGGAGCTGCTGCCCCGGGAGATCCTGCTGCCCCTGCCGGTGGAGGACATGGACACCCTGTCCGCCCTGCTGACGGAGCGCTGCGGCCACGCCGTCACCCTCCGTGTGCCCCAGCGGGGCCAGCGCCGGGAACTGCTGGACATCGCCTGCCGCAACGCCCGTGAGGAGGTGGAGCGCGTCACCTCCGATGCCGAGCGCACTGCCGGCACCCTCCGGCTCCTGCAGGAGCTGGCGGGCCTGCCGGTGCCTCCCCGCCGCATGGAGAGCTACGACATCTCCCACACCGGCGGCGCCGACCAGGTGGCCAGCATGGTGGTGTTCGTGGACGGCCGTCCCCTGAAGCGGGACTACCGCCGTTTCCAGATCAAAACCTGTGACGGCGCCGACGACTACGGCGCCATGGCGGAGGTGCTGGAGCGCCGGTTCCTCCGGTATCTGGACGGCGACGAGAAATTTGCCCCTCTCCCCGACCTGCTGCTCATCGACGGCGGCGTGCAGCACGCCCGCGTGGCCGAGGAGGTGCTCTCGAAGCTGCACCTGTCCGTGCCCGTGCTGGGCATGGTGAAGGACGACCGCCACCGCACCCGCGCGCTGGTCACAGCCGCCGGGATGGAGATCGGCATCCAGACGCCCCCCGCCCTGTTCGCCCTCATCGGCCGCGTGCAGGAGGAGGTGCACCGCTTCGCCATCACCTACCACCACCAGAAACACGCTAAAAACGCCTACCGCTCCCAGCTGGACGGCATCCCCGGCGTGGGGGAGGCCCGGAAAAAGCTGCTCCTGCAGCGGTTCGGCACCGTAAAGGCCGTCCGGGCCGCGGAGCTTCTCCAGCTGGAGGAGGTGCTGCCCCGGCCCGCCGCCCGGGCCGTCTATGACCATTTCCACAGGGCGGACGCCCCAAAGGAGGACACCCCATGAGATACTACGCCACCCTCGGCCCCGCCTGCTGTGAAGTGTCCGCGCTGTGCGCCCTGCTGCGCCGGGGCATCACCGGCTTTCGGCTCAACCTGTCCCACACGCCGCTGGCGGCGCGGACGGACTGGATCGCCGCCCTCCATGACGCGGAGCGGCAGACGGGTCTGTCTGCCCAGCTGATGATCGACCTCCGCGGCCCGGAGGTGCGCATCGGCGCACTGCCCGCCCCCCTGCCGCTGGCGGAGGGCGGCACGGTGACGCTGGGTGCGGACATCCCCGTGGAGGCGGACGTGCTGGCGGCGCTGCGCCCCGGCATGACCGTGCTGCTGGATGACGGCGCCATGGCGCTGACCGTGCTGCATGGCGGCGCGTGCCGCGTCACCCGGGGCGGCGTCCTCACCGGTCACAAGAGCCTGACACCGGAGGGTATCGACCTCCGCCGTCCCGCCCTGTGTCAGGCCGATCTTGCCGATCTGGCGCTGGCGGCGGAGCTGGGCGTCGGCGCCGTCATGCAGCCCTTCGTCCGCAGCGCCGACGATCTCCGCACCGTCCGGCGCGCCATGGCGGCGTGCGGCCTGGCCCACGGCGAGCTGTTCGCCAAGGTGGAAAACCGGGTCGGGCTGGACACGCTGCCGGACTGGATGGACCTGTGCGGCGTGGTGACCATCGCCCGGGGCGATCTGGGCAGCAGCCTGCCGCTGGAGCAGCTGCCCGCCGCCCAGAAACGCATCGCCGCCCTGTGCCGCAGCCGCCAAAAGCCCTTTCTGGTGGTGACCCAGCTGCTCCACAGCATGATCGACCACCCCGCTCCCACCCGGGCGGAGGTGCTGGACATCTACAACGCTGTGCTGGACGGCGCGGACTGCCTGATGCTCACCGGCGAGACGGCCCAGGGCCGTTACCCGCTGGAAGCGGCGGACTGGCTCCTCCGCGTGGCCCGCGAGGCGGAAAAAGCTCTTTAGCTCCCACAAAAAAAGGAACGCACCCACAGGTGCGTTCCTTTTTTTGTGCTTATTCGCCGTCACGGCGCTTCCGGCGCAGCAGCGTCAGACCCGCCAGCGACGTGACCGCCGTCACGGCGCAGACGCCGATACCGGCATCAAAGGTGGCAGGGCTGGCCTTGCCGCCCACGCTGTCGGCCGTTCTTCTCCGCCGGGGGATGATGGTGTCGGACTGGCTGATCTCCTTTGTCCCGTTGGCATCGGCAAAGTATTTGCCGCAGGCACTGCACTGCCAGTATTCGATGTGTCCGCTCACAAAGACGCCCGGCTCTTTGGCCGCCGTGCGCTTCAGGTCGTGGTTCCCGGCATCCTTCTGGCCGTAGGGCTGCCCGCACACGGCGCACACCGCACCGCTGGCGCAGGTAGCCGTGCCGCCGGTGTGGCCCGCAGCCCTGATGACCGCACCGCTCTGCAGCTTGACGCCGCAGCCCTTGCAGTAGGTGTCGCCGGTGTAGCCGTCCGCCGTACAGGTGGCCGCCTTGGCGTTCTTCAACTCCGTGCCGCCCGTATGGTTGGCGGCGTCCTTGTCGCCGTAAGCCTTGCCGCAGTAGTCGCAGACCGCCCCGCTGGCGCAGGTGGCCGTGCCGCCCCCATGCTCGGTGGTCAGCTTCTGCCACGCCAGCACCGGCAGGCGCATATCGCTGCCGGACAGTCGCTTGCTGCCGCAGTCGGTATCCCACGGATGCTCACTGCGCCCCGCGATCAGTCCCGCCAGCACCGTGCCGTCGGCGAACGCCGCGGCGGTCCTGGCCGCCGCCTCGCCCACCACGGTGTAGTCGCCGCCAGCGGCCTTATCCGCCGTGGTGTCCAGATAATAGCAGTTCTCAAGCCGGTAGCGCTCCGTAGCCAGGGTGTAATTCGGTATCACTCTGCCCACGATGCCGCCGGTGCGATACACTCCTCCCTTTTTCAGGGCGCCCACATTGTAGCAGCTCCGGAAGGTAAGCGTTCCCGTGGGATCATCATTACCCAGACTGGCCCACGCCGCGATACCGCCTGCATAGGCATAATCCTCTGCCTCGGAGCTTTTGATCTCACCGGCATTGTAGCAGTCGGCTATCAGTCCGACGCCGTTGATCTGGCCGATGATGCCGGCTCTCAGCGACTTGGCGGTCACGGTACCGAGATTGGCGCAGCCCGTGATGGTAAGGATGTCGGTCTGGTCTTGGGCGGTGAATATCCCCACAAGGCCGGCCGCCTCGCTGCTGGTCACTGCGGCGGCGTTGATGCAGTCGGTGATGGTGATGGTGCCTGTGCCGATCCCCAGAAGGCCGCCGCTATAGCTGCCGTCTGCGTGGGCGGCGGTGACGCTGCCCGTTATGGTTAGGTTCCTGAAAACCGCATTACACGCGCCTCCGAACAGGCCTGTATACGCCTCGCCGTTGTTGACATACAGGTTCCGGATGGCATATCCGCCGCCGTCAAAGGTGCCGCTGTACGGTTGCTGGATGCCCTGGTCCTGCCAGATGCCTATGGGCGTCCAGAGCTGGTTCTCCAGGTCGATGTCCGCCGTCAGCACGGCGCAGGCAGCGGTGTTCTGCGTCCGGCCGTTCTTGCCGTTGACGATGTCGCGGAACGCCTTCAGATCCTCTGCGTTGGAGATGCGGTAGGGATTGCTCTCCGTGCCGCTGCCCGGAACGACCTTGCGCCACTGGGCCTTGAGGGTCACCGCGTCGAGGACAGGCGCATCAAAACCATACGGCGTTCCGTTCTCAAGCCGCCAATCGACGAACTCGTACCCCTCTCTGGTGGGATCGCCGGGTCGGGACGCCGGCTGTCCCCGCAGCACCATCTGCGCCGCTATGTTGTCGCCGCCGTCGGTGTCGAACAGCACCATTGCCTTGGCGCTGTCATCGACGGTGCCCCTGTTCTCTATGCTGCCCTCAAACACCGTGCCGGACTGTCCTTCCGCACGGATGGTTCCTGCGTTGTACAGCACGCCCTTGTATCCGCTGCAGTCCGAAACGCGGCCGCCGTTGGCGATCATGGTGCCCGCCCTGTCGTTGTACACACCGCCGCAGCCGTCGACAAACCCTCTGGACACGCAGCCCCGGATGCTGCCGCCGTTCATGGTAAACGTGCCGTTGTTGTACACGCCGGCGGTGCCTCTGTCACCTCGATTGGTGGTGCATCCCACGATATGACCGCCGTTCATGGTAAAGCTGGCGCCGCCGTTCACTCACACCCCGGCAGCCTCGGCGTCCTGCGTGGGGGTAACGCCGCCGGTGATGACGCCGCCGCTGACGGAAAGGCCGCTGTCCGTGGCCGTGTCATCCCACGCCCACACGTCGCCGTTATTGGTGAAATAGTGGATCTTTTCGGGATCGCTGTCCTCCAGCGTCAGCGCCGCGCCGCTGGAGATGAAAAAGATGGTCGTGCTGCCGTTCCCCTGGAGCACATGACCGTTCAGATCCACGGTCAGAGTCCGCTCGACCACCAGTCGGCTGGTGATGCTGACATCCGCCGTCAGCGTCACCTTGTCCACATTGCTGTCGCGGATGGCGTCGTACAGCTCGTCTGCCGTGGCGGCTTTCCGCTCCACTGCGCCGGTGCCGCTCGCCTGCACCGATACCCCGGCATCCTCGCCCACGGCGTAGTTCGCCGCCAGCACCTGCACCGGCAGCAGCGTCAGCGCCATGCACAGCGCCATCAGGGTGGAAATCATCCGTTTTCTCATGCCTGCTCCTCCTTTTCCTCTGCGGGCATCTCGCCCAGATGGAAGTCGTACCGCATCTCCAGCGCGTGGAACAGCCGCTCCATGATGCGCTGGGCCACCGCCCGGATGTCCATGGTGCCCAGAAACGCCAGCACCCGCTGCAGCTCCTCCTCCGGCACCCTGTAACCCCGCAGGCTCAGTGTCAGAAAACTCTCCAGCTTCTTCTCCAGCGGCAGCGTCTCATCGCAGGGCTTGGCCATATAGCCCCGCATCAGCCCCGCCGTCCCGATCTCCATGGCGTAGAAGTCCTCCGCCGTCAGCTCCGGCTGGTACGGCCCGAAGATGGCGTACAGCTCCCTGGCCGTCTCCCGGAAGATGTACTCCGACGCCTCCTGCTGGGAGTAGGCCTCGATGTAGATCTCCCGCAGGTTCTCGTTCAGCTCCGTCAGCGTCATCTGGATGGCCGTCTCCGCCGCGTAGACATACACCGGCGGCAGCTTCTCCCCGATGGCGGCCCGTGCCGCACCGAACTGGCTGGAGAACATGAAGGCCACCAGCTCTGTCAGTACGCCGTCCTTGGCCCGGAAAATGTTCTGAAAGCTGCTGTTGGACACCCCCGCCCTGTGCACGATCTGCGCCACGGTGGTTTTCTTGTAGCCCTGCTCCAGAAACAGCTTGACGCATACGGCCAATATCCGCCGCTTCGCCGGCAGGCTCGCGTTGGTCAGCGCCATGTGGGCCACCCCCTTCTCTCTTGTATGGCATGTGTGCCATCATCATACCATATACCCGTCCGCGGGCGCAAGGGCTTTTACAAAATTTCCCGTTTTCCCGCAAAAAAGATCACCGCGCACAGCTTTGCTGTGCGCGGTGCCCGGGCTGCCTGAGACCACCCGGCTGCATGCATCGGAGGGAAGGATAGTGTGAAAGGGAACCGTCAGGGTTCCCTTTCGCGTTCAGTCGCCCGCCGCAGCGGCCAAAATGGCAAAATAAAGTGCTGTGTTTATTTTGCCATTTTGTGTTCAGCTTGTCAAAAAGTCCGTTTGGACTTTCCTGACAAGCTGATCACCGCGCACAGCTTTGCTGTGCGCGGTGTCGTTCTTGTCGTGTTATTCCCCGATCTGATTCTCGATCAGGTCGGCCAGTGCGTCCACGGCCTCCTTCTCGTCGGCGCCGTCGGCGATCAGCGTGATGGCGGTGCCCTGCACGATACCGAGACTCAGCACGCCCAGCAGGCTCTTGGCGTTGACGCGGCGCTCCTCCTTCTCCACCCAGATGCCGCTCTTGAACTCGTTGGCCTTCTGGATAAAGTAGGTGGCGGGTCTGGCGTGCAGACCGACTTCATTCTTGACAGTGATTTCCCGTGTATACATGGAACAGCACTCCTTATGCAGTAATTTTTTCAGAAACGGTGAAAAAGGTCACTTACAGCATTTCTATTATACCGAAAGTGCCGCCGTAATGCAATGGGCATTGATACGAAATTTGTATCGCCCCCCGTGTATTTCCCCCGCCGATTCGTCGAATTAGACAAACTTCGCCGGTCATTTCAGCTCCACCACGGTCACACCGGCCTCGCCCTCGCCGTACCGGCCCAGCCGGAAGCTCTTGACGGCCCGGTTTTTCTTCAGCATCTGGTGAACAGCGGCACGCAGGGCACCGGTGCCCTTGCCGTGAATGATGGTGACGGTGCCCAGCTTGGCCCGCTGGGCCGCGTCCAGATAGTTCTCCACCACGCTCTCGGCCTCCAGCGTCTCCAGCCCCCGGATGTCCAGCTCGGCGGAGGCCCGTGCCCCGGTGCTGATCTGCACCGGGCCGGAGCCGGCAGAGCGGGCCTTGGCGGCCTGCTTTTTCTTCTCCTCGATCTCCTCCGCCGTCTCCAGCAGCCGCACCTGGGCGGCCTTGACGGTCATTTTCATCTTCCCCGCCTGCAAGAGCAGGGTGCCGTCGCCGTTGACGGCCAGCACCGCCGCAGCCGTCCGGACACCGGCCAGCTCCACCGTGTCGCCTGCGGCGATGGGGCGGCTGGGCACGGGGATAGGCTCCGGCGTCTCGTCGTGCTGGTGCAGGGCCGCCTCCGCCTCCTTCAGGCGGCGGCGCACGTCGGCCTTGCCGTCGTTTACCGTCTGATAGTCGGCGCGCTGCTGCTGTTTGCGGAGCTGGTCCAGCTCGGCGAACACCTGCTCCGCCTGCTGCTGGGCCTGCCGCACAATGCGCCGGGCCTCGGCCTCGCCCTTGGTGCGGGCGTTGTCCTTGGCCTTCTCCATCTGCTCCCGGAACGTCCGGGCCTTGCGGGCGTCCTCCTCCCGCTGCTGCCACAGGCGGTCCGCCTCGTTCTGGGCCTTTTCCAGCCGCTGACGCTTCTCCTCCAGCTGGGTCAGCACGTCCTCGAACCGCACGGATTCGCTGTCCATCTGGGCCTTGGCGGCCTCGATGACGCTCTCGTCCAGTCCCAGCCGCCGGGAGATGGCAAAGGCGTTGGACTTGCCGGGAATGCCGATCAGCAGCCGGTAGGTGGGGCGCAGAGTCTGCACATCGAACTCACAGCTGGCGTTTTCCACCCCCGCCGTGGTCATGGCAAAGGTTTTCAGTTCCGCGTAGTGGGTGGTGGCCGCCGTCAGCGCCCCCTTGCCCCGCACGTCCTGGATGATGGCGATGGCCAGCGCCGCGCCCTCCACCGGGTCGGTGCCGGCGCCCAGCTCGTCGAACAGGATCAGGCTCCGATCATCGGCCTGCTTCAGGATCTCCACAGTGTTGGCCATGTGGGCCGAGAACGTGGACAGGCTCTGCTCGATGCTCTGCTCGTCGCCCACGTCCGCCAGAATGCGGTCGAACACCTGCACGGCGCTCTGGTCCCCGGCGGGGATGTGCAGGCCGCACTGGGCCATCAGGCTCAGAAGGCCGATGGTCTTGAGGGTCACGGTCTTACCGCCGGTGTTGGGGCCGGTGATGACCAGCGTATCGAACCGCCCGCCTAACTCCACCGTCACCGGCACGGCCTTGGCCTGATCCAGCAGGGGGTGCCGCGCCCGCTTCAGGTCGATGCCGCCGCGCTTGCGCACCAGCGGCCGCCCCGCGTCCATGGCATAGCTCAGCTGTGCCCGGGCAAACACGGCGTCCAGCTGCACCAGCACGTCGTAGTTGTAGAGGATCGTCTCCCGCTGGGCGGCACACTCCCCGGACAGGATGCGCAGGATGCGGTCGATCTCCTTGTCCTCCTTGGCCTGCAGCTCCTTCATCTCGTTGTTGGCCTGCACCACGCCCATAGGCTCCACGAACAGCGTGGCCCCGGAGGAGGACACATCGTGCACCAGACCCGGCAGACTGCCCTTGCACTCCGCCTTCACCGGCACCACGAACCGCCCGTCCCGCTGGGTGATCAGGGCCTCCTGCAGCACCTTGGCGTAGGACGGCGAGGAGATGATGCGCTGCAGGATCTGGCGTCCCTTGGTGGCCGCCACCCGCATCTGCCGCCGGATGTCCGCCAGCTCGGGGCTGGCGGTGTCGGCGATGGTCTCCTCGTCCAGAATGGCGCCGCGGATGCGGTCCTCCAGATATTTGTTGGGCCGCAGGGCGGAGAACAGCCGGTCGATGGCCGTCGGCTCACCCTGCCGCTCCGCGTCGTAGTCGCTGACCCGCCGTGTGGCTGTCAGCACCCCGGCGATGTCCAGCAGCTCTCGGGTATTCAGCATGCCGCCATGGTCAGCGCGGTTCAGCGGCTGCGCCACATCCTTCACCCCTGTGAAGGACGGGCTGCCGTGAAGCCCCAGCCGTGCCTTGGCCGCGTCCGTCTCGTCCAGCAGATGGCTGACCGTCTCGGGATCGGTGGAGGGCCGCAGCCGGCGGCACCGCTCCTTGGCCTCGTCGCTGACGGCCCGCTGTGCCAGCATCTCCAGCACGGCGGGCAGCTCCAGCGTCCGCATGGATTTTTCAAATAAATCGCTCATATGTATGTCCTCATATTATCCCAGAAGGGATTTGTAGTAGTCCAGTGTCCGGAAGCTCCGCTCCAGCTGGCTGGCGGCGAAAGCCTCTCCCGCGTGATCCAGCTCCCGCAGCGCCGTCGGCTCCAGCGTGAAGCTGTACAGCTTCCGTCCGTCGCAGTACAGCACATGCCGCAGCGCCGCCAGCCCCGCCGCCGTCAGCGGCATGCTCAGCCCGCCGGGCCGTTTGCACCCGCCGCAATGCACCACGCCGTGTACCACATCCAGCATGGGCGCCTCCGGCTCCTCCCGGCCGCACACGGCGCACCCCGATGCCAGCGGCTCGAATCCCGCCAGCGCCAGCAGCCGGAACTGGTACGCCGCCTTCACCAGCCGCGGCTCCTTGCCAAGATAGCACAGGGCGTACAGCGCGTTCAGCAGCAGCGACAGGATCTCCGGCGCCGCCGTCTCCTCGGCGCACACCGCCTCCGCCAGCTCCGTGAAATAGGACGCCAGCGCCAGCAGCACGATGTCCTGCCGCACGCCGTCGAACAGCTCCACCGTGGAGGCCTCGTCCAGCATGTACCAGTTTCCCCGCCTGTACAGCGTCAGCTCCGAGTAGGCCAGCAGCTGACAGGCGGCGGCAATGCGGCTGTTTTTCCGCCGCGCGCCCCGTGCGATAAGGGGGATCTTCCCCATGTCCGGCGTCAGCACCGTCAGGATCTTGTCCGCTTCTTTTGTCTCCGTGACCCGCAGCACCAGGCCGGTGGTCACTGTTTTTCCGTTTTGCATACCGCCTCCTGTTGGCCGCGCCACAGCAGATACGCCTCCGGTGCGCCGGTGTCGCAGAACAGCTCCCAGTAATCCATGGCCGTCACCTCCCTGCCATTAGCATGGAGGCCCGCAGCGGAATTATCACAGGGAATGATTGGTGTCGGTTTCTATTTGACCGCCCGCGGCAGAGGATGTTTCGCTCTCCGGAGCGACCCACTTTTGCCAGCAGCGGCAAAAGTGGGCAAAAACGCCGTTCAAACCTGCGGTTTAAATATCCGCCCGCGCCCCGCACACTGTGCCTTGCTGTTCTGCGTTCCACACGAATGCAGCAAAGCGAAAACCACCCGAAATGTGGCATTGACCTGCGTCTATCCCCGCTGCCGCTGAAGATGCAAAATGTAGAAGGGTTTTGTTCTACATTTTAGAGTAAAAGCGGCAGCGCGCAGAGAAATACGTTGATTCAACATTTCGGACGAACCAGAATGCGGCGGCAAACGGCGGAAGGAAATCCAAAAACCATGGGTTTTTGGCGGCGTTCTTTTCCCCATTTCTTTCGCTGCAGAAAGAAATGGGGCCGCCGGAGGCAAATATGCGGAGGTCTTGAAACCGCCGGTTTCAAGCAGTCCTTTTGCTGCCGCGAGCAAAAGTGACCCGTGCCCGGAGGCACGGAACGTTCCCTCCCACCGCCTTTTTATGTCAACCCATATCCAGTTCCAGCGGCTCCCGCAGCGCCGCGTACAGTGCCGCCGTGTCCGGTTCCTCGCCGGTGAAAAACGCAAAGGCACGCACCGCCTGCCGGATCAGCAGGTCGATGCCGCCCACCGCCCGCAGGCCCAGCCCCGCCGCCGTCTCCAGCAGCGCCGTCCGCCGCGGGTGGTACACCAGATCGTACACCACCGCGTCCCCCGGCGCCGCCCGCAGAAACGACAGGTCGCCGAATGCCGCGCAGCCCGCCATCCCCAGAGAGGTGGCGTTGACCACCAACCGGCTCTCCGCCGCGTACCGCGCCAGTTCATCCAGTCCGCCGGCCACGGCGCAGTCGGGGTACCGCGCCGCCAGCGTCTCCGCCCGGCCGATGCTGCGGTCACACACGGCGATGCGGGCCGCACCCGCCTGCGCCAGCGCATGACACACCGCCGTGGCCGCGCCCCCCGCGCCCAGCAGCAGCACCCGCTGCCCGCAGGGGTCGGCTCCGTGCCTGGCCAGACTGTCCAGAAATCCGGTGCCGTCCGTGTTGTGGCCGATGGCCCGTCCCTCCCGGAAACACACGGTGTTCACCGCGCCGCAGGCCGCCGCACCGCCGTCCACCTCGTCCAGCAGCGGCACGATGGCCTCCTTCAGGGGCATGGTCACGTTGCACCCGGCGCACCCGCCGTCCTTCGCCCGGCTCACAAAGTCCGCCAGCTCACCGGGCCGCACCGTCCGCACATCGTAGCGGTATGCCGCCCCGGTCTGCCGTATCATGGCCCGGTGGATCAGCGGCGACAGACTGTGGGCCACCGGGTCGCCGATGACATACAGCTGCCTCATACGCAGGCCGCCCCGCCGCAGCCCGCATGGGGCGCGGCGTCCCGGCCCCGGTCAGGGGCATTCTCCTTCAGGTAGTCCATGGCCTCCAGATACCCCCGCAGCCCGTGGCCGCAGATGGTTTTCACGCAGGCCGCCGCCGTGACGGATACCGCCCGGAACGGCTCCCGCGCCGTGATGTCGGAGATGTGTACCTCCACCGCCGGCACCTCCACCGCCCGCAGCGCGTCATAGATGGCGTAGCTGTAATGGGCATAAGCGCCGGGATTGATAACGATGCCGCTGTACCCGGCCTGCGCCGCCTGAATGGCGTCGATGAGTGTCCCCTCGTGGTTGCTCTGAAACACCTCCGCCGTGCAGCCGATGGCCTCGGCATGGCGGTAGATTTGTTGACATAACGTATCATAGCTCTCCCGGCCGTAGATGTCCGGCTCCCGGGCGCCCAGCAGGTTGAGATTCGGTCCGTTCAGGATCAGCAGCTTCATGGTTTTTCTCCTCTCCAGATGGTTTCAATATCCGCGGCAGCCTTTTCCAGCAGCGGTTCCGGGATGCGGTGGTGGGCGCAGGCCCCGTACAGGGGCCGCCGCTCCGCCGCCAGCCGCGCCAGCGCGTCCTGCCCCTCTGTCAGCAGGGGTCTGCCCGCCTGAAAATCAGTAGACATAATATCCTTCAACGGCCTGTCCAGCCAGAACACGGTGCCGCTGCGCCGCAGCAGCAGGCGGTTTTCCTGCCGCAGCACCGCGCCGCCGCCGGTGGCGATGACGCACCGCTCCCGGCGACACAGCTCCTCCAGCATCCGGCTCTCCGCATCCCGGAAGAACAGCTCGCCGTGCTGGGAAAATATAGCAGAAACGGACTGCCCCTGCGCGTCCTCTATGGCCTGGTCGCAGTCGTAAAACGGCATGTCCAGCCGTCGGGCCAGCACCCGGCCCACGGAGGTCTTGCCGCTGGCGGGCAGTCCGATGAGGATCAGATCATGCATGGCGCTCCTGCTCCTCCCGGCTCTCGGCCATCAGCAGGCGGAACAGCCGCTCCACCTGCTCCCGCCGCTGGGGCAGCAGGTCGCCTCGCCGCGCCAGCACCTCCGCCTGCCGCTGCTCATCCAGCACCGGCAGGCCCTGCGCCGCCTTGACCCTTCCGATCTCACCGGCCAGCGCCAGCCGCCGCGCCAGCAGCGCGGTCATCTGCTGATCCACCTCGTCCAGCTGCCGCCGCAGTCCCGCCAGCGACCCGTCGTCGGAGGGCAGCAGGCGGCAGACAGCCAGCGCCGCCGCGGCCTCCACCACCGGCGCCGCCCGCAGCACCACGCAGCTGTCGTGCCGCCCGCCCACGGTGACGGTGGTGTTTTCCATCCGCGCCAGATCCACGGTCGCCTGCGGCGCCGCAATGGACGGCGTGGGCCGGAACGTCACGGTGAACACGATATCCATGCCGTTGGTGACGCCGCCGTTGATCCCGCCGGTGTGGTTTGTCTCTGTGAAAACCGTGTGTCCGTCGGTGCGGAAGGCATCGTTGGCCTCACTGCCGCGCAGCGCCGCGAAGCCCTCACCGTCTCCGAAGCCGATGGCCTTCACGGCGGGGATGGCGAACACATGACGGCTGATCTCCGACTCCACGGTGTCCCGCCAGTCGGGACCGCCCAGCCCGGCGGGAACGCCGGTGACGGTGCAGCGGATCTGCCCGCCCACGCTGTCGCCGTGCTCCCTGGCCTCCGCCGCCCGCTGCCGCAGCGCGTCCTCGTCCAATATCTCCGCCCTTACGGCGATATCCAGGGTCTGCAGGAACGTTTTTGCCAGACTGCCCGCCACTGTCAGCGGTGCGGTGAGCCGTCCGGAGAACCGCCCGCCGCCCCGATAGTCGTTGTGCCCGCCGGCCCGGGCAAAGGCCGCGTAGTCAGCGTGGCCGGGGCGCGGCGTGTCCTTCAGCGCGGCGTAGTCGGCGGAGCGGATATCCCGGTTGCGGAGCACTGCCACCAGCGCATCGCCGGTGGTGCGGCCCTGATAGACTCCCGCCAGGAACTCCACCTCGTCCGGCTCGTGCCGCCCGGTGGCCAAAGCCCCGGAGGCCCTGCGCCGCAGCAGGTCCGAGTGTATCAGGGCATCGTCCACCGGCAGACCGGCCGGAACATCCCGGATGAGCACGCCCACGGCGGGGCCGTGGGACTCTCCGAAGACCGTGTATTCCATCATGGCTCCAGCACCTCCATCCTGCCGCCGAGAGATTCCATATCTTTCCAAAAATCAGGGTAGGACTTCGCCACCTGCTCTCCGCCGGTCAGCGTGACGCTGCCGCTGCCGCACAGCATGGCGGCGCAGCCCGCCAGCATGGCGATGCGGTGGTCGCTGAAGCTGTCCACACAGCCGCCGTGCAGCTCTGAAACGCCCGTGACGGTCAGACTCTCCGCCTCCTCCCGCACCTGCGCGCCCAGCGAGTTCAGCACACGGGCCACGGCGGCGGGACGGTCGCTCTCCTTGCCCCGCAGAAAGCCGCAGCCGGTGAAGCGGGTGGTGCGTCCGGGCTGCAGGGCGGCATACAGGGCCAGCGGCATCAGCAGGTCGGGCGTGTCGGTCATGTCGACGCACGGCGGCAGGTGGTCCAGATACGACAGGATGACCGAATCACCCTGCATGCCGCGCAGCGGCACTTCAGGAGGAATTTCATGTTGCATTCCGGTTTTGTTCATGATGGCTTCATGTTGTACTTCCTCATGTAATTCCACGCGGAGCATATTCCCCTCTGCGCTGCAATGCCGCTGTTGTTGCACGCGGGCAAGCACCAGCCAGAACGCCGCCGCCGACCAGTCCGGCACCGTCAGTAGCGGCGCGGGGCGGAAGCGCTGCCCGCCGTCGATGTGGTAGCCGCCCTCGGTTTGGGTCACGGTGACGCCGTGGCGGCGGAGGACGCGGCAGGTCATATCCAGATAGGGCCGGGACGCCGTCTTATCAGTTAACATAATATCGGAATCCTCCGGCAGCAGCGGCAGTGCCATCAGCAGACCGCTGACCACCTGCGAGGTGGCGGCGGCGGAAAGCGTCCATGTGCCGCCGCGGAGGGGGCGGGTCAGCGCCAAGCCCTCCGGTACGGGGCGCAGCCCCAGATCGGCGGGGATGGGGCGCCGCAAAAGCCGGGACGAGCCGGTGAACACGGCGCCGGTCTTGCCCAGCGCCATAAAAAGCGGCAGCAGGAAACGGAGGGTGCTGCCGCTGTCGCCGCACTGGACCGTGGGCGCCGGGACATCCAGCTGCTCCAGCGCTGCCGCCGTGTACCGGATATCATCGGCCGGGTGCGGCGGCAGGACGGTAGTCTGGCCCGCCAGACGGCGGCAGATCAGCTCCCGGTGGAGCAGACTCTTGGACGGCGGCACCGACACGCTGCCGCAGAGCCGGGAGGGATACAGACGCAGGATCATAGGGCGTCCTCCCACAGGCTCTCCAGCGGCACTTCTTCCAGGCGGCCCTCGCCGGGACGTTCCACCACCACCACGGTGATATGGGCGCCGGCGGCCTTCTTGTCCCGGAGCAGGAAACGGCGCAGGGCGGCGTTGTCGCAGTCAATGACGGTGGGCAGGCCGTACCGGGGCAGGAGCCGCTCCAGTCGGGCCAGCAGAAAGTCGCCGCCGAAGCCGTGGCCGATCTGCCAGCGGAGCATCTGAGCCATGCCGGCAGCCACCGCTTCGCCGTGGGTATAGGCGGTATAGCCTCCCAGCGCCTCGTAGGCGTGGCCGAAGGTGTGACCGAAGTTCAGCAGGCGGCGGGGGCCGTCATCCCGCTCATCGGCAGCGATGCAGCGGGCCTTCACCCGGCAGCAGGCGGCAATGAGCTTCTCCGGGTCGGGCCGGGACGATTCCTCCAGATGATCCAGCAGGGCGGCGTCGGCGATGCAGGCGCACTTGATGACCTCCGCCATGCCGGAGGACAGCTGCCGGGGCGGCAGGGTGGTCAGGCACGCGGGGTCGGACAGCACCAGAGCGGGCTGCCAGAACGCGCCCAGCTGGTTCTTGCCCTCGGGGAGGTCCAGACCGGTCTTGCCGCCGATGGCGCTGTCCGCCTGGGCCAGCAGGGTAGTGGGGATGTGGGCCAGCGCCACGCCCCGCAGCAGCGTGGCGGCGGCAAAGCCCGCCAGATCACCGCAGGCGCCGCCGCCCAGCGACACCACGCCGCAGGTGCGGTCGAAGCCGTCCCGCAGGATGCGGCGGCACAGCTCCTCATAAACGGGCAGCGTCTTGGCGTGCTCGCCGACGGGGACGGGGTACAGCACAGCGTCCAGCCCGGCGGCGCGGAGACTGTCCAGCACGGCGCCGCCGTACAGGCCGGCGGCGGTCTCGTCGGCCACCACGGCCCAGCGGGCGGCAGAGGACGCCTCCCGCAGCAGGGGGCCGGTCTGGGCCAGCAGGCCGCGGCCGATGTACACGGGATACGCGGCGGACGGGAGTTGGACGGTGAGCTGTTCCATGTGGATACCTCCGATGCGTGTTGTTGGGTCTATTGTAGCGCGGAAGGCGGTTTTTTGCAAGATTTTCCGGGAGAGGTGCTCTGCCGCCGGCGGCCCCATTTCTTTCTGCAGCATTTACAGGGACGTTCCGTGCCTCCGGGCACGGGTCACTTTTGCCCGCGGCGGCAAAAGTAACCAAAAACGCCGTTCAAACCTGCGGTTTGAAAATTCGCCCGTGCCCCGCACATCATGCTGCGCGGCGGTGCGTCCCACACGGACGCGGCAAAGCGAAAACCACCCGAAATGTGGCATTGACCTGCTTCTATCCCCGCTGCCGCTGAAAATACAAAATGCAGGAGTACATGGCTCTACCGTTTTGGGCGATTATCAAATCGCGCACTTGCCGCTGTTGGCGGCAAGTGTTGGTGCGGCCCTT
>OJPD01000744.1_pt1 | contig 21518 bp, 20 predicted proteins | sample 1598371 | NCBI WGS metagenome assembly OJPD01 (sample SAMN03922478, study PRJEB24848) | human gut metagenome | isolation source: stool sample | host: Homo sapiens | place: Germany | collected 2010-11
GGGCCTGCCCATCCCCGTGTTCTACTGCAAGGACTGCGGCAAGCCCGTCTGCACCGAGGAGAGCATCGAGGCCGTGGCGGAGCTGTTCGAGAAGAAGGGCTCCAACGCCTGGTTCGACATGGACGCCGCCGACATCCTGCCCAAGGGCTTCACCTGCCCCCACTGCGGCAAGTCCGCCGGCTTCGAGAAGGAGACGGACACCCTGGACGGCTGGTTCGACTCCGGCTCCACCCACTTCGCCGCCATGGAGCGTGACCAGCACTTCTGGCCCGCCACCATGTATATCGAGGGCCTTGACCAGTATCGCGGCTGGTTCCAGTCCTCCCTGCTGGTGGCGGTAGGCGCACTGGGCCGCGGCGCTCCGTTCAAGGAGTGCGTCACCCACGGCTGGACCGTGGACGGCGAGGGCAAGGCCATGCACAAGTCTCTGGGCAACGGCATGGACCCCGCCGAGATCTTCGACAAGTACGGCGCCGACCTGCTGCGTCTGTGGGCAGGCTCTGCCGACTACCACGTGGATGTGCGTTGCTCCGACGAGATCTTCAAGCAGCTCAGTCAGAGCTATCTGAAATTCCGCAACACCTGCAAGTTCTGTCTGGACAATCTGGTGGGCTTCGACGCCGACCATCTGGTGCAGCCCGACGAGATGCTGCCGCTGGATAAGTGGGCCGTCACCCGCCTGAACACCCTCATCGAGAAGGTGTTCGCCGCCTACGACAACTATGAGTTCCATGTGGTGTCCCACATGGTCAACGACTTCTGCGTGGTGGACCTCAGCTCCTTCTACTTCGACATCATCAAGGACCGCCTGTACTGCGGCGAGGAGAACGGTCTGGAGCGCCGCAGCGCCCAGACGGCCGTCTGGATGATCCTGGACGCCATGACCCGCCTGTTCGCCCCCATCCTGGCCTTCACCTGCGACGAGGTGTGGCTGGCTATGCCTCACCGCGCCGAGGATGACGGGCGCAACGTCCTGTTCAACGAGATGGTGCAGCCCTACGCCGCCTACGCCCTCAACGAGGACGAGATGGCCCGGTGGGCCCGCATCGCCGCCCTGCGCACCGCCGTCAACGGCGCGCTGGAGCAGGCCCGCGCCGACAAGACCATCGGCAAGAGCCTGGAGGCTGAGGTGGACCTGACCGTCACCGCCGAGGACGCCTTCCTGGCGGACATGGACGCCGATGCGCTGGCCGATATCCTCATCGTCTCCCAGGTCCGGGTGGACGTGGGCGCGGAGCAGGCCGTGGCCGTCCGCCCCGCCGGCGGCGCCAAGTGCCTGCGCTGCTGGAAGGTGCTGCCCACCGTGGGCAGCGACGCCCAGCACCCCGAGCTGTGCCCCCGCTGCGCCGCCGTGGTGAAAAAGCTCCCCGTCATCGAATAAGCGCAGCGCATAACGCATAAAGCGCATAACACAACGCATAAAAGGGAGGACACGCTCCGCGTGTCCTCCCTTTTTACATCTGTTTGCTATTTCCTGCGTGGATAGGGCTTCTTTTCGTCGGTGAGAAACAGCAGATAATCCACGCTGACGTGGTAAAACTCGGCCAGACGCACCGCCAGCTCCAGCGGCAGGGCGCGCTCGTCCCGCTCATATTTGGAATACAGGGACTGGTCGCACAGCAGATATTCTGCGATGGCCTTCTGGTTGAGGTCTGCGTCCTCCCGCATGTCCCGGATACGCGTTTTCATTTGCATCACCAAGGGACATTATAGGGAGAGACACAGGTTTCTATTGCAATTTTGGACTATATGTCCTATAATAAAGAAACACAAACACCGAAGCTGTAATACATCTCCGGTGCTGCACGCAGGTCATTTCCTGCGCGGGTAGGGTTTCTTTTCGTCGGTCAGGCCCAGCAGATAGTCCACGCTGACGCCGTAAAACGCCGACAAGCGGCACAGCACGTCCACCGGGTAGTTCAGTGTACCCAGCTCGTATTGACAGTATGTATTCTGCCTGACATTCAGGTATTCCGCGATCTGCTGCTGCGTGTAACCGCCGTCCACCCGCAGGCTTCGGATATTCTCATAGCTCAGAACTTCATAACGCATTCTTATCACCCGAAATGACCATAGAATATCCTGATTCCAGATATTGCATTTTATCTTGTTTTCAGATAAACTATAGTTGGGGAGATGATACGCGGAAAAGCAGACGCTCTCACCGGGCACATACACCGCACACCCGGCGGCGTCAACAGTCCGACCCCTATTTCTCTATACGGAATCTTAACAGCACATGTCAATAGTAACAAAAAACGGTCATGCGTGCAAGGGGGCGAGGACTTGGCAGACTACAAAAAGATGTATCTGACGGCGATGGACGCCATGGAAAAGGCGGTGGAGCTTCTGACGGCGGCACAGCAGCGGTGCGAGGACATCTATGTGGAGACGGGCGGCGAGGAGACGGAGCTGTTCGTCATGGACACGGAGCGCGAGTAACAAGGCAGACGAAAAAGGGAGGACACGCAGAGCGTGTCCTCCCTTTTTTACATTCTGTTCTCCAGCCTTCGCAGCTGCGCCTGAAACTCCTCCGGCAGCGGGCAGTGCAGCTCCACCGGCTCCCCGGTGCGGGGATGGATGAACCGCAGCCCCACCGCGTGGAGACACTGGCCTGTCAGCCCCGGCACCGGCTTTTTCGCGCCGTACACCGTGTCCCCCAGAATGGGGTGGCCGATATGGGCCATGTGTACCCGGATCTGATGGGTGCGTCCCGTCTCCAGGCGGCACCGCACATGGGTCACCCCCGGATACCGGGCGATGACCTCCCAGTGGGTCACAGCGGGCCGTCCCCCGGCCACCACCGCCATCTTCTTCCGATCCGACGGGTGCCGTCCGATGGGCGCGTCCACCGTGCCGCTGTCCTCCTTCAGGTTGCCCACCACCAGACACTCATACGTCCGCGCCAGCGTGTGGTCGCTGAGCTGGGCGCTGAGCCCCAGATGGGCGGCGTCGTTTTTGGCGGCGATGATGAGGCCGCTGGTGTCCCGGTCGATGCGGTGGACGATGCCGGGGCGCTTCTCCCCGCCGATGCCGGACAGCGACGACCCGCAGTAGTGAAGCAGGGCGTTGACCAGCGTACCGTCCGGGTGTCCCGGCGCGGGATGCACCACCAGCCCCGCCGGTTTGTCGACCACGATGACATCCGCGTCCTCGTACACCACGTCCAGCGGGATATCCTGCGCCGTCAGCGCCGTGTCCCGCACCTCCGGCACGTCCACCGTCACCGCCTCGCCGCCGGTGATGCGGCAGCTCTTGACGGCGGGCTTGCCGTCCACGGATACCCGCCCCTCCTCGATGTACCGCGCCGCCTGCGAGCGGGTCAGGCCGTTGGCGCGGGAGGCCACAAAGGCGTCCAGCCGCGTCCCGGCGTCCTCCGCCTCAGCTTTCAGATGCAGCGTCATCCTTCGGCTCCTTCTTGTCGCACTTGTCGTAGAACCACAGGTAGTACACGGCGCCCAGAATGACGCCCACCACCACGAAGCAGTCCGCCAGATTGAAGATGGGATAGCTGATGAACTGCAAGTCGAACATGTCCACCACATAGCCCCGGCACACCCGGTCGATGACGTTGCCGATGCCGCCGCCCAGGACCAGCACCCCCGCCGTCACGCCCAGCGGATGCCGCACGATCTTCTTCACCAGCAGCCACGCCACCGCCAGCATCAGCACGATGGTGACGGCGGCCAGCAGGCCGGTCCTGCCGGAAAAGCTGCTCCACGCCGCGCCGGTATTGTGCAGCCGGGTCAGCTGCACCACGCCGGGCAGCAGCGGTGCGGACTGCCCCACCTCCAGATGGGACACCACCCACCACTTCAAAAGCTGGTCGCCCGCCACGCAGGCCGCCAGCGCTATGATATACCACATAGGGCACCCTCCCTTTTTGGATTCCCTCCCATCATATCCCATCTGCCCGCCGTTTGCAACTTTTATTCCGCGGCTTTCTTGTATTGCGCGCCGCCCTGTGATATAATACAGTATTCAAATATCGCCCCGTACCGACACCGGGGCAGGGAGGCCCGACTTGGACAGAAAACAGGTATTGATCCCGGAGGAGCAGACGCTCCGCCAGCGGGATTTTGAACAGAAAATAAAGGAGCTGCACGCCCAGCGGGGCAAGCCCGTCCGTGCGCTGGTGGACACCTTCGGCTGCCAGCAGAACGTGGCCGACAGCCAGCACATCATGGGCATGCTGGAGGCCATGGGCTGCACGTTCGTCACCGCGCCGGAGGACGCGGACATCGTGGTGCTGAACACCTGCGCCATCCGCGACCACGCGGAAAGGCGGGTCTACGGCACGCTGGGCGCGCTGACCCACACGAAGAAGGCCGATCCGGAGCAGATCATCTGCCTGTGCGGCTGCATGGCCCAGCGTCCGGAGGTGGCGGAGAAGGTGCGCAGATCCTACCGCCATGTGGATCTGGTGTTCGGCCCCCAGGCGCTATGGAAGTTCCCGGAGTTGTTGTATCAGGTCTACACCCGCCGGGGCCGCGTGTTCTCCGTGGAGGATGAGCACGGCGCCATTGCCGAGGGCATGCCGGTGGTGCGGGAAGGCCGCACCCGGGCGTGGGTGTCCATCATGTACGGCTGCAACAACTTCTGCTCCTACTGCATCGTCCCCTATGTGCGGGGCCGGGAGCGCAGCCGCGAGCCGGCGCGCATCCTCGAGGAGGTGCGCCAGCTGGCCGCCGAGGGGTACAAGGAGATTACCCTACTGGGGCAGAACGTCAACTCCTACGGCAAGGATCTGGATACGCCGTGGGACTTTGCCGACCTTTTAAGCGAGCTGGACAAGATCGAGGGGGACTATCTCCTCCGCTTCATGTCCTCCCAGCCCAAGGACGCCAGCTATAAGCTGTTCGACACCATGGCGCGCTGCAAGCACGTAGCCAAGCAGCTGCACCTGCCGGTGCAGTCCGGCTGCGACCGGGTGCTGCGGGCCATGAACCGGCCCTATGACCGGGCCAAATATCTGGATCTCATCACCTACGCCCGGAAGGTCATGCCCGATTTGGTGCTGACCAGCGATGTAATCATCGGCTTCCCCGGTGAGACGGAGGCCGAGGCCATGGAGACGGTGGCGCTGGTGGAGGAGGTGCGCTTCGACGCCCTGTTCACCTTCATCTTCTCCCCCCGTCCCGGCACCCCCGCCGCCAGAATGGACGACCCCGTGCCACGCAGCGAGAAGCAGAAGTGGTTCGACCGCCTCTGCGACACGCAGAACAGGATTTCCGAGGAGATCCACGCCGGCTATGTGGGCAGCACCCTCCGCTGCCTCATCGACGGTCAGAGCGACGACAGCCGCTGGCCGCTGACGGCCCGCACCGCCGGCGGACGGCTGGTGCATCTGGTGGGTGACCCCGCCGCTGTGGGCACCTACCGCGATGTGAAGATCACCGACAGCAACACTTGGGCGCTGTTCGGCGAGCTGGTATAAATTTTCCCACGAAGGAGGCATCCCCATGGCAGAGCTGACCCCCATGATGCGTCAGTATATGGAGATCAAGGAACAGAATCCCGACTCCATCCTGTTTTTCCGTCTGGGCGACTTCTATGAGATGTTCGGCCCCGATGCCCGCACGGCGTCCCGTGAGCTGGATCTGGCCCTGACCACGCGGGACAAGGACAAGAACAAGTCCTTTGATGACAAGATCCCCATGTGCGGCATCCCCTACCACGCCTCCGACGCCTACATCGCCCGGCTCATCGCCAAGGGCTACAAGGTGGCCATCTGCGAGCAGACGGAGGATCCCGCCGCCGCCAAGGGGCTGGTGAAGCGGGACATCATCCGCGTCGTCACTCCCGGCACCGTCATCGACGAGTCCTGCCTCAGCGCCGAGCGCAGCAACTACCTGTGCGGCGTATATCTGGACGACACCGGTGCGGGCCTGTGCGCCTGCGACGTGTCCACCGGCAAGGCCCAGGCCACCGTGTTCACCGGTCCCGACCGGGTCCGCGCCCTGCTCAACGAGCTGGGACGCTTCTCCCCCGCCGAGGCGGTGATGAACGAGACGGCGTTCTTCGACGAGACGCTGCACCGGACGCTGCAGGACCGCTTCTCCTGCCACATGGAAAAGCTGCCCGCCGCCCGGTTCACCCCGGAGGACGCGGAGAAAAAGGTCCGCACCCAGTTCGGACAGGACGCGCTGGACCGCCTGCCGCGGGACAATATGACGCCCCTGCTGGCACTGGGCGGCCTGCTGGGCTACCTCTACGAGACGCAGAAGACCGACCTCAGCCATCTGGACCAGCTGACGTGGTACCGCACCGGCCAGTATATGGAGCTGGACCTCACCGCCCGCCGCAATCTGGAGCTGACGGAGACGCTGCGGGGCAAGGAGAAGCGGGGCAGCCTGCTGTGGGTGCTGGATAAGACAAAGACCGCCATGGGCGCCCGGAACCTCCGGGCGTGGCTGCAGCAGCCGCTGGTGGACGTGGCCGCCATCGACCGGCGGCTGAACGCCGTGGCGGCGCTGGCGGAGCACACCGTGGCCCGTGAGGAGCTGATACTGGCTCTCAGCGGCATCGCCGATATGGAGCGGCTCATCGGCCGGGTGGTCTATGGCTCCGCCGGCGGGCGGGATCTGGTGTCCCTGCGTGCCTCCATGGAGCGGCTGCCCGCCGTCAAGGCGCAGCTGGCCGCCTTCCCCTCCGGTGCGCTGCACCAGCTGGATCAGCAGCTGGAGGATCTCAACGATCTGGCCTCCCTGATCGGCCAGACGCTGGTGGACGAGCCGCCGTTCTCCGTCCGGGAGGGCGAGATGATTCGGGACGGCTTCGACCCGGAGGTAGATCGTCTGCGGAGCATCCTCCACGGCGGCAAGAGCTTTCTGGCGCAGATGGAGGCGGAGGAGAAGGAAAAGACCGGCATCCGCACCCTGAAGATCGGCTACAACAAGGTATTCGGCTACTACATTGAGGTATCCAACTCCTTTAAGGAGCTGGTGCCTGACCACTATATCCGCAAGCAGACGCTGGTCAACGGCGAGCGCTACATCACCCAGGAGCTGAAGGATCTGGAGCACGACGTCCTCACCGCCAAGGATCGGGACGCCGCGCTGGAATACGAGCTGTTCTCCGCCCTGCGCGCTAAGCTGGCGGAGTCCGTCACCCGCGTGCAGCTGGCCGCGTCCCTTATCGCCCAGCTGGATACGCTCTGCTCCTTTGCCGCCGTGGCGGTGAAGAACAACTACTGCCGCCCCTGCGTGGACGAGTCCGGCGTCATCGAAATTCAGGCCGGACGGCATCCGGTGGTGGAGAAAATGCGCTCCGACGCCCTGTTCGTCCCCAACGACACCCTGATGGGCGCCAAGGAGGATCGGGTCAGCATCATCACCGGCCCCAACATGGCCGGCAAGTCCACCTACATGCGGCAGGTGGCTCTGATCGTCCTGATGGCACAGGTGGGCAGCTTCGTTCCCGCCCACGACGCCCACATCGGTGTGGTGGACCGCATCTTCACCCGCATCGGCGCCAGCGACGATCTGTCCGCCGGGCAGTCCACGTTTATGGTGGAGATGACGGAGGTGTCCGATATCCTGCGCACCGCCACGAAGAACAGCCTGCTCATCCTGGATGAGATCGGCCGGGGCACCTCCACGTTCGACGGCATGTCCATCGCCCGGGCAGTGCTGGAATACTGCGCCGAAAAGCTGAAGGCCAAGACGCTGTTCGCCACCCACTACCACGAGCTGACGGCGCTGGAGCAGACGCTGCCCAACGTCCGCAACTACAACATCGCCGTCCGGACACGGGGCGAGGACATCATCTTCCTGCGTAAGATCATCCCCGGCGGGGCCGACCGCAGCTACGGCATCGAGGTGGCCAAGCTGGCGGGCCTGCCGGACAGCGTGCTCAAGCGCGCCCGCGCCATTCTGGAGGAGCTGGAGAGCCAGTCCGGACGCCCCGCTCCCGCCGCCGCGCCGGACGACCAGCTGTCGCTGACCGCCATGGCCGAGAGCGAAACGGCGGACATCATCCGCCGGACGCAGGTGGACTCCCTCAGTCCGCTGGAGGCACTGAACCTGCTGTACGACCTGAAAAAACGTCTCAGCTGACGCTTCATCATGCATGCATGATGAAGCCATCATGAAGCAGACAGGAAGTCATCATGAAATTCCTCCGTGCCGTCCGGCGGACGGCACGGACACCGCCCTTGAAAGGAGGCCCTCCCCTATGCCCCAGATCCAACAGCTGCCCCCGCACCTTGCCGACCTCATCGCCGCCGGCGAGGTGGTAGAGCGTCCCGCCTCCGTGTGCAAGGAGCTTCTGGAAAACGCGCTGGACGCCGGCGCCTCCGCCATCTCGGCGGAGCTGGAGCGGGGCGGCCTGACCTATATCCGCATCACGGACAACGGCTGCGGCATCGCGCCGGAGCAGCTGCCCACCGCTTTCCTGCGCCACGCCACCAGCAAGCTCCGCCGCCCGGAGGATCTGGCCGCCATCGGCACCCTGGGCTTCCGGGGCGAGGCGCTGGCCGCCATCGCCGCCGTGTCACGGGTGGACATCTTCTCCCGGCAGGCCGGCGCGGACTGCGGCGCCATGCTCCATCTGGAGGGCGGCGTGCCGGAGACCGTCACCGAGGCGGGATGCCCCGACGGCACCACCGTCTGCGTCCGGGATCTGTTTTACAACACCCCCGCCCGGATGAAGTTTATGAAGAAGGACTCCGCCGAGGGCGCTGCCGCCGCCGGTGTGGTGACCCAGCTGGCGCTGAGCCACCCGGACGTGTCCTTCAAGCTGCTGCGGGACGGGCAGGAGATCCTCCACACACCCGGCGACGGGCAGCTGCTGTCCGCCATTTACGCCGCGCTGGGCCGGGACTTCGCCGCCGGGCTGATGCCCGTCAGCGGCAGCGGCGGTGCCGTGCGGGTGGAGGGCTTCGTCACAAAGCCCCTGGCCGGGCACGGCACCCGGGGCCGCCAGCTGTTTTTCGTCAACGGACGGCTGGTCAGGAGCCAGCTGCTGTCCGCCGCCGTGGAGGAGGCCTACCGCAACCGGCTGCTGAAGGGGAAGTTCCCCGGCTGCGTCCTGCACATCACGCTGCCGGTCAACGAGGTGGATGTCAACGTCCACCCGGCCAAGACCGTGGTGAAATTCGTATCCGACAAGACCGTGTTCGACGCGGTACACTACACCGTGAAGGACGCGCTGGACCGGGAGGGCCAGCCCGCCGCCGGGGAGAAAAAGCCCTTCTATCAGACCATGACCGCCCAGGAGTTCCGGGAGAGGACGCCCGCGCCAGACGTCCGGCTGCCCTTTGTCAGCGGCAGGTCCGTTGGCTCCGCGCCCTCCGGACAGACGCCCCGCGGCGCGGGATACGGCGGTGCGGCGCAGGACGTGGGACACGATGTGTCCCGCAGCGCGGCGGACGCCATACCCTCCGCAGACGCCGGCGCGGAAATGCGCGGCGCGGAGACGCGCACCGGCGGCAGTGCGCCGCAGGGCGAGGTATGGCAGGTGCGGGACGCCGCACCGGAGGCGGGAAAAACCTTCACCGTCCCCAGCGGACGGGAGGGCGTAGTGTACCGCATCACGCCGCCGGAGGCGGGGGACGCGCCCGCCGGAGAAGCCGCAGAGGCGGAGAACGCGGTGCCCGCCATGGCGCCGGCGGCAGAGATGCCGCAGGCCGGATACGCCGCCGGGGGCGGTGCACCGGAGGACGCCGGGCACGTCCAGCAGACGCTGGACATGCCGGAGGAGGCGGCGCTGGGCGAGGCGCCGTGGCGCATCGCCGGCGAGGTGCTGAAAACCTATATCATCTGCGAGGACGGAGAGCAGAACGTGTGGCTCATCGACAAGCACGCCGCCCACGAGCGCATCCGCTTCGACGCGCTGAAGGCGGATCCCGTGCCGCCCATGGCCCAGCAGCTGCTGACCCCCGCCGCCGTGACGCTGACCGCCGAGGAGTACGGCGCGGTGCTGGAGCAGCTGGACGTGCTGGCCGGGTACGGCTTTTTGTGCGAGGACTTCGGGGACGGCACCGTGCTGGTGCGGGAGATCCCCGACTACATACGGGCGGAGGACGCCGCCGCCACACTGGAGGAACTGGCCCGGAAGCTGCTTTTGCAGCGGGCTGACCCCGACGGCGCGCGGGACGAGCTGCTGCATACCATGGCGTGCAAATCCGCCATCAAGGCGGGCATGACCACCGACGCCGCCGAGCTGGCGGCGCTGGTGCGGCAGGTGCAGTCCGGGGTCATCCGGTACTGCCCCCACGGCAGGCCCGTGGCGGTGAAGCTGCGGAAATACGAGGTAGAGAAGATGTTCAAGCGGGCGTGACCCCTTGATCCACAGGAGGTGACGCAATGGCACAGCGGGTGGTCTGCGTGGTGGGCCCCACCGCGTCGGGCAAGACGAAAATGGGCGCGGCGCTGGCCGCGCGCTTCAACGGCGAGGTGGTGTCCGTGGACTCCATGCAGATCTACCGGGGCATGGAGATCGGCACCGCCGCCCCCACGCCGGAGGAAATGGAGGGCGTGCCCCACCACATGATCGGCGTGGCCGACCCGGCGGAGAGCTGGTCGGTATCCCGGTTCACGGAGGAGGCCGACCGGTGCATACAGGACATCCTGCGCCGGGGGAGGCTGCCCGTTCTGGTGGGCGGCACCGGGCTGTATCTGGACGCGCTGGTGCGGGGCCATACGTTTGCCGCCGGACAGCAGGGCGGCGCGGTGCGCCGGGAATTGCAGCAGCGGCTGGCCCGGGAGGGCGCGGCGGCGCTGCTGGCGGAGCTGGCGCAGGTCGATCCGGAGACGGCGGCGCGGCTGCACCTGCGGGACGAAAAGCGCATCCTGCGGGCGCTGGAGGTCTACCGTGAGACGGGAGAGACCATCAGCGAGCACGACCGAAAGAGCCGGGAGCTCCCCGACCGGTACGACGCGCTGTATATCGGGCTGAGCTTTCAGGACCGGCAGGATCTGCGGGACCGCATCGACCGGCGGGTGGACACCATGGTGGCCCAGGGCCTGCTGGACGAGGTGCGGCGGCTGCTGGACAGCGGCCTGCCCCGGGACGCCACGGCCTTGCAGGCCATCGGGTTCAAACAGTTTCTGGCAGTGGCCGACGGGACGGCCACCGAGGTGGAGGCCGTGGAGGAGGTCAAGCTCCGGTCGCGGCAGTACGCCAAGCGGCAGCTGACATGGCTGCGGCGGAATCCCGATATCCACTGGATCCTGTGGGGAAAAGAGCCTGATTTTCCGCAGGCTCTCCAAAATGCGACAAAATTTCTCACCGCCGCCGGCGTATGCTGAGAGCGGCGGACGGAGGACAGGCCTATCGCCCGCACACAGATATAAAGGAGCAGACGATATGCAAAAGACAAACAACCTTCAGGAGATCTTTCTCACCCGCGCCCGGAAGCAGAACATCCCCGTGACCATGTTTCTGGTCAACGGCTTCCAGCTGCGGGGCACCATCACCGGCTTTGACTGCTTCGTGGTCATTCTGGACTCCGAGGGAAAGCAGCAGGTCATCTACAAGCACGCCATTTCCACCATCGCGCCGCTGCGGCCGGTGGAGCTGCGGGAGGACGAGGCGGCGGACGCCGTGTGACCTCCGGCGGGCACATACGAGAAATAAAAGGAAAGCACCATGAAAAGATCATCGCCCCTTATGAAAATACTGCCCATCGCCGTGCTGGCGGCGGTGCTGCTCTATTTCGCCGTGCAGCTGTACAACTATCTGTCCGACCCGGTGAGCACCACGCTGGTGACGGAGGGGCAGGCGGAGGACACCATCGCCCTCAACGGCTGGCTGCTGCGGGACGAGGAGGTGCTGCCCGCGCAGAGCGGCACCCTCAGCCGGGAGCGGCAGGAGGGGCAGCGCGTAGGCGTGGGGCAGGTGCTGGCCACGGTATACGCCGACGACGGAGCTTTGCAGACCGTCAGCCAGATCGAGACGCTGGAGCTGCAGCTCCAGCAGCTGCAGTTCGCGCTGACATCCTATCTGGACCCGGACGCGGCGCTGAAGCTGGACACGTCCATCACCGGCGACATCCTGACGCTGCGGCAGGCCCTGACCGGCGGCGACTACACCGCTGCGGACAGCGACATCGCCCAGCTGAAGGCCGCCGTGCTGAAGCGGGACCACCCCTACACCTCCCAGGAGGAGATCGAGACGGAGATCAAGGCGGTGGAGGGGCAGATCAGCAGCCTGAAGGCGTCCCTGTCCGGCGCGACCACCATCACCGCCAAGGCAGCGGGGACGTACTCCGCCGTGTGCGACGGGTACGAGACGGTGCTGACCACGGCATTCCTGGAGGACGTGACGCCGGGGAAGCTGGCGCGGCTCCAGCCCGCCGGGGCGGAGAGCAACATGGGCAAGCTGATCTACGGCGACACATGGTACTATGTGGTGTCGCTGCCGGAGGCGCAGGCAGCCCAGCTGAAGGCGCTGGGCACCGTGACGCTCCGGTTTGCCAAGGGGTTTGACCAGAACCTGCGGATGCAGGTGGTGTCCGTGTCCGCGGCGGAGAACGGGCAGGCAGCTGTAACGCTGTCTTGCCGGAAGTATCTGGCCCAGACCACGCTGCTGCGGCACCAGGCGGCGGATGTGATCCTGCGCACCTACGAGGGGCTGCGGGTGCCCTCCAACGCCCTGCGGGTCAGCGAGGAGGGCGTCACCGGCGTGTACTGCCTGGACGGCGTTACCGCCGCGTTCCGTCCGGTGATGGTGCTGTATCAGGGGCAGGGCTACGCGCTGGTGCGGCCCGCCGACGGCGCCTCCGATACCCGGACGCTGCGGACGGGGGACGAGGTCATCGCCTCGGCCGGCGCGCTGTACGACGGAAAGGTGATTCGATAACGGACATGCGTCCGGACAGAAATACAAGCGAGGAGGAGCTTCTCATGTCTATTGCGGAAAACATTGCGGCCATCCGCCGCCAGATCGACGAGGCGGCCCGGGAGACGGGGCGCACCGGCGCGGATATCACGCTGGTGGGCGCCAGCAAGATGAACGATGCGGCGGCCTGCCAGGAGGCCATCCGGGCGGGCATCGACGCCCTGGGCGAGAACCGGGTGCAGGAGATGACGGCCAAGCTGGCGGAAAACGCCTACGACGGCGCGCCGCTGCACTTTATCGGCCATCTGCAGCGCAACAAGGTCAGGCAGGTGGTGGGCAAGGCGGTGCTCATCCACTCCGTTGGCTCCCGGGAGCTGCTGGAGGAGATCGAACGGCAGGCGGAGAAGCTGGACATCGTGCAGGATATCCTGCTGGAGGTGAACATCGGCGGCGAGGCGGCCAAGAGCGGCTTCGCGCCGGAGGCGGTGGCCGACGCCGCCGCCTATGCCCGGGAGCTGGCGCATGTGCGTCTGCGGGGCCTGATGACCATTCCGCCGGCAGACGCCGCCCAGGCGGAAAATATGGCGTATTTTGAAAAAGTACATGCCCTGTATGTTGACATAAATCAAAAAATGTATGATAATAAATTAGATTGTCTTTCCATGGGCATGAGCGGCGATTTCGCCGACGCCATCCGCGCGGGCAGCAATATGGTCCGCGTGGGCACCGCCATTTTCGGCGCCAGAGACTATACAAAATAACGCGGGAGGTACTTTTCGATGAGCTTCATGGACGAGCTGAAAAAGATCATTCATCCCTACGATGACGAGGATTACGATTACGAGGACGATTTTGAGGAGCCTGTCAAGGAGTCCCGTTCCCCGTTTGAGGACCGCAAGGAGGACCGCCGCAGCGAGGAGCGGCGCAATGAGGACCGCCACAACAAGGTGGTGAACATCCACGCCACCACACAGCTGAAGGTGGTGCTGGTGAAGCCCGAGCGCTTTGAGAACGCCTCCGAGATCGCCGACCACCTGAAGGAGAAGCGGACGGTGGTGCTGAATCTGGAGTCCACCAACAAGGACGTGGCCCGGCGGCTCATCGACTTCCTGTCCGGCGTGGCCTATGCCGGCGAGGGCAAGATCAAGAAGGTGGCAGCCAACACCTACATCATCACGCCGTACTCCGTGGATATCATGGGCGACCTCATTGATGAGCTGGAGAACAACGGCCTGTACCTGTAAAACAAAGAAAGGGATCGGAGGGATCATCCATGTTTACACCACAGGAAGTTTCTGAGAAGGTATTCCCCAAGGCGCCGTTCGGCAGCGGCGGATACAGCATGAGCAACGTGGACGAGTTTCTGGACGCGCTGACGGAGGACTACACCGCGCTGTACAAGGAGAACGTGACGCTGAAGGCCAAGCTGAAGGTGCTGGCGGAGAAGGTGGAGGAGTACCGTTCCACCGAGGATGCCATGCGCCAGACGCTGCTGACGGCCCAGAAGATGGCCGCCAAGCTGGTGCAGGAGGCCCAGGCCGAGAAGGACCAGCTGCTGGCGGACGCCAAGGCCGAGGCCGAGGCCGAGGTGCGCCGGCTGGACGATGAGAAGAAGGCCGCCCAGCAGAAGCTGGTGATGGCGCAGGAGAAGCTGGCGGACTTCATCCGCCGCTCCGACGAGCTGTGCCAGGCGCAGTCCGCGTTTTTGCAGACGCTGCCGGAGCTGGAGCTGGTGCCCGCGGCGCCGGCGGCGGAGGCCGCCCAGCCCGACGAGGCCGTGGAGACCATCGAGCAGGACATCCTGACCCAGTTCGATGCCCCGGCTCAGGAGGAGGCGAAGCCGGAGACGCCGGCTGCCGCCGACGAGCCTACCATCAAGTTCCCGCCGGTGAACGGCAGCGCCGTGCCCAACGAGTTTTCCTTCGATCTGGGCGAGCTGAAGTTCGGGCGGAACTACAAGGGCAAGGAATAACACAGGACAACCGAAAAGGCGGCCGAAGGCCGCCTTTTTTCAGGAGATACCGCCGCCGGGCCGCGAAAGCGCAGACGGCGGCAGGGACATGACAAGGAGGAGAGCGGATGACGGACAGACCCATTATCGCGCTGCTGTACGATTTCGACAAGACGCTGTGCACCACCGACATGGAGGACTACGCCTTTATCCCGGCGCTGGGGTACACGCCGGCGGAGTTCTGGTACAAGGCCAACACCTTCGGCCGGGACAACCGGATGGACGGCCTGCTGGCCTACATGTACACCATGATCGAGGAGTGCCGCGCCCAGGGAAAGCGGCTGGACCGGGAGTTTCTGGTGCGCTGCGGCCACAGCATGGAGCTGTTCCCCGGCGTGCGGGAGTGGTTCCGGCGCATCAACGCCTTCGGCGAGACGCAGGGCGTCACCGTCGAGCACTACGTCATCTCCTCCGGTCTGCGGGAGATCATCGAGGGCAGCGGCATCGCCCACGAGTTCCGGGAGATCTACGCCTGCGAGTTCTTCTACAACAGCGAGGGGCTGGCCACATGGCCCAAGCTGGACGTGAACTTCACCAACAAGACCCAGTTCGTCTACCGCATCAACAAGGGCGTGCTGGATGTGTCCGACGACAAGACGCTGAACGACTCCATGCCCGACGACAGCAAACGCATCCCCTTTACCAACATGATCTATGTGGGGGACGGACTTTCCGACGTGCCGTGCATGAAGATGATGCGGGCCTACGGCGGGCAGGCCATCGCCGTGTACCAGGCCAGCAACCGGGCCGGTGTGGAGGACCTGCTGAGCAAGGGGCGGGTGGACTTCATCTTCCCCGCCGACTATCGGGAGGGCACCGGGCTGGACAGCACCGTGAAGAACATCATCCGGAAAATGGCCATCAGCGACGCCCTCACCGCCGAGAACGCCCAGCAGCTGCAGGCCATCGGGCGGGGCGACCTGCCGGAGCAGGTGGGTCTGTTTGAGTGAAGCAGCCAACAAAACACAGGGTCTGCGCATGATGTGCGCAGACCCTGTTTTTCTTATTCAAATAAGTGGATGCCGTCCACGGTGCGGAGGTGGGCCTGAAGGTCGGCCAGCAGCTGCTCCGACGCATCGGAGAGAGCGCGGCCCTTGGGCGTCACCAGATAGAACGTGCGGTCGGCGGGCGCCTCCTTCAGGCGGAGGGCACGGATGGTGCCGAACTGGCGGACGGAGTGGGCCGCCGCCGCGGCGGGACAGATGACCCAGCGCCGCCCGCAGGAGGGCAGCGTCTCCGCCAGCTGTGGGATGTCGGTGTACAGCAGGGGGCGGGCATCCATGCCGAACCAGCAGTCGTGCCACTGGAGGATCTCCGGCTGGCCGGAGACCAGTATCTCGTCCTCCACATGGAGCATGGAGGGGTGTACCTCGTCCGGCAGGTCCAGATCCAGCGGCACCACCAGAAAGAAGGACTCGCGGAACAGGGGGCGGGCCTCGATCTGCAGGTCGTAGTGCAGGCCGCCGTCCACGATGGCCATGTCCGCGTCGCCCCGTGCCACCGCCGTCACCGCCTCGTAGGTGCGCATGGTCTCCACCCACAGGGACACCGGCAGCTCACGCTCCAGAAAGCGCTGGTATACCGGGGGCAGGATGTACTGGTTGGCGGTGTAGGCCGCGATGACGTGGAGAAATTCCCGGCGGCCGGCGGAGGAAAATGTCTGCGTCTCCGTCAGCAGGTTCTGCCAACGGCGGGCCAGAGGCAGGAACCGCTGCCCCGCTTCCGTCAGGGTGATGTGGCGCTGGCCTTTGCCCCGCTGGAACAGGGGCGTGCCGACCTCCGCCTCCAGCGCCTGGAGGCGGGCCGTCAGAGTGGGCTGGGTAATGAACAGCGCTTCTGCCGCTGCCGTCATGGTGCCGTGGTCCAGCACAGCGAAGAAAGTTTCAATATCCAGTGTGGTCATTTGCGTCCTCCAATTATAGGTTTCCTCTATATTATACACGTTAATAATCAATTTTACAAGCATAAGTTTTGGTGCTATGATAGGGCCACAAACAAGAAAGGAGTTGTTCCCTATGACAAAAACCAAATCTTCCGCTATTTCCCTGCTGGCCATCGCCGCTGTGGTGGTCACCGCCATTATCGTCTATACGATGGCGTGTCTGCTGACGGGGAACATCACCCCGGTGGCCCGCGTGTGCGCCATCCTGTTCCCGGTGTGGTTCGTGGCAGAGCTGAATCTGCTGTGCACGCTGCTGTAACGCCGGCCTTCCCTTTTCTCTCTTTACCATACCATCGGTTGACAAGAGCAGACGCGGTTTTGACGGGCAGAAATGCGCCCATACTGCGTCAAGTCCCTTGACAATACGGCAGTATTCTCTGCGGGCCTTTCCTTGTCTGGACACATTTCTGCTCCGGCAAAACTGCCCGCACCTGCCAGCGATGGATATTCGAGTGCTTTTTGGTTTTTGAGACGCGGGTGGGCTGACGCCCACCAAGGCGAAAAGGACAAAAAGCGCCGGAAAGACGCGCTGGCAGGCGTGTTTGCCCTTGTTAACCGATGGTACAGAAGGAGCCGGACGCCCAAGGCGTCCGGCTCCTTCTGTATGGGTTGACGGTCACTGCATGACCTGCCGGATGACCCGGATGAAGCGGTCACGGTCGTAGATCACCGGCACAGGGTAGGTGGGGTTGGCCTCCTTCGCCGCCCAGGCCGCCATCTGGGGCAGATCCTCCTCCCGAATGCAGGAAAAGCCGGTGGGGATGCCCAGCCGGGCGTTCATGGCCAGAATGGCGTCGATAAAGGCGGCGGCCTTCTCCGCGTCGGTACCGCCGGGGAGGCCCACCAGCTCCGCCAGCCGGGCCAGCTTCCGATGGGCCGCCGGGCCGTAGTCCCGGAGGACGACGGGCAGCAGCACCGCGTTGGCAAGGCCGTGGCCCACGCCGTACAAACCGCCCAGCGTGTGGGCGATGGCGTGGACGTTGCCCACGCTGGCGCGGGTGAAGGCGGCGCCGGCCTGATAGGAGGCGGTAAGCAGCGCCTGCCGGGCGTCCACGTCGCCGCCGTGAGTGCAGGCGTGCTCCAGCGTGCGGAAGATGGTGACAACGGCCTCCTCCGCCAGGCGGTTCGTCTCGCGAGTGGGGTAAAAGCGGCTGAGGTACGCCTCCACCGCGTGGGTCAGGGCGTCCATGCCCGTCTCAGCGGTGGTGCGGGGCGGCAGGGACACGGTGAGCAGCGGGTCCAGCACGGCGCAGCGGGGAATCAGGCACAGGTCGCTGACGGCGTACTTGTGGCGATCCGCGCCGGTGACAACGGCGGCGATGGTGGTCTCCGAGCCGGTGCCGGCGGTGGTGGGCACGGCGATAAAGGGCGGAATGGGGCGGCGCACCTTCAGAAGGCCGGCCAGCTGGGACAGCGTCCTGCCGGGCCGGGCCAGCAGCGCCGCCGCGACCTTGGCCGTGTCCATGGGGCTGCCGCCGCCCACAGCCACCAGACTGTCGCAGCCCTCCCGGCGGTACAGCGCGGCGGCGGCTTCCACGGTGGATACCGGCGGGTTGGGCTGTATGTCGGAGAACAGGGCATAGCCCTCCAGCCGGGAGAGCATCTGCTGAAAGGCGGGGTCGGCGCACTGGCGGCGGCTGGCCGCCACCAGCGGGCGGCGGGCGCCGTACTTCGTCAGGAGGGACGGGATGCGGCTGAGGCTTCCGGGGCCGGTGACTGTCTCCGGTCTGCGCCAAGGCAGCAGACGGGCGCCCAGACCGAAAACGCATTGGTAGGTGCGGTACCAGAGGTGGAGCAGGTTCACGGGGATGCCTCCTTTCGTTTCCCCTATTATGGCGGATGGACGGGATTTTTGCAAGAAAAAAGGGGCGGCTGCGCCGCCCCCGGAAATGCGATCTATCACTCCACCGCCTCGATGAGGCCGTAGCCGCCGTTGTGGCGGTGGTACACCACGCAGATGACGTTGTCGTCAATGCGGCGGAACACATAGAACGAGTGGTCCAGCAGGTTCATCTGCAGGATGGCCTCGTCTGTGGTCATGGGCTTGACGGCAAAGCGCTTGGTGCGGATGATGTCGAAGTCGTTGTCCTCCACCACGTCGAACTCTGCGGGAACGGAGGAGACCAGCGCGTCGGGCCGCAGGTTCTTGGCCAGCCGCGTCTTGTTCTTGCGGATGCGGCGGTCGATGAAGCTGACAGCCTCGTCAATGGCGCCGCGCATGTCGCCGTCGGGGTCCTCCGTCTGGGCGCGGAACAACGTGCCGTTGGTGCTGCGGATGGTCAGCTCTACCACGCAGCGGTTCTTCTTCTCCACGGCAAAGGTCACAAAGGCGTCTGCCTCCTCCGGAAAATACTTGTCCAGCTTGCTGATCTTCTTTTCCGCGTATTCCTTGATGGAGTCGTTGAGGGAGATCTTCTTGCAGGCGAATGTGAACTTCATAGTACTTGCTCCTTTCGTCAGTGCGGTAAACACAGGGCAGGGTCGGGGAGCCGTTTCCCTTTATCCTTGCCCGTATTATAGCAAATCGCAGTACGTTTGAAAAGCGGTTTTGAGAGAATTTGTGAAAACTTCACAAATCGTTTGCAATTCGGACACATTCGACAGCCCTCCCCAAAAGTCGCGGAAATGCGGCAAAACCTCCTATTTACACGGGGACGGGCTTGCGTTACTATAATAGAGGAAGCTTTCCAATATCCCACCCGCTTGGGCCGCTCTGCTTGCAGGGCGGCTCCTTTTTTGTGAAAAAGAGAGACGGCGGAGCCGGATGCGCATGCCGTCATGCGCAGGGCCGGTCCTGCCGTCTCTGTTTGCGGGCAATACCGCGTCAGGCGGTCTTGTCCGGGTCGTCCAGCTTTTCCGAGAGCGGTGCGTCCAGGCGCACCGCGCCGTACAGGTTTTTGGCGGAGCAGCCCGCACGGCCGCCGCCGGCACAGGCGCAGGCGCAGGCACAGGCGCAGCTGCTGGCGCAGGCGCAGTGTCCCCCGCCGCCGAACCCGCCGCCTCCCCGGGGAGGCCTGGGCTTCTCCCGGGTGCCGTGGGCGCCGGGCCGGGGCCGCCCGTCGGGTCCCGCCGGGAACCACAGGCCGTTGACGAACACATAGTGGGTGCCGAAGCCGCCCTGATAGCCGTCCGACGCCGATAGGATCCGGATAATGATGATCAGGACCACCAGCAGGATGATGACCTGGGCGATGCCGAAGCCGCTGTCCCCGTCGTAATCCGGGTCATAGCCCGGGTCGTAGCCGGGATTGACAGAGGGATCGTCATCCGTGGGCAGGCTGTCCCGGCTGCCGTCCTGGGCCAGCTGAGTGGGCCAGCCGTCATAGTGGACGGTGAAGTTCATCTGCTGGCCGTGGGCCAGGTCGGTCTGCGCCAGCACATGGTCTCCGCCGGTCTGTCCGTCGGAGCCTGCGCCGTCCACCCCTGCCGGGTCGTGCCAGGTCAGGGTCATCTGCCCCACCCGGGCCTCGTCGAACCACCCGGGGGTATAGTCATAGGACACGGTATCGCTCTCCAGGGCATACATGTACTCCTGGACCCAGCTGTAGGAAAACCGGAAGGTCTCGCCGTCGTTGTAGTCCCGGTCGAAGTAGACATACATATAGCTGTTGTCGAAGCTCAGGCGGTCAATGTTGTCCGTCAGGGCCGTCTCCTCCCGGATGCTGCCGTTGGGCACGCCGATCTTCACCCAGCTGACGGGCCCCTCCGCCAGCACCGTCCACTCCAGGGTCACCTGGATGCGCAGGCTGCCGTCCTGGGTGTCGGGGGTCACGTCCACATCATAGGACTCGATGCGGTCCAGGTCCTGGGCATAGGCCGCAGGCACCGGCGCCAGGGCCAGCACCAGGCAGAGGCACAGCAGCGCCCGGCATAGAATTTTCCGCATGGTCAGCATCCCCCTTCCTGCTGCAATTGGCAGATATGCTCCATTTTGGCGCTTTCCGCCCGGATGCGGCGGCACTGGGGGCCGTCCCAGATGGCGGCCCAGTCGTCGGCGCACAGGTTCCCCAGGCCCGGCCCCTCCAGCCAGCTCTGGCAGGGCAGCACCGTGCCGTCCGGAGCCACGGCCATGTTGGACAGGCACGCCCCGCAGCTGGGGATCAGGGCCAGGCCCATGGAGCGCAGCGTCTCCTCCGGCAGCCAGCCGGGGCTGGTGAAGTCCAGCTCCATGCCCAGGCCGCGGGCGGTGTCCGCGGCCTGGCGGAGGATGCCGGCCAGCTCCTCCTGCCCCAGCCGGGTGGCCCGGCTCTCGTCTCCGGCGGCGCCGCCGGTGGGGATCAGGCCGGAGCAGGTGGCATACCGGACGCCCAGACTATGTACAAGCCGCAGCGTGGCGCTGTAATCCCGGTTCAGGCTGCAAAGGGGGGTATTCACCGACACGATGAGCCCCGCCGCCGCGGCATTGCGGATGCCCTGCACCGTGTCATCGAAGCCCTCCGCCCCCACCAGGGCGTTGTGAACGGCGGCGTCGGCAGCGTACAGAGTCACCTGGACGCTGTCCAGGCTGGCCTCGAACAGGCCCCGGCACAGCTCCGGCGTCAGCAGGCGGCCGTTGGTGTTCAGCCGGGTGACGAACCACTGGGCCGCCTCCGCCAGCTCCACCAGGTCCTGCCGCAGGGTGGGCTCTCCGCCGGTGAAGGTCACCTGGGGGATATTGGCCCGGCGGAGCTTCTCCAGAAGGGCCTTCCACTGGTCCGTGGTCAGCTCCGGCCGCTGGCCCAGGGTCTGCCCGGCGGCATAGCAGTGCAGGCACTTCTGGTTGCAGTGCCTGTCTCTTATACA
>OJPD01000752.1_pt1 | contig 21448 bp, 20 predicted proteins | sample 1598371 | NCBI WGS metagenome assembly OJPD01 (sample SAMN03922478, study PRJEB24848) | human gut metagenome | isolation source: stool sample | host: Homo sapiens | place: Germany | collected 2010-11
CTTTTTGAAAGGGGGTGGCAGTGCGCAAGCGCTGACAGGGGATTGCCGTATTCCAACAGCGGCGTGAGCCGCTGCCGGAGGGAGTTTGCGTTGGCTTACCGCTGACGAGACGGAAGCTGCGAGGAAGCCGAGTCTCCAACTCCCTCAGCCGCCTTGCGGCGGCAGCTCCCTCAAGGAGGGAGCCTTTTGGTCTATGCGCTCTCGTGCGCTGTCCGAATGCGGAAACCCATTGGGGTTCACCACTCCCAAAAGCCTCCTTTTTGAAAGGAGGTGACAGCGCGTAAGCGCGCCGGAGGATTGCCGTATCAGGAAACCACCTTGTAAAGCAGCCGCCGACGGAGGATTGCCGTATCCGAACCCCGCCTGAATTTACCGCGCCCATATCTTCCCAAAAATTGAACGGAGGATGAATTTTCGCCGCCTTTGCCCGCATGCGCTCCACAAAAGCCATTGGACATGCTATAATGAAACCCTGAACGGAATGGGAAAGGAGAACCGCATGCCGGTTTCACTTTTTATCAAGCAGTTCGACGACCTGCTCGCGGAAAATGGGCTTGCCTTTGTCTCCACGGTGCTCGACGTCGTGATCACGTTCGCCCTGGCGCGGCTGATCGTCGCGCTTGTCGGCCGGACGGCGCGTTCCATCGTGGCACGGCGCGCGCGCGACCTTGAAGAGATGAAGGCACGCAGGCTCACCACGGCAGTCACGCTGCTCACGAGCGTTGTAAAATATGTCGCATATTTCATCGCGATTGCGATCGCTGTGGGTGAGCTCGGCTATGCCGGAGCGATGAACTCCATGCTCGCCGCGGCGGGCATCGGCAGCCTTGCCGTTGGCATCGGCGCGCAGAGTGTCATCAAGGATGTGACCGCCGGGCTGATGCTGCTCTTTGAGGATCAGCTCGCTGTGGGCGATTACGTGAGCGCTGCGGGCGTAACAGGCACGGTCGAGGCAGTGACGCTTCGCACCACCACTGTGCGCGGCTATGGCGGCGAGGTAAGCGTGATCCCCAACGGTAGCATCTCGGTTTTGACCAACTATTCGAGGACGGATTCGCTTGCTGTCGTGGAATTCCCGGTAGCATATGAGGCGGATGCGGAGCGCGCGCTCGCGCTCATGCGCGCGGAGGCAGAGGCTTACTATACGGAGCTTGGGGACGTTGCTGTGGAACAGCCGGACGTGGTGGGCGCGGTGCAGCTTTCCAGCGGCGAAATGGTGCTGCGCGTGGTGCAGCGCGTCAAACCTTTGGAGCACTGGGCTGTGCAGCGGGAGCTGACCCGGCGCATCGCTGCGCGCTTTGTGCGCGAAGGGATCGCCCTGCCGCGCACGCGCGTACAGTTGGCGCAGACGGAGGGGAAAGAGGCATGATCGAACGGTTTGACTTGGGCGACCATATCGTTATGAAAAAACCGCACGCCTGCGGCGCAAACGAGTGGATCGTAACGCGCACAGGAGCGGACGTGAAGCTCAAATGCGTGCAGTGTGGCCGCGTCGTGATGCTCGACCGCGGCGAGTTCGAACGCCGCGCGCGTAAAAACCTGACGGAAGGGACGGGAAAGCCAAATGGGCAGGAAGATCGATAAAAAGCAGCTCGCGCGCCTGCGCAAAAACGCGGAGGCCTTCCATGCGAAAGACGATGCGTTTAAAAAAGCGTCCGACCAGGACTTTGCGATCTGGCTTGTGATCGTGCTCATCGCGGCGTTCGCCGTGCGGCTGTTCCTGTTTGAACCTGTGCGCGTTTCCGGCGACTCGATGTACGATACGCTGCTCGACGGCGAGCGCATGTTCGTGGAAAAGGTGAGCTATTGGTTCACGCGCCCGCAGCGCGGGGAAATCATCATCTGCTATTATCCGAACCACACCTCCACGTGCGTCAAGCGTGTAATCGGCGTCGCTGGAGATCGGATCGCCATCACAGGCGGCGAAGTCTACCTCAACGGTGAAAAGCTGGACGAATCCGCCTATTGGGAGAATATCATCTGGGGCGATATGGCGGAGATCACCGTCCCGGAGGATTGCGTGTTCGTAATGGGCGATAACCGCAACGATTCAAGCGACAGCCGTAGCGCGCTCGTCGGTCCCATCCCATATTCCCGCGTGGTGGGCCGCGTGCGCAGCGTGATCTGGCCACTCGAGCAGGCACGGGAGTTTTAAACGCGGCGGCAAGGGGGAGAGCGGCTTTATGAAAACCACAGAGAATGTGCCGGAAACCGGCCTGCGCCGCACGGAACGCAACCATGCCGAATATGGGCGGCTCCGGCTGTATACCTGGGTTTGGGCGCTCCTGAGCGCTGCGGTGGCGGTCGCGCTGCTGTTCACAGTGTGGCTTTTCGGTGTGCAGGCGCGCGACGCCGGCATGGCGCCCGCAATCGCGCCGGGCGACGTGATCCTCTTCGACCGGCTGGCGAAGTATTTCAAAGCCCCGGAACGCGGGGACGTCGTCGCGTTCTCGGACGCGGTGGACGAGGGCACATACCTGGGCCGCGTTGTCGCCCTTCCGGGCGAAACGGTGGCCGTTTCCGGCGGGCGCGTGTACGTCGGCGGGCTGCTGCTGGACGAGCGCGCATATGCCCTCGGCGCGCTTGCGGAGGATATTCCGGAATTCACGCTCCCAGCGGGCAGCTTTTTTATCCTGCCGGACGACCGCGCGGACGCGGTGGCAGCTGTGGAAAAGCTCACCGTGGACGCATCCCGCATCAAGGGGCGCGCGCTCCTGCGCGTATCCCCGCTTTCACGGGTCGGCATATTCTAGCATAATTATAAAATATATGGCGATACATCGGGAGCCAAAATAATATATTGTGGCAAAAATTTTCAAAAAAAGGGCTTGACAGGCCGGTGTTTCGCGCGTATACTGACAAACAATAAAACCGTTGAGGGAGAGCAAGTACTTTCGGAACCCTCCTTTGCAGAGAGCCGCGGGCGGTGGGATCGCGGCATGGAGAACCGGGACGAATGGGCTCCTGAGGGCGAGCTGAACGCACAAAGAGTAGGCGAGCCGGAGTAGGCGCTCCGTTATCAAGCGCCGGCATATGACAGTATGCACAGAGAGGGCGCATTGCGCCAAGCCGGGTGGCACCGCAGGAGTTTGAATGGCTCTTGTCCCTGCAAAAGCAGTTGGGGACGAGGGCTTTTTTGTTGCTCTCCTGTCCCGGCAACCCCGCGGGAAAGCCCCGCAAACGGCCGCTGGCCGCAAACTGAAAGGAGTGCAAACCATGAAGGACAACAACATCCCCTACAAGATCTACCTGAGCGAAGCCGAACTGCCCAAGCAATGGTACAACGTGCGGGCGGACATGAAGAACAAGCCCGCACCGCTGCTCAATCCCGCTACCCTCCAGCCCATGACGGCGGAGGAGCTCGGCCACGTGTTCTGCGATGAACTCGTGCAGCAGGAGCTGGACAACACCAACGCCTACATTGACATCCCGGCCGAAATCCGCGATTTCTACAAGATGTACCGCCCCGCCCCGCTCGTGCGCGCCTATTGCCTGGAGAAGCACCTCGGCACGCCCGCGAAAATATATTACAAGTTTGAGGGCAACAACACCAGCGGCAGCCATAAACTGAACTCCGCCATCGCCCAGGCATACTATGCAAAAAAGCAGGGCCTCAAGGGCGTGACGACGGAGACCGGCGCCGGCCAGTGGGGCACCGCGCTTTCCATGGCCTGCGCATACCTTGGGCTCGACTGCAAGGTGTTCATGGTCAAGGTTTCCTATGAGCAGAAGCCGTTCCGCCGTGAAGTCATGCGCACCTATGGCGCAAACGTGACCCCATCTCCCTCCATGACGACCGAGGTTGGCCGCAAAATCCTTGCAGAGCATCCCGGCACGACGGGCAGCTTGGGCTGCGCGATCTCTGAGGCAGTCGAGGTGGCCGTCGGCTCGGAAGGCTACCGTTACGTGCTCGGCAGCGTGCTCTCCCAGGTGCTGCTGCACCAGTCCATCATCGGCCTTGAGAGCAAGGCAGCGCTTGACAAATATGGCGTGAAGCCGGACATCATCATCGGCTGCGCGGGCGGCGGCTCCAACCTGGGCGGCCTGATTGCCCCGTTCATGGGCGAAAAGCTGCGCGGCGAACAAGATTACCGCTTCATTGCGGTCGAACCCGCCTCCTGCCCGAGCCTCACGCGCGGCAAATACGTTTACGATTTCTGCGACACGGGCATGGTCTGCCCGCTGGCGAAGATGTATACGCTCGGCTCCGGGTTCATCCCCTCCCCGAACCATGCGGGCGGCCTCAGGTACCATGGCATGAGCAGCGTTCTTTCCCAGCTTTACGCTGACGGCCTCATGGAAGCGGTCTCCGTGGAGCAGACGAGCGTGTTCGCCGCAGCGGAAGAATTTGCCCGCGTGGAAGGCATCCTGCCCGCGCCGGAAAGCAGCCACGCCATCCGCGTCGCGATTGACGAGGCGCTCAAATGCAAGGAAACCGGCGAGGAAAAGACGATCCTCTTCGGTCTGACCGGCACCGGCTATTTCGACATGGTGGCTTACCAGAAATACCATGACGGCGAGATGACGGATTATATCCCCAGCGATGCAGATCTTCAGAAGGGCTTCGATGGCATCCCGAAGTTCCCCGGAAACATGATCTGACGCACCGCACAAGGCTGAGGCCCTTGACAATCCCGGAAAGACTTTTTCAACACGCTACGGCCGCCCGGCATCCGCCGGGCGGCCTCCTGCATAGCAGTATTTGGTTTTGTAAAACGGGCCCGCCCCGCCGCCTTAAAGCAGGCGGAAAAAGAGCATCGGAACCAGAACCAGCACCGCGATGACGATCAGCGTGGCCGGCACAAGCACAAGGAGCGCCGCGAGGAGCATGGCGGGCTTATCGCCCTTCTCAAGCTCCGTCTTTTCCATGTCGTCCTTGAACTGCTTTTCAATCTGCCCGATCTCCTTCAGGCTTTTCATCCTGCGAAAAATCATTCCTTACCTTCGAGCCTTTCGGAAAAACTCACTGCTTTTCGCTGAGCATATGGTGGCACGCCACGAAATGGCCCGGAGAAACCTCCTGCGGTTCCGGCGTTACAGCGGTGCAGATCTCCGTGCAATAGCGGCACCTGGTGTGGAACTTGCAGCCCTTGGGCGGGTTGATGGGGCTCGGGATGTCGCCTTCAAGCAGCACCAGTTCCTTTTTCTGATCCACATCCGTCGTGGGGATCGCGGAGAGCAGCGCCTCCGTGTAGGGGTGACGCGGGTTCTCGAAGATCTCCTTCTTGTCCGCAAGCTCCACGATGTTGCCCAGGTACATGACGCCGATACGGTCGCTGATGTATTTGACGACCGAAAGATCGTGCGAAATGAACATGTATGTGAGGTTTTCCTTCTCCTTGAGATCCTGGAGCAGGTTGATGATCTGCGACTGGATGGAAACATCCAGCGCGGAAACCGCCTCATCGCAGACAACGAACTTGGGCTTTACCGCCAGCGAACGTGCGATGCCGATGCGCTGACGCTGGCCGCCTGAGAACTGGTGCGGATAGCGGTGGATCATATAAGGCGCAAGACCACAATCCTCCATCGTCTGCATCACGTATTTCTGCATCCGCTCGTTGTTGCTCTTGAACATGTTGTGCGCCAAGAGGCCCTCGCCGATGATCTGGCCCACGGTCATCCTCGCGTTCAGGGAGGAATATGGATCCTGGAAGATCAGCTGCAAGTCCTTGCGCAGGTGGCGGATCTCCGAATACGACAAGCGCGAAAGGTTGATGCCGTCATCGCGGAAGGCTTCATATTTCTGGAACTCCGGGTCGTCCGCATAGCGCGCGCGGAGCTGATCCAGCACGGCGTGCGCCTGGTCCAGCGCCTGCTGGCGGGATGCCCGGTGTGACGCATTTTCCGCGAGCTTCGCGTCGATGCGCGCCTTCTTCGCTTCGAGGGAACTCGTATTCTTCCCTTCTTTTTGCGCGTCCTCGATCTGCCCGGCAAGATCCCGCTCGTTCATCTCGAGCTCGGAAACCGCTTCGTCGATCTTCACGATCTCCTGCGCGATGGAATAAGCCGCGAGGTAATCGCGTTTAAACTCGCTCAGATCCTCCACCGCATAGAAGCCGCCGATCAGCTCCGTGAGGCCCAGGAAGGCCTCCTTGAGCGCCTTTTCAGCGTGCTCGCGCTCGTTCATCGCGGCAAAGGTTTCCTCGTTGAGCTCGCCTTTCTTCTCCTCTGGCAGCGCATCCTGGCGGGCCTTAACAGCGTCGTATTTTTCGGCGGCGGCGTCCCGCTTGGCCGTAAGCTCCTTGATATGCGCGCGCAGATGCTCCGCGTTTGAAACGGTGTCCTGCACGTACTGAGGCACCATCGAATCGAGCTTGCGGCCGTAATACATGGTACGTCCGTCGGTCTGCCGGTAAAGCTGCAGGATCACGCGGCCCAGCGTGGATTTTCCGCAGCCGGATTCACCGACGAGGCCAAAGGTTTCGCCCTCGTAAATGTCGAGCGAAATACCGTCATTCGCCTTTACATAAAGGCCCTTCTTCTTGAGCGGGAAGTATTGCTTCAGGTTTTGGATGCGGATCAAAACCTTTTTGTTATCGTTCATGACGCTCCTCCTTTACCGGGTAGAAACATCTGATATGCTGCACCGGCGAAACCTCCAGCATGGGAGGCTCTTCCTCCTGGCAGCGCTCAGTAGCATATTTGCAGCGCGGAGCAAATTTGCATCCCTTCGGCAGATCGAGCGGGTGCGGCACCGCGCCCGGGATCGCATCAAGCCGCTGATCCGCAGGGGTGTCCAGCCGGGGGATCGAGGTCATCAAGCCCTCGGTATAGGGATGGGAGAACTCGTTCTTGCCGAAGATGGTCCGGACGGGGGCCATTTCCACGACCTGCCCGCAGTACATAACGGCAACGTCGTCCGCCATTTGGTTGATTACGCCGAGATCGTGCGTGATGAACAGGATGCTCGTGCCCTTCTCCGCCTTGAGGTCGTTCATCAGCCGCAGGATCTGCGCCTGGATGGTAACGTCAAGCGCGGTGGTCGGTTCGTCCGCAATGAGCAGGTTCGGCTTGCAGGCGAGCGCCATGGCGATCATCACGCGCTGGCGCATGCCGCCGGAAAGCTGGTGCGGATACTGCTTGGCGACGTCCTCCGGGTTCGGGATCTTGACGGATTTGAGCATCTCAATGGATTCCTTGGCCGCATCCCGCTTGCTCATTCCCTGGTGTATGATGAAGGATTCGCTGATCTGCTGGCTCACCGTGAACACGGGGTTCAAGCTCGTCATTGGCTCCTGGAAGATGACGGAAATCTCGTTTCCGCGCACCTTGTACATCTGCTCGCGGGTGAACTTTGTGAGGTCCTGCCCTTTGAAGAAGATCTCGCCGCTTTCGATGTAGCCGTTGCCGTCCAGCAGCTGCAGGATGCTCATCGCGGAAACGGACTTTCCGCTCCCCGATTCGCCCACAACGCCGAGCGTCTTGCCGGCATCCACAGAATAGGATACGCCGTTCACGGCTTTCACGATGCCGCGGCGGGTCGTAAAGTATGTATGCAGATCGCGTAGTTCAAGCAATGCCATGTCTGTATCCCTCCTATCTGTCGTTGGATTTTGGGTCGATGGCGTCGCGCAAGCCGTCGCCGGCCATGTTGATGCCGATCGTGGTAATGCTCAGCGCGATCGCGGGGAACGCCCAGCGCCACCAATAGTTCTGCATGACGGTGGAGCTGTTGCAGGCAAAGAGCATGTTGCCCCAGGTCGCGTCCGGCTCGGTGATGCCAAAGCCCAGATAGGAGAGGGAAGACTCCTGCAGCATGCTGCTTGCAAAGCTCAACGTGAGGCTTACGAGCGCCACGGTGATCACGTTTGGCATGATGTGCTTGAAGATGATCTTCACCTCTGTGACGCCGAGCGCCTTTGCTGCGGTGACGAACTCCTTCTCGCGCTCCGCGAGAATCTGGCCGCGGACCAGGCGCGCGATGCCCGGCCAGCTCAGGATGCCGAGGATGACCATCATCATCAGCATGCGGCCGGTCGTGCTCATCTTGCCGGCGAGCAGCGCGGAAAGCACGAGCGCGAGCGGGATGAACGGGATCGCGTTGATGACCTCGCCCAAGCGCATGACGAGCATGTCAACCTTGCCGCCGAAGTAACCCGAAACGCCGCCGAGCAGCAGGCCGATAATGCCTGCGATGATGACGGAGACCATGCCGATGGTCAGCGTCACGCGGCCGCCGGTCGCAAGGCGCGTCGCCACGTCGCGGCCATACTGGTCGGAACCCATCAGGTAGCCCTTGAGGCCCCAAGTGTAGACTTTGCCGTTCGCGTCGATCGCGTAGTTTTGATAATAATCGCTGCTGATAGAGACGATGTTTGCAGCGTCCTTCGGATATTCCGCCTGGCCATAGAGATCCCAGCCCCAGGAGCGGACGGTTCCGTCGTCAAGCCGTGCGGTATAATGGCCGCGGCCGCCTTCGATCTCCACGGCATGGCCCTGGACTTCCTCCGGGATTTCCTTCACGTCATAGGTCGGGTTGCCCCACACCACAACGGTGTTGTCATCCAGGACCGCCGCGGCGGAGTTGTCGGTCGTGGCAATGTCCACGACCCTGCCCTGGATCTCTTCGGGGATGTTGCGCGATTCGAGGTCGATCGTCGCAAGGCACTCCACGCGGTTGTCGAGCGTGAGCACAAAGCCCGTGTTCGGGTTGAGCACGACCTTCTTGGTGTTCCCGCGCACGTTGCGCAGCGTTGCGCTGATGACATTCTCGTTGCCCCAGGTGTAGATGTTGCCTGCGTCGTCCACCGCGGCGGAATACTGATACCCTGCAAAAATCTGCTGGATGTTCGCGTTTTCCACGTCCCTCGGCACGTCGCACACCTTCAGGCGGTCATAGCCCCAGGAGACGATGCGCCCATCCTCCGTCTGCACGATGATGTGGTCAAGGCCGCAGGAAACCTGCTTGACCTTGCCGAGGCCGGCGGGGACTGCCTTGAGCTTGTCGGTGAGGTTGCCCCACATGTAGAGGTTGCCGTCCTTGTCGATGCCGGCGCCGAAATACGCGCCGCCGTCGATCTGCATGGCGTTGTTCCTAAGCGCAGCAGGCACCGCCATCATGGAGAAGCCAGGGCGGATGTTCTGCTGGGAAGGGTCCTGGAAACCGGTATCCAGCGGCGCAAAAATCGGGATGACAAAGCTGCAGAGCAGCACGATGATGAAAATCCACATGCCGAGCATGGACGTCGGCTTTTCCCGGAAGTTGCGCACCATGGTGCGCACGGGGCTCTGCATCTGCTCCTCCTGCGCGATGGAGAGTTCCTCCACCGCCCGGCCGCCGAACAGGCCGAAGCGGAGGGCTTTCCCGAGGATCGAGCTTTTTTTCTTCTTTATTTCCACCGTCATACCCTCCTCAAGACAGCTTTACGCGCGGGTCTACCACGCCGTACAACAGGTCGATCACAAGGTTGCCGACCAGGGACAGAACCAGGTAGAACATCAGCAGCGTCATCGCAACCATGTAGTCCAGCTGCTGCATGGAGGTCACAAGCGTGTTGCCCATGCCGCGCCAGAGGAAGGTGCGCTCGATGACCACGGCGCCGCTGAAGATGCTGAGGAACCAGCCGGCTACGACCGTGATGAACGGGATGAGCGCGTTGCGGAACGCGTGGCTGTAGATGACGACCTTTTCCTTCAGGCCCTTGGCGCGCGCGGTCTTGATGCAGTCCATGCGCAGCGCCTCGATCATCGTCGCACGCACATAGCGCGTCAGCGAGCCGAGCGAGCTGAACACGATGACGATGCATGGCAGGGCCATATATTTGAGCTTATCCAGGACTGCCTCCCACGCCGTGCCCTGGAAATTCGGGGTGCCGGCGCCGGAGATGGGGAAGATCTCAATCTTCACCGCAAAGAAATAGATAAACAGCAGTGCGATGACGAAGAAGGGCAGGCTGTAGCCGATGATCGTGAAGATCTGCACGCCGGTGTCGAACTTCGAGCCCTTGCGCACGGCCGTCGCAATGCCGAGGGGGATCGTGATCAGGAAGATCGGGATCAGCGTGGCAACGTTGAGCAGGATCGTGTTTTTCATCGGCGTGCCGATGATCTCTTTCACGGGCTTCTGGAACTGCGTGGAATAGCCGAAATCACCGGTGAGCATGTTGAACATCCACTTGACGTACTGAACCGGGATCGGCTGATCCAGGCCGAGCTTTGCCCGTGCCTGCTCATATTTTGCCTGGTACTCCTCCGGCTTCATGCTGGTCTTGTTGCCTTCCAGCATCATCGTGGCGGGGTCGCCCGGAACGAGCTTGAATATGCCGAAAATAATAATTGATGCGACGATGAATACAACCACTATGTACAGCAAACGTCTTAATACATAGTTTAACATTGACGCAACTCCTCTCTATGGAAATATGGCATCCGCGAATATGGGAATCTATGGTCAGCTATATTTTTTTGCAAAGGTTGGGTGGGGGGGATCCCCCCTATCATGTTAGATGCGGAGCGGGTGATACATACGCGCTTTCTTACACATGAGGGCGCGCGGTTGCTCGCGCACCCTCATTCCTGTGCTTCTGTGCTATGCGGCGATGCGCGGGCGCATTGCGCCGCACAGCGTCATGTTGTGCTTACTCGTTGTGGCCGACGACGTTCGCGTAGACCAGCTCGTACTCCCAGCCCCATACGGAACCAGCATTGTAGTTCTCGAGCTTGGCATTGAAGAAGTCGTGGTAATCGTCGGAATACAGCGGGATGTCAGGCATCAGCTCGTTCCAGCGCTGTTCGAACTGGAGCCAAGTCTTGTCCCAGGTCTCAACGTCGTCATACGGGATGTTCTTGAGCTGCTTTGCAAGGCTCTCAAGCTGCTCATCCGTGATGCGGTTGGTGTTGTATTGGCCGAAGAACTCAGGATCGGTGCTGTAGTAGTACCAATAGGCCTGCGTCTCGGAGAAGCCGGTGCCCATGTTGAACATATGGTATTCGGGGTTCTCCGCGATCTCGCCTTCCTGATAGTAGTGCGCAAGCAGGAGCGAGAAGTCCGCAACGGTCTCTTCGATCTTGCCGCCCACCTTCGCAAACTCGGCGGGGAGCATGGTGTTGAGCAGCTCAGCCACGGAGTTGCCGGAGGAGCACCACTTGATGATCAGCGGCATGAGCTCGCCGTCAACTTCCTTGTAACGGATGTCGTCGGTGCCTTCCACAAACGGCTGGCCCTGGGCGTTGAGCGTCCAACCGCCGTCGATGAGGACCTGCTTGGCGTTCTCAAGGTTGTAGGCGTACTGGTTCAGGGTTTCTTCCAGGATGTCCTTGTTGTCGATGTACTCGCGCATGGACGCGCCGTAGTAACCGTGTACGAGGACGGCGAAGCCCTGCGCATACTGGCGGATGAACTCGTTGCGGTCAAGGCAGTAGGCGACGGCCTGGCGGACCTCGGGGAACTGGGTGGGCCCGAAGTTGCAGGCGAACGCAATCTTGCCGTAGCCATAACGCGGGTAGCTGGCATAGCTGGCGAGGCCCTCTTCAACGAGGTCAAGGCCGGCGTTGATGGTGTCGCCGCCGGAGAGGCCGGCTACCAGGTCAACGGCGCCGGTGCGCAGTTCGTCCATCTGGGTGGCGTCTTCCACGAGCTTGACGATGATCGTCTCGATCTTCGGCTTCACGCCGTCATAGGTGCCGAGGTAAGCGTCGTTCTTGTTGATGACGATGGTGCGGGTGTCCGCATCAAAGCTGCCGAACTGATACGGGCCGGAGGTGACGGTCGGCTGATAGCGGTAGCCGGTGCCTTCGGTCAGAATGGTCGTGCGGAGCTCTTCCACGTCGAGGCCCTCGATGAAAGCGCCTTCGCCGTTGTCGCCGATCGTTGCGCTCGGAGCATAGACATGGACGGGATCGGGGCCGACGATCGCATACGCGATGTCGTAGTGATACGGCAGCTCCTCAGCCGAGATGGTGATGGAGAAGGTGTAGTCGTCCAGCAGGCGGACGCCGGAGAACACGTTGGTGTCGCCGTTGTGGTACTCTGTGTAGCCAACGAGTTCAATGCCGGTGCCGCTGGTGGCGCCAAGCTCCACCATTTGCGGGGAAGCCCACAGCAGGAGGCCGCCGACATAGTCCTTCGCGGTGATCGGGTCGCCGTTGTTGTAGGTAAGGTTGTCGTTGATGGTGAAGGTATAGGTCTTGGAACCATCCTCGTTGTCAACCTCGCTCCACTCCTTGACGGTGATCAGCTCATCTACCGCAAAGACGCCCTCGCGGGTCCAGTTGACGGTAGCATAGCCGCTCATGAGCTGCTTGACATACGCGTCGGACGCGGAGTTGGTCCAGCCGGAGATGAAGTCGCCCATGGACTCGGTGACGTCGCCAATGATGATTTCATTGGTGTATTCAACCGCGGGCGTGGTGGGCGCGTCGGTCTCGGCGGGGGCCGGGGTCTGCGCCTGGGCGGGGTCGGTCGTCTGATCCGGCTGGTTTACCGGTTCGGACGGTTGCTGGCAAGCGACGGCTCCGAGAACCATCGCAAGCGCGAGGAACATGATGAGAATCTTCTTCATGCCGTTTTCTTTTCCTCCCATTTTTGAATAATTCGCATTGAAGAACTGCATCGCCAAACTTCGAATGCACTATAATATTATCAAAACATTCTGAATATTGCAAACAATATATTCAAAATCCAAAACAATATATTTTGTCTTGAATACGTCCGCACACCAGCCGCCTCCCCTGTTTCCTGCGGGTGTATTTTTCACCCTGGACAGATTGGAAAATTTACCGATTTAATAAACGCGTCCGGACATAGGCCCGTCCGGCTTCCGGTTGTGTGTATAAAACGGCAGGCAATGCGGACCCTTCCGGCCTATTGGGCGTGAAATTTTTCTGCGCATCCCGGCGCGGCCAGGCGCCAAATTCAGGCTGCATACAGGGAAGCACGGCAGAAAAAAACGGACGCAGAGCCGTTTCGTTCCAATTCCATCATTTTGCAGGGTGCGCTGGCACGGATTTCCTGAACGAGGGCGTCCGGGCCAAATCCCATACAAAAAACGGAAGCGTACCGCGCAGGTCGTGAACGGGGCAGCGCCCCGCAAGCGGGAGCAGGCTTATTTCCGGAGGAGAAGGCCCATAGCAGCATCCAGTACAATTTGACATTTCATCCTTTTTATGTACAATAAAAAAGGGATAACCAGGAGTAATTCAGTCCGCCGCGAGGAATACTCACGATCAGGACATTTAGCATGAACAGCGATCGGGAATCGAAGGAATGTTGGATTCTGGTTATATAGCTATTTATGAAAGGAGAAATCAAATGAAGGGTTTCGCAATGCTGAAAATTGGGCAGACCGGGTGGATTACGAAAGATGCGCCCGCCTGCGGGCCTCTGGACGCCATCTGCAAGCCTCTGGCGCTGGCTCCCTGCACCTCTGACGTGCATACTGTCTGGGCGGGTGCCATCGGCGACCGCAAGGATATGATTCTCGGGCATGAGGCCGTGGGCGAGGTCGTAGAGGTCGGCAGCATGGTTAAGGACTTCAAGCCAGGCGACAAGGTCCTCGTTTCCGCAATTACCCCCGATTGGGGCGCGTTGGCCGCCCAGGGCGGGTATTCCATGCACAGCGGAGGCATGCTGTCCGGCTGGAAGTTCTCTAATTTCAAAGACGGCGTGTTCGGTGAGTTCTTTCACGTCAATGAGGCGGACGCCAACCTGGCGCTGCTGCCGGAGGGCATGGACCTGGGCGCCGCCTGCATGATCAGCGACATGGTCCCCACCGGCTTCCACGGCGCGGAGCTTGCCGACATCCAGTATGGCGACAATGTAGCGGTCATCGGCATCGGCCCCGTCGGGTTGATGAGCGTGGCTGCCGCCGCCATCCGGGGCGCCGCTAACATCTATGCTGTGGGCTCCCGCAAAAACTGCGCGGATCTGGCGCTGGAGTTCGGCGCCAACAGGATCATCAACTACCGCGAGGGCGATATTGTGGAGCAAATACTGGACGTCAACCACGGCGAGGTGGACAGGGTCATCGTTGCCGGCGGCGACAACGACACATTTGACCAGGCTATCCGCATGCTAAAGCCCGGCGGGAAAATCGGCAACGTGAACTATCTGGGCGAAGGGGATTATGTAAAGATCCCGCGTGTTGAGTGGGGCTGCGGCATGGGGCATAAGCAGATTGTCGGCGGCCTGATGCCCGGCGGCAGGCTTCGCTCTGAAAAACTTGCCCGGCTGGTGGTTGCCAACCGCATCCATCCCGAGAAGCTCATCACCCATACTTTCCATGGTTTGGAAAACGTAGAACCCGCCCTGATGCTGATGAAAGACAAGCCCAAGGATCTCATTAAGCCCTTGGTCATTGTTGACTAATCCAATTCCAGGCAGCGCGCGGCCGCCGGTTCCCTCCGTCAACGGCGGGATTTGAAGCGGCAACGCCATGGGCGTCCGCTTCAGCGGGAAGCCTGCACCGTCTGACACATTCAAAAAATAAATTTCAGCGGCTCCGGGGCCCGGTTCATCGGGTTCGGAGCCGTTTCTGCAAGGCAGCGCACGTCATAGTCGCTGTCCAAGGAGGCAAATCCCCATGCGCAGCTGCCAGATTCAGCGGCGTACAGGATACGTACCCCTTCCGCTTCTTCGATTTCCTTGAGCGTTTGCGCAATGACCGCCTGCATGGGCTTACCTCCTTTCCAAGTTTCTGCCACGTTTATTCTGCCGCCTTGAAATTATAGACCGGCCGAATATGGCAGAGGATCTCCGCAGTGGGATGGATGTTCTTTACGATCTCATCCATGGTCTTGTAAGCCATGGGAGATTCGTCCAACGTACCGGGCAGGACGCAGGTGGAGAAAATGCCTTTCATCTGCTCCCGGTACTCCTCCATGGAAAGGCTCGCAAAAGCGGCCCTGCGGCTCATGAGCCGCCCCGCCCCGTGGGGCGCGGAGCAGTTCCAGTCCTCGTTGCCCTTGCCGGTACAGATGAGGCTTCCGTCCCGCATATTGATGGGAATGAGCAGCTTTTCGCCCGCCTTTGCAGATACAGCCCCCTTGCGCAGGATCATGGCTTCGGTGTCAATGTAGTTGTGGATGGTGGTAAAAGCTTCGGCCCTCGTCCAACCCATGCCGAAGAGAATCACCTCCACCATGGCCTCGCGGTTCATGCTGGCAAAGCGCTGCACCAGGGCCATGTCGTGGATATAGTCTTCAAAGAGTTTCCCTTCCACATAGGCAAGGTCTTTGGGGATTCCGATCTCATGCTCCTTTTTCAGCGCCTTGACAGCAGGCTGTATCTCTTTGTGCCGCCCCTGTTCCTTCAGTTGGGCGATCAGGGCGTCTATCTGATACTGGGCGCCGCCCCAGAGCGTCCGGCGGCCCTGCTCCTGATAGTATTCCGCCACTTCCTTGCCCAGATGGCGGCTGCCGGAATGCACTACCAGATAGTATGCGCCTGCCTCGTCCCGATCCAGCTCTATAAAATGATTGCCGCCGCCCAGGGTGCCGATGCTGCAACGGGCCCGGGCCAGCTTCATGGCGGGGGCGCAGCGCAGCGCCTCCAGCTCGATCTCCGCGTGGAGGGGATGGGGCGTTTTTCGCACATCCCGGCCGGAAGGAATCTCCCGGCGGATCAGGGCGTCCAGCTTGGAAAAGTCCGGGGCTTGTTCCGTGATCCGCACCGTCTCCATGCCGCAGCCGATGTCCACTCCTACCATGCCGGGGACGATCTTGTCGGTGATGGTCATGGTAGTGCCGATGGTGCAGCCCATGCCCGCATGCACGTCCGGCATGATGCGGATCTTGTTCTCCCGAAAAGCCTCCTGGTCGCAGACGGCTTTGATCTGGGCCGCCGCCCTTTCATCCATCGTATCGCAGTAGCAGCGGGCAGTGTTGCAGGTACCCTGTATTTTAATCATTGCAATCTCTCCTATTCCTATGCCCCAATGCAGGCATATCGATTTCCCATGAGGGTCTCCATCATGAAGGCGCAGGGGGTAAGGACGCCCGCCGAGAGCATCCGGAAGATCCGGGGAGAGCAGCCGCTGATGAGCGCTGCGCCCTGCTCATTCATGGTGACTGGCTGCTGGCGGTTTCGGCTGGCCACGTTCCAGAATACCACCTGGGGTAGCGCATAGCCGTGCTGTGCAAAGCGGGCTTTCGCGTTTTCAAAGTTGGTCACGCCGCCTCCTTCGATGCAGGCATCAAACTCCATATCCGATATGATATAGAGAGTGGCAGGCAGCTCCGACTGGGGGACGCGGTGTTTCACCGCCGTCCGGAGGATTTCGCGGACAGGCTACGCTACATCGCTTCCTTCAATGAGGTAGCCAATACCAATCTGGAAGCGGTATTCGAGCTCGCTGGCGGTGGTGGATACCTCGGGGTCCATGTACTGGCAAGCAAAGCCCCTTCCTGCGGACATTTTAGCTCGTGTGAGTTAGAGTCACATGTTGTGTTTTGCTGTCTGTGCTTTTCTTTATCCAGCATAGCAATGGGATATGGAAAAAACACGGAAAAAAAGTTGCGAACTCAAAAGAGTCCGCAACTTTGTTGTTTTTGCAGCCGATCACGGATCAGCGCGACAAAGCTGTCGGGTTCTGTTACCCGTATCAGCGGGCCGAAGGACAGCACCCGAATGAGCAGCTCCGTCTCATCCGCCTCGGCGTACCGGAGCCGGACACGGTAGCTATCCTCCGCAAGCCGTTCCGTTTCCTTTTCAAAGTGGGCGAAGTGCAGCATGGCCCGCTCCAGCGCGTTGCGCTGATCCTGCAGAAGAAACGTCATGGTCCGCTGTTTGGCCTTGTGCCGGCGGACGGTATTTTGCACGTCCTCCTCGATCAGCCTGCATCCTTGGATGCGCTGCAAATTGACGGAACCCGTGTCGTTTTTGGAAAGGATCAGGCGGAATTTATCGTCCTTTTCGGAGTATTCCAGCTTCCGCGGGCGGCAGACAATGGATTTAGGCATCCCCTTGCGGGAGCCGTATTCTATGGCAAGCTGTTTCTTTTCCCGGATTGCCCGGAGGATGATCCTGAAACGGTCAATATACCCTGCGTCCGTATAGGGGTCGCCGTCACCATACTGGTCGAATACCACATAGTCCTCCGGAGTAAACAGGGGCGGTACACCTTCAAGCCCCTTTACCTCAACCCCAAAAAGCGTAAAGCGGGGATCAAGGGTAATGGCCTTGAGCCAGCGCCGCTCCAACTCCGTGAGGGGCCGGGTGGGCACATGTTGGAGGGGTGTTCCCCAATTTTCACAGAGAAGCTGCCAGCGCTGCTCCTTCAATGCGGGGATGATGGCAAGAAAGCTCTCCGAAAAGGCGGTTTCATCGCAGATTGCTTTCAGCTTCTTTTCATCCAGCGTCCCCTCCTGGGCGGCGCGGATGGCCTTGCTTACCACATGATAATAGCAGCCGTACATCTCGTGGAAAATCATGTTTCTTCACCTCCCAGCCCATAGAGGGCGCACATATCGTCGAAATCCTGCCGGAACAGCGCCTCAGTCTCTTTGTTGGAAAAATGGATGTCCGTAATCCTGCAAAAGAAGCTGCGTATCCACGGGATCATCTCTCCCGAGTCATAGACCTCCGCACAGAAACGTGCCCTGCGGGCGTCCAGCCGGATGACAGTACCGCAGCGCTTCTCCCGGTAGAGGCGGTTCCAGATATGTTCTTCGCCTTCTCCAATATGCAGGGTAAACTCCACCCGCTCCATCTGCCGCCCCCGCTTTTCATCGCAGGTGACGCCCCACATATGCCTTTGTTTTTGCGCAAGCTCCTGCCGCAGGGCGTCAAAATTGGGATGGATTTCCCCGGGTTCCACCTTTGTGATATAATCCAACCGATAGGAAATGAAGCTGTGAAGCCTGGGATTTTTCGCCAGAAGATACCGCCGCCCGCTCTGTACGCTGACGAAGATGCGTAAGGGGACGACCTTCCATGCCCGCTCCTCCTTGGCCCGGCGGCTGTAGTTGCCTATGGTAACGCTGCGCTTTTCTCTCATGGCTATGAGCAATCGGCAAAGCACCTCCGTTTCGAGCGCGGGGGTGATATAGTGGTGTTTGAATACAAAAGGATTGTCTTCGATCTCTTCCCTGTCCAGCAGATAGCTGCCCGGCGCTCCGGCGATGCTGCCCTCCGTAAAAAAGGAGACGGCCTCCCGCCAGCCGGAAAGATCCGGCGACATACTGCGGCGGTAGAGCAGCTGCCGGCCCTGTTTCTCCCTTTGCAGCAGCCCCATGGCAACATATTCCTTCAGCTTTTTCCGAAGGGTAGACTCATCAAAGACAAGGGAATTTGGGAAGCGCGAAAGATAATCCCTGTCGATCCGTTCAGCAACCTCCTGAATGGACAGGGCAATGGTTTCATCATGAAGGATATCCAACAGGATAAAATGCAGCGTGATATCCCCATCCGTAAAGCTCTTTGCTTTCAGGGCCTTATAAAGGGGGTTATGCCCGGCGCAGCGGGGGTCGATGGTGAGAAACACGTTCTTGCCCGCGGCACTTTGCCGGAAGGCCATGTAATCCCCCAGCCAGCTTTCCATCCGGCGGCGCTCGTTATCGTAGCTGCGGCTGCTCTTCTGGTCGTACTCGTTTCTGCTCTTGAAGCCGTACACATAGAAATCCCGCATGTAGCTGCGGATGCGCGCAAAGTTTTTGATAAGCTCGCTGTAGGCCATACTGTATTCCTTTCCTTGCAGGCGGGACAAAGTACGGTAAGGTTCATTTATATTTTACATGTTTTCCGCGATATGGACAAGGTATGTCAAGGTAAAGATGCCGAAGCTGAAGAGTGTTGCCTTTGAGACAGCGATCCTTGAACAGTATCAACACCAGGAATCCTCCGTTAAGGAGGCTTTGATCGAGATGTGTCTGGCGGGCGTATCCGCACAGAGGGTAGAAGCTATCACAGAAGCCGTGTGGGGAACCAAGGTATCGCCGGGGACAATCAGCAACCTCAGCAAGAAGGTCTACGGGCACATAGAAAAATGGCGTGGCCGGCACCCAGTGGGGCAATCAGTACATGAACATGAAGCACCTGGAGGCCATCTGCGAGGACGCCCCCATTGCCGGCCGCTTTCATTCAGCCAGAGCCCTGCATTCCTTTTTTGTGTATAACCTTTTACAATGTCAATGAAATTGGACATAATTAAAACAAATAAAACAATATATTCCTAGCTTGACGCTGGCAATAGCCAGGCTGTCAAAAAGGCCCCTGGGGGCTTCGGGGGTCGCAACCCCCGGAGGCTTTCATCGTGAGCGAGCGAAACCGTAATTGAGGATACCAAGTTTATTCAATGTCGTGATGGAACTGGATATAGATGAATCGTATCTTATAAAGCCCGGTGGATATTGGCGATATGCGAAATCGCATCAGGATGGTTCAAAACTTATCGTTTTATATTCACCAGAGCAGCAGCTGCTGTATGTGCTTGAGGATTTTTATTAACAGTGCCTGAGGCAAAGCGCTCATCATAACATAAATCATAACATAAATAGAATTACAGCCATTGCAATCCTTGCTTTCCATCGCGGATGAATTTTACAGATTTCTTGTAATATGCGTTTCCTTTCAGATAGACTCGGCGTTAAAACATCCATAATATCCTCTTTAATCTGTCAGGTCTGCCAAAACTCTAAAACCATTATAACATCATTTTTGGCAACAAAAAAGCGCTCCAATTGGAACGCTTTTCTGTTGGCGGAGAAGGAGGGATTTGAACCCTCGCGCCAGTCACCCCAGCCTACTCCCTTAGCAGGGGAGCCCCTTACAGCCACTTGGGTACTTCTCCGCGGGTGCGTTATTCGTGGAAGAGCGCCGGACGCTCTGATGCCGCCGAATATGACAATGCCCGGAGGGCATTCTCATATTTGGCGGAGAGAGAGGGATTCGAACCCCCGGTGCCTTGCAGCATCACCGGTTTTCAAGACCGGCTCCATAAACCACTCGGACATCTCTCCCGATGTAGCTTTTGTATTATAGCAAAGCCCGGGGGCGCTTGTCAAGGATAAAGCCTTCCTTTTGCGCGTTCAGATGAGCCTGCGCCCCTCGCTGACCACTGCGCGAATAGAGTGGGCGTCGTCCGCATAGATCAGGCGCTCCAGGCGCTCGGCCGGCGTGAGCGGACGGGAGGGCGGGAAGGCCGTGTCGTCCAGAACCACGGCGTGCAGCGCGTCGCCGGCGCGGAAGCCCGGGCCCGCTCCGAAATACTGCTGCCCGGCGCTCGTCGCAAGGTAAAACGCCTCCGGCACGGTGAGGAACGCCTCGTCCTGCCTCTTGCCGCTATAGTAATAGCGCAGCTTGGAGACGCGGATCGCCTCGCCCGCAACGTGCAGCATGGAAAGCTTCGCACCGCCCGCAACGTCCGATGCAAGCGCAACGTGCAGCCCCTCGCTGAGCATCCTGCGCACGGGCGCAACGCCCGAATACAGGTTGGTGTTGGAATCCGGGCTGTGCGCCACCCATACGCCCGCGCTGCGCATGGCCGCGCGCTCCCGCGCGTCACTGTGCACGCAGTGCGCCATGACCGTCCCCTGCTTCCAAAGGCCAAACTTCGCGTAGCTCTCCCAGTATTGCGCACAGTCCGGATGCAGTTCCCGCACCCATTCGATCTCCGCGTCGTTCTCCGAAAGGTGGGATTGTACCGGCAGGCCGTATTCCGCCGCGAGCGCGCCAAGCCCCTCCATCAACGTGTCGGAACAGGAAGGGGTGAAGCGTGGCGTCAGGATGGGCTTGACGTGTGGGAAGCGCCCGGCGCACTCGTCCAGCCAGCGGCGCGTTTCCACGAGCGATTCCTCACACGTTTCGCGCAGGGAATCCGGGCTGTTGCGGTCCATGTTCACCTTGCCCACATAGCCGGTCACGCCCGCCCGTTCGAGCGCATCCATCAGGATCAGCGTCCCTTCGCGGTGCAGGCTCGAAAACATGCACACGCGTGTCGTGCCGCGCCGCACGAGCTCCGCCGCGAGCGCCTCATATACCGTCCGGGCAAAGCCCACGTCCGCAAAGCGTGCCTCTTCCTTGAAGGTGTACGCATTGAGCCATTCGAGCAGCGGCAGGTCGAACCCCATGCCCATCATGCAGTATTGTGGCGCATGCAGGTGCAGATCCGTGAACGAGGGGACGATCAGGCAATCCCCGAAATCCTCCAGCGCCGCGTTCTGGTATTTCCCGGGCAATTCTTCAAACACGCCCGCGATCCTGCCGCCCTCCGCGACGAGATATGCGGCCTCGGCGCACTCGAGCGCACCGAGGCGCGGCGCCTGGACAATGATCCCTTTATAAACGTGAATTGTCGTGCCGGCCATAACAGATCCTCCCTTTCTTTCATAAAGATATAATCTAACATAATCCAACATTCAGGCTGCCGGGAAGCAGGGGCGTGGGCGGCGTAATCAGCGCGGTAAGTGTAAGACAATCCTCAGCCCGCCTGCGCGGACACGTTCACAGTTTGCAATGGCCGCGAGGATAAGACAATCCTCAGTCAGCGCTACGCGCTGACAGCTCCTTTCA
>OJPD01000759.1_pt1 | contig 21349 bp, 20 predicted proteins | sample 1598371 | NCBI WGS metagenome assembly OJPD01 (sample SAMN03922478, study PRJEB24848) | human gut metagenome | isolation source: stool sample | host: Homo sapiens | place: Germany | collected 2010-11
GACCATCTGGAAGGGCACTACCATGGAGAATACGCACAGGTAGTACACGATCTTGCTGACCAGGCTCCCCACCCGGGAGATGTACCACGCCGCCATGGACGTGCACAGCAGGATCAGCGCCGTGGAGGTAATGGTGATGAAGAAGCTGTAGAATACCACCTTATAGAAGGCGAAGTTGCCGAAGGTCATGCCCTTGACATAGTTCTTCAGCCCCACAAAGGATTCCGCCGTGGGCAGCTTGAAGGTCTCGGTGTTGACAAAGGCGTTGGCCTTCAGGGAGTTGATGAGCACCAGGAGCACCGGCATCAGATAGATCACGGAGATGATGGTGAACACCACCGTCAGCAGCGCCTGACGGCGCTCTCTGCGGCGCAGAGCTTCGGTTTTGATCATTGCTGCACCTCCTTGCGGCGGCTGGCCTGAAGCTGGATGATGCTGATGGCCGCCACCACGATGAAGAAGATCACGGCCTTGGCCTGACCCGCGCCGCGGTTGCCGCCGCCGTTGGTGCCGAAGGCGTTGACGATGTTCAGGGCCAGCATTTCCGTTGTTTTGATGGTCTCTCCGTTGCCCAGCTGCTGGAAGGGACGCCCGGCGGTCAGGGCCAGGTTCTGGTCAAACAGCTTGAAGCCGTTGGTCAGGCTCAGGAACATGCAGATGGTGATAGAGGGCATCACGTTGGGGATGGTGACCCGCCACAGGGTCTGCCAGCGGTTGGCGCCGTCGATGCGGGCCGCCTCCAGCATATCCTCCGGCACGGACTGCAATCCGGCGATGTAGATGATCATCATATAGCCCACTTGCTGCCAGCACAGCAGGATGATCAACCCCCAGAAACCGAAGTGGCTGTTCAGTACCACGGACTGGCCGTAAGCGACCAGAAAGCCGTCGAAGATCATGGACCAGATGTAGCCCAGCACGATGCCGCCGATCAGGTTCGGCATGAAGAACACCGTCCGGAACAGATTGGAGCCCTTGATGCCCCGCGTCAGCGCATAGGCCACCGCGAAGGCCAGCGCGTTGATGAACAGCACCGACACAAAGGCAAACAGCGCCGTGAACAAGAAGGCATGGCGGAAGCTGCTGTCGGCAAAGGCCTTCAGATAGTTGTCAAAGCCTACCCATGTCCACTTGCTGGTCAGCTTGAATTTGCAGAAGGACAGGAACGCGCCCTTCAGGAACGGGTAGATGAACCCGATGCAGAAGGCGGCAAAGGTGGGCAGCAGAAACAGCCACACCATGCGCTGAATTGGCCGTCGGACCAGTCGGCTGTTCAGCGCAGCCGCGTCCCGTTTCGCTTGAAATCGTTTCATTAGACCACTCCTGTTCTCCGTAGTTTTGTCACAGCGAAAGCTCTCCTCCGAAGTGCGTTCGAAGGACAGCGCCCACCGTCACAGAGTAAGAAAGAGGGGGCGGGCGAAAAGCCCGCCCCCTGTGCGTATGTGGTTGAAACCGTAGCTTAGCCGTTGGCGATGTCGTTGTTGTACTGGGTAGCCCAGCCTTCCACGAAGGCGGTCTTCACATCGTCCCAGCTGCCGCCGTCGGCGGTATACTTGCCCAGAGCGTCGACCACAGCGGCACGCCAGTCATTGACAGCGGGGGTGTAGTTGAAGGCCCAGGTGACAGGATAGCAGCCATTGGCAACATACTCGTTGGCCAGAGCGCTGAACGGATTGGAGGGAGCCTTGGAGGCCTGGAACGGGCAGGCGCCGAACTGCTCAGCCATCATGGCAGTGCCTTCCTCGGAGGTAACGACCCAGTTCAGGAAGTCCAGAGTGGCCTTGATGTCCTCCTCGGAGGCGTTCTTGTTGACAGCCCAGCAGTTCTCGGTGCCGCAGCACAGGCCGGCCTGCTCCTCGCCGTCCACACCGCAGTAGATGGGGATCATGGCCAGGTCGTCAGCGTTCATCTGGAACTTGGTGGGGTCGGTGACCAGGTTGCTGTACTCCCAGGTACCGTTCTGATAGAACACAGCCTTGCCCTCGCCGAACTCAGCCTCAGCCTGATCGCCGGTAGCGGTCAGCAGGGCAGCGCCGGTGGTGGCGGAGTCAGTGATGTACAGATCCCAGATGTTCTTGTAGTTATCCAGGTAAGTGCCCTTGATGGTGGCGGGCTGAGCGGTGACACCGTCATCGCGGAACTCGTAGTACAGGGGCATGTTGGCCAGGTGGCCGGAGAAACGCCAGGAGGAGGAACCGTCCAGACCGGCGGAGGTGAAGGCATCGAAGCCCAGCTCGGAAGCGCGGGCGTGGATGTCATCGGCAACGGCCTTCAGGGACTCGAAGTTGGTGATCTCGTCCAGGGAGTGGCCAGCCTGCTCCAGCAGAGCCTTGTTGACGATGATGCCAAAGGCCTCGTAGCAGTAACCGATGGAAACGGTAGCGCCTTCGCTGTCCTTCAGGTCAAAGTCATGAGTGGTCATCTGGTTCCACACATCGGTGCCTTCCAGATTGTAGCAGAACTCGCCATAGCTGTTGACGGCGCCCACATTGCCCACCTGGAACATGGTGGGAGCAGCGTCCTTATCCAGCTCGGCGGTCAGCGTGGTGTCGTACTGGCCGGAAGCGGCGGTGACGACCTTGACGGGCACACCGGTCTCCGCGGTGTAAGCGGCGGCCAGAGTCTGCCATGCGGTGTCGGATTCGGGCTTAAAGTTCAGGTAATACACGCTGCCGGTAGCAGCAGTGTCGCCGCCCTCATCGGGGGTAGCATCGGGCTGCTTCTGCTCGCCGCAGGCTACCAGAGACAGAGCCATCACGAGAGCCAGAAGCATTGCAAGAAACTTCTTCATTTGAGATTACTCCTTTAACAAATTTATTTTCACGCCGTTCCCGGCGTAAAAACCAGATCAGATACGCACCACGGAGCCGCCTTCCCGCAGCTGGGTGGGCAGCACCTCACAGCAATGAGCGCCGTGGCCCCGCAGCATGCCCAGCAGGATCTGTGCGCTGCGCCGACCCATCTCCTCCATAGGCTGGCACAGGGTGGTCAGCGGCGGTTCGATGTAGGCCGACAGCTCCAGCCCGTCGATGGCGATGACGGAGCAGTCCTCCGGTACCCGGCGTCCCGCGTCCCGCAGCGCCCGCATGGCGCCGATGGCCATGGAGTCCGCGATGGCGAACAGCGCCGTGAACTCCGCGCCCTGCCGCAGTCTTTCGCTGACGGCCTCGTAGGCATCCCGGATGTCGAACGTGCCGGTGCACATGACCAGATCCTCGTCCAGCGGGATGCCGTGGCTCTCCAGCGCCTTGCGGTAGCCCTGATAGCGGAGCTGGCTGATGGACTGGTCATCCTCCCGGCTGATCAGTGCCGCGATGCGCCGGTGCCCGTGGTCATACAGGTGATCCACAGCCTGCCGCGCCGTCTCCTCATCGGCGATGGACACGGCGGAATACTCGCCGGCCCGCAGAGTCCCGTACTGGTTGGAGTAGGAACAGCAGACAAAGGGCACATTCAGCATGGCCAGATCGTCCGGGGTGTAGTCAAAGCGTCCGCCCAAAAAAATGATGCCCCGCAGGCGCTTTTCCCGCTCCATGACGGCGGCCCGCTGCACCTCGTCGGCGCAGGAGGGGATCTGCTGCATCACCAGAGAAAAACCCGCATCGGTAACGGTGTTCTCAATGGCCTGGATAATGTCGGTGTAGAACGGGTTGGACACGCCGCGCACCACAAGGCCGATGGACTCGGACTTGGTACGCACCAGGTCACGGGCGCTGTTGTTGGGGATGTAGTTGCTGTCTTTGATGGCGGCCCGCACCTTCCGGCGCACATCGTCGCTGACGTCCGGACGGTCATTCAGCACGCGGGATACGGTGCTGACACTGACGCTGCACTGTTTTGCGATGTCCTTGATCGTCATGCCGGTGTTCCTTCCTGTCGCGTAATGCGGAAAAACGGTGATTTCGGAAACATTACCGGAAACGTTACCGCTTTTTCTACGGTGCTATCCTACCAACTTTCCATGGGAATGTCAATGGATTTTCGTATTTTTGCCGAAACGCACATAGAAAATGCAGCTTTTCTTGTGAAAATCACAAGAGACGCACCAGCGGTGCGTCTCTTGCGGAAAATCGTTCCTATTGCGCGCCGTCCAGCCCCCGGAGGAGCCGTTCCAGATTGCTCTCGCCCAGCACCCGGATGCCGTTGGCCCGCAGCAGTGCCGCCGCCGTGCCCCAGCCCTCCGTCAGCGTACCGCTGAATGTGCCGTCGTAGATCCGCCCGCTGCCGCAGGAGGGGCTGCGTTCCTTCAGGACGGCGGTGGTATAGCCGTACAGCGCCGCCAGGTGCAGCGCCGCCTCCGCGCCCCGCTGGTACTGAGCCGTCACATCCGCGCCCCTGGCGCTGACCACACGGCCCTCCCGCTGCTCGGAGGGTGCCCGGGGCGTGGGCAGTCCGCCCAGCTGCTCAGGGCAGACCGGCACCGCCAGCCCGCGCCGGGCCAGCTCCTGTGCCAGCGGATGGGGCTTGCTCCGGCCATCGTAGCGGCAGGCGCAGCCCAAAAGACACGCGCTGATAAGGATCATACCGCCAGCTCCTTCCCGTCCAGCGCGGCATAGACCAGCGTCTCGCCCCGGTATTGCAGCTTCAGGGAGAAAAACGGTGTATCCGGCCGGCGGATCAGGTCCAGGAAGATCTTATCCCCCGCCCATTGGGGCAGCGCCGCCAGTGCGTCCTTGTGGAGCCACTCCAGCACGCCCTCATTGCACTCGTGAATGGTGCCAGTCCAGCCGGTGGCGGTGAACAGGTGCATGTACTCCCCCTCCCACTCGTCGGACACAAAGGTGATGACGCCCTGGTAGCGGTAGTCCGTCAGGGTCAGGCCCGTCTCCTCCAGCGTCTCCCGGCAGATGCACTCCTCGGGGCTTTCGCCCTCCTCGCACTTGCCGCCCACGCCGATCCACTTGTCGTGGTTCAGGTCGTTCTCCTTTTTGACCCGGTGGAGCATCAGATACTCACCCTGCGGGTTTTCGATATAACAAAGTGTGGTATTTTTCATAGCGCCTCCTGAAATACGATCTCGTCGTAGCCTGTCTCCGCGTCCTGCTCCACGCCGCAGCGCCAGCCGTCCAGCTCCAGCAGCACCAGCTCGCAGGTGGTGTTGATGACCGTCCCCTCCATGAGGTGGCCGCCCAGCGTAGTCAGGTCCTCCCGGGACAGGGCGATGTGCAGGTGGCACCGGACGGTGCTGACCGTACCGTTGAGGGATACGATCTCACATGGCTCGGCAATGTGCCGCACGGTGACGCCGGAGGCGTCCCGTACCCGCGCCTCCGTGACACAGCCCACGCCGGACAACACCACGGCACACCGCAGGCCCTCCCGCTGCGCCAGCTGCCGGATGGACAGCAGCAGGTCATCGCCCCGCCGCAGCCGCAGGCATATGCTTCTCATGGAATATCCCTCCCCGTTTACTTCTGCTGCTCCTTAGTATATAATGTCAGGGAGCACAATGCAAGTCATACCCACGGAGGCAGCTATGATGTCAACTGTAAAGCCCGGGCGTTACCGCCACTTCAAGGGAAACGAATACGAGGTCATCGGCGTGGCCCGCCACTCCGAAACGCTGGAGGAAATGGTGGTGTACCGCGCCCTGTACGGCGACGGCGGCCTGTGGGTGCGGCCTGCCGCCATGTGGACGGAGCAGGTGGAGCGGGACGGCTATCGCGGCCCCCGGTTCCGCCCGGTGGAGGATGCGCAATGACGGACTACGCAGTGCTCCGCTCCCGCCGCCGCACCATGGCGCTGGAAGTGACCAGAGAGGGCACGGCGCTGGTGCGGGCGCCCTATCGGGCGTCAGACGCGGACATTGCCCGGTTCGTGGAGGCCCACCGGGCGTGGCTGGACAAGCACATGGCCCGGCGGCAGGCGTATCTGGCCTCCCACCCCGCTCCGACGCCGCAGCAGATCGAAGCATGGCGGCAGCAGGCCAGAGCCGTGCTGCCGGGGCGCGTGGCCTGTTGGGCGGCCCGCATGGGCGTACAGCCCGCCGGCATCACCATCACTGCCGCCCGCACCCGGTTCGGCAGCTGCTCCGGGAAAAACCGTCTCAGCTTCTCCCTGTACCTCATGGACTATCCGGCGGAGGCCATCGAGTATGTGATGGTGCATGAGCTGGCTCACATCCGGCACCACGACCACTCCCCGGCATTTTACGCGGAGGTGGAAAAATACCTCCCCGACTGGCGTGCCCGGCGGGAGCTGCTGAAAAAATAGCAGTCAGGTGAAATACTGAGCGGATTTTCACTTGCAATCGCACAGTGGGTCATGTATAGTAGGAAAAGCGCAGGCTGCGTTCTGCGCAAAAACGAATGGTAGGAGAGATCCCTGATGAAAAAGCTTCTGCCCCTGATCCTGGCCGTACTGACGCTGACGGCGGCGCTGTGCGGCTGCGGCAATACCGCCGCCCCCGGCACCTCCGATAGTGATACCCCCGTATCCACCCCCGACTCCGGCAACTCTGACGAGGCCGGCGGCACCGGAAACAGCAGCGGCGCCGTCGTGACCACCAGCCTGCCCGGCACCTTTGAGATCGCGGCCACCGACCCGCACTACATCATCGCCACCCCCGACTGGCACGCCGAGAGCTACGGCTGCGGCTTTGCCCTGACCGAAAACGGCAGCAACAGCTACGCCATCGTGGCGGCCTGCGGCTACGGCACGGAGGAAGGCTCTTTGGAGGAGGTCTTTTCCGCGCTGTACAACGACACCTTTAATGGCATCCTGATGCAGAACTACCGTGCCAAGTACGCAGCCTTCACACCCGCGTACACCGAGGTCATGCTGACGGACGGCAGCCCCGCCATGCTCTTTGAGGATGTCCAGCCCGCCGACGACTACGGCACCGAGCTGAACTGCCCCGTTTACGGCTACGGCTTCAGCCATGACGGTGTGCCCTTTATCGTGGCCTATATCGTTATGGACGAGGCGGCTGCCGACGACGCCAAGTGCGCCGAAATGAAGGGCTATGTGGACGAGATGGTGAGCACCGTCCGCGCCGCCCAGTAAAAGCGTCTTTGCAGAAAAAAGAAATGACACGCGGGAGCGTGTCATTTCTTTTTTACGATACAAAGCAGGTGTCCCGCAGGTCGATCTGGGCCGCAGCGGGGCCGGACAGCACCGTATCGTTTCCGTTGAAGGTGCTGTCGTCCACAAACAGGGTCATCCACACGCCCGGCAGGCGCAGCGCCTCGATGGCCGTGCCGTTGCGGACGAAATTGCCGCCGATCAGGTTGCCGCCCCAGGAGGAGCTCTGCGTGGTGTCGATGCACAGCGCCGTGCCGTTGCGGGTAAAGTCGCTGCGCTGTACCCAGATCCAGCCGCCGTCCGCCGCCACCGCGCCCTGCTCCCAGCCGGAGATCCAGCATTCATTCAGATAGACGGGCGCCATGGCCGTGACGCCCGTACCCGTCCTCTCACCGGGGTTCCGGATGCATAGTCCCTTCAGCACAACATGGATGTCCGTCACCTCGCTGCTGGGCATATGCATCACCGTGATGGGCGCGCTGAACTCCGTGCCGTCATAGTGTGCCTGCAGCGTCACAGGGCGCCGGATGGTCAACGGCTCGGTGTAGGTGACATTGGGCAGCAGGATCGTCAGATCCGTCTCGTCGCCCAGCCGCTCCGCTTCGCCGTCCAGCACCGCCTGCAGCTCCGCCGCGGTGTTCAGGGGCGTATCCTCCCAGCTGATGGTCTTCTGCGGCTTTTCGCTGCATTCGATGACCTGCCGGAGGGTGATCTCATCGCCGTTTTTCATGTACAGCGTCCAGATGATGTCGTTATAGGTGCAGGTGCTTGTCACCGTGTGCTCGTGGGCCAGCAGCGCGCCGGCGTCGTTGTAGGAATCCGACTCCTCGTAGATCGTGCAGGTGTCGCTGCCCTCGGCGGCTGCGGCCTCCACCCTGTGGTAGCGCAGCAGTTCCCGAAAATCGGCCCGCACGTCCTTTGACCGGTCCTCCGCGTCCTCCACAAACAGACACAGCGGACTGGTGCCTGGTTCGTCCGCCGGCAGCAGCTCCGCGCGATGGCTGGCCGGCGATGCGCCGCCGCTGGGCTGGGGACTGAAGCAGACAAACACATGGTAGAGCCGCCCGTCCGCGCCCTCATAATATGTCTGGCAGGTGTCCTCCCTGAAGGTGCCCGCCAGCCCGGAGGGCTCGCTGTCCCCGGTCTGGGCAGGCCGCTCCTCCTGTACCGGGCCGGACAGCAGCGCAATGGCCAGTGCGGACACCAGCACAAGCCCTGCCGCACCGCACAGCCACGCGGTGCGGCGCTTTTTCCGTCCGGCACGGGGCGGCTCCATCATCCGGCGCGTCATCTGGCTGGCGGTGCAGCGCGGGCAGAACGACGCCTCCAGCGGCAGCTCCGCGCCGCATTGGATACAATATTTCTTCTTACTCACAATACCCTCACAAAGCATCCCGCAGCTCCAGCACATCGCGGAACCGCTGGTCGGGGTTCATCATGGTACAGCGCCGGATGATCCGGCCCGCGTGTCCCTCCGCCAGGCGGCGGGAGGGGTGCTGGCCCGTCAGCATCACGTTCAGCAGTACGCCCAGGGAGTAGATATCCGCACGCCCATCGGTCTGTGACAGGCCGAACTGTTCCGGTGCGGCATAGCCGGTGGTGCCCAGGATCACCGTGTCGGCGGGACACTCCGGCTTCACGATGCGGGAGGCGTCAAAGTCGATGAGCACCGCATCGCTGCCCCGCAGGATCACGTTGCTGTCCTTCACGTCCCGGTGTACCGCGCCCATACTGTGCAGCACCCACAGGGCACCGCAGATGTCCGCCGTCACCTTCCGGGCCTCCTCCCAGTCCAGCAGGCCGCCCTCCAGCAGGTACAGCAGCGTATCGCCCTGCACATACTCCTCCAGCACGGCTACGCGGCCGTCCGCCTCCGCCACTTCCTCCACCCGGGGCAGATAGGGGCAGGACACCGTCAGCAGACGGCGGTACACATCCGCGCTGCCGTCAAACTGGCGGAACACATAGCGTTTCCCCGTGCTCCGATGGCGCAGCAGCGTTACCGTGCCGCGGGCACCGCGCTTGAGCACTCTGACCTCGTCAAAATAGAGCTCCACGGCCCGCAGCAGCTCCTGGTACACAGACACCCCTCCCCTCTTATTTCGCCCTCCCAGTATAGCCAGTTTTCGACAGCCTGTAAAGGCGGTTCCGCAGAAAACACAAGAAAAAGTGCTGTACTATGCAGCCCGCATATTGTTTTTATGGAAGTTTTTGTCTACAATAGGAGGGAAAACAGAAATGAGGACGGCATATATCATGGATCGTAAAAACACCGGCCAGCTCATGCAGGAGCTGATGGATTCCAATGACCTGAACCGCGTTCTCTCGGAAAATGATGTCAGCTTCCGGGAGGACAGCCTGACAGACGCCCTGCAGTGCCTGTTCGATGCACGGGATATCTCAAAGGCCATGCTGGCCAAAAACTCCGGCATCAGCGAGGTCTATCTGCATCAGGTTTTTTCCGGGCGGCGCTCTCCCTCCCGCAACCGGCTGCTGTGCCTGTGCTTCGGGCTGGGCACGGATGTAGAGGAGGCGCAGCGGCTTTTGCAGCACGCCCACCACGCACCGCTGTACCCGCTGGACCGGCGGGACGCCATCCTGATCTACGGACTGAGCCACGGCCTGACGCTGCCTGATGTCAACGAGGCTCTGTTCAACGCCAACGTGGAAACGCTTTGCTGATGAAAAGGCGTCCGGACAAAGTCCGGGCGTCTTTTTCTTTTGGAGCAGGCGCAAGAACGGCAGAACTCCCGGCCATAGGCCGGGAGTTCTGCCGTTCTCTATCATTTGGGGGGAGCACTTACAGAATGGAGTAGTTGACGATCAGGCCGGCGAACACGATGGATACCATGCTCAGCAGCTTGATGAGGATGTTGATGGCGGGGCCGGAGGTATCCTTGAACGGATCGCCCACGGTGTCGCCCACAACGCCGGCCTTGTGGCACTCGCTGCCCTTGCCGCCGAAGTTGCCCGCCTCGATGTACTTCTTGGCGTTGTCCCATGCGCCGCCAGCGTTGGCCATGTAAATGGCCATCAGGAAACCGGTGACGGTGGCGCCGGCCAGCAGGCCCACAACGCCCTTATAGCCCAGCACCATACCCACGACGATGGGCGTCACCACCGCGATAACGGTGGGCAGCACCATCTCCTTCAGGCTGGCCTTGGTGCACAGATCCACGCAGCGTGCGTAGTCGGGATCGGCCTTGCCTTCCATCAGGCCGGTGATCTCGCGGAACTGGCGGCGCACCTCCAGCACCACGCTCTGTGCGGCGCGGCCCACGGAGTTCATGGTCAGAGCGGCAAACACGAAGGGCAGGCAGGCGCCGATGAACAGGCCCGTCAGCACCAGCGGATTCATAAGGGAGAAATCGTTGAACGTGACCTCGGCCACGCCCACCTCCTTGACCTTCTCGATGTAGGAGGCCATGAGGGCCAGCGCGGTCAAAGCGGCGGAGCCGATGGCGAAGCCCTTGCCGGTGGCGGCGGTGGTGTTGCCCAGGGAGTCCAGCGCGTCGGTGCGCTTGCGCACCTCGGGATCCAGACCGGCCATCTCGGCGATGCCGCCGGCGTTATCGGCCACAGGGCCGTAGGCGTCCGTCGCCAGGGTGATGCCCAAAGTGCTCAGCATACCCACGGCAGCCAGTGCGATGCCGTACAGGCCCATGCTGGCATCGGTGCCGCCGCCTGACAGGAAGAAGGCCAGCAGGATGCAGACCGCCACAATGATGATGGGCAGTGTGGTGGACAGCATGCCCAGACCCAGGCCGCCGATGATGATGGTGGCGGAGCCGGTCTGGCTCTTGCCGCTCAGCTCCTGCGTGGGCTTATAGGTGTCGGAGGTGTAGTACTCAGTGGCCTTGCCGATGAGCACGCCGGCTACCAGGCCGGACAGGATGGCCACATACAGGCCCCAGTGCTCCAGACCCAGCAGAGCCCAGACCAGGAAGAACGAAATGATGGCGATGAGGATGGCGGACAGGTTAGTGCCCCGGGACAGCGCCTTCAGCAGCGTGCGCTGGTCGGCGTTCTCCTCGGTCTTGACGAAGAAGGAACCGATAATGGAGCAGATGATGCCCACCGCGGCCATGACCATGGGGATCGCCATAGCCTTGAAGGCCTGGTCGGCAAAAGCGGCCACACCCAGGGCAGAGGCGGAGATGATGGAACCAACATAGGACTCGTACAGGTCGGCGCCCATGCCGGCCACATCGCCCACGTTGTCGCCCACGTTGTCGGCGATGACGGCGGGGTTGCGGGGGTCATCCTCGGGGATGCCGGCCTCCACCTTGCCCACCAGGTCGGCGCCCACGTCAGCGGCCTTGGTGAAGATGCCGCCGCCCACACGGGCGAACAGTGCCATGGAGCTGGCGCCCATGCCGAAGGTCAGCATGGCGCTGGTGATGTCAGCCGCCTCCAGCTTGAACACGAAGCGCAGCAGCATGAACCAGACGGAGATATCGAACAGGCCCAGACCCACCACGGTGAAGCCCATGACGGAGCCGGCGGAAAATGCCACCCGCAGGCCCTTGTTCAGGCCGTCGCGGCAGGCGTTGGCAGTACGGCAGTTGGCCTTGGTGGCGATGCGCATGCCCACGAAGCCGCTGAGACCGGAGAAGAAGCCGCCGGTCAGAAACGCAAAGGGCACGAACCAGGTCAGCAGGCCGCAGGCGGCCATGATGACCAGCACCACGATCATGCAGGCGAAGAAAATACCGACGACGGTGTACTGCCGCCGCAGGTAGGCGTTGGCGCCCTCGCGGATGGAGCGGGAGATCTTGCTCATCAGAGGGGTGCCCTCCTCAAAGCGCAGCACCCGTTTCCCCGTGAAGAGCGCGAACAGAAGCGCGATGACGGAGCCAACGAATGTGGCAAGGACCAGATACTTTTCCATGTGTGTTTTCCTCTTTCCTCCCCCTGTTGCAGGGGATATTCACTTTTTTGTTCCGTGTGACATTATAAAAAAATTCCATTTTCCCGTCAAATTTTCACACTGATTTTGTAGCGTGCTAAAAAATTGTTGTTTGCATACCGTCATTTTACCTATAACTTTTTTCGCGCAAATAGACGATATTTTTCCTGTTTTTTTCGTATTATACACGCTTCAAAATTTTTATTTGACAGAATCCTGTCATTTTTCCGCCGCGAATAGTTTTCTACTGCCGGTTTGAAAAATTTTTTTATGAACTTTTTGCGGCTAAAAATAAAAATTTCTTCCCAAAATGAGAAAAAAATCTTTTTGGTATATTTTTTGTATTTCCAGCATGCTGAAGTAAATGTATTCACAAAGTTATTGCCGTTTTGCACAAATCATTTCCGCAACAATTTACCCGCCATGAAACAGCAACAGGAAAGGCGCCCGGCTTCGCCGGACGCCTTTCCCGCTTTTGGAGAGGACTATTACGCTGCCGCAGAAGCGCTCCCGCGCTTGTTGGACAGGTATTGGTATGCAACGATAGCACCCACCAGCACAAGACCCACCAGGTCGGTGACGGTGCCGGGGATCATCATGCCCAGACCGCCCACCACCAGCAGGATGCGCAGAGGCCAGGCGACTTTCTTGTACAGGTGGCCGTTGAGCGCCGCCGCAATGCCGAAGATACCCAGCAGCGCGCTGATGCAGATCTGTGCCACCTCCCACCAGCCGGAGATGTTCTCAAAGAGCAGCGCCGGGCTGTAGGCGAAGATGTAGGGGACGATAAAGGCCGCGATCGCCAGCTTTGTGGCGTTGATGCCTGTTTTCATGGGATCGGATTTGGCAATAGCCGAGCCGGCGTAGGCCGCCAGCGCCACAGGAGGCGTGATGTCAGCCACGATGCCGAAGTAGAACACGAAGAAGTGGGCTGCCACCACCGGGAACCCCAGTTGGATAAGGATAGGGGCGCAGGTGGAGGCCATGATGCAGTAGTTGGCGGTGGTAGGGACGCCCATGCCCAGTACGATGCAGCACAGCATGGTCAGCACCAGGCCGATGATGGTGGCGTTGCCGGCCAACTGCACGATGGCGTTGATCAGAATGGAGGCAAGGCCGGTGACGGTGATACAGCCGGCGATGATGCCCGCCATGCCGCAGGCCACGGCCACAGTGATGGCGCCGCGGGCGCCGGCCTCCAGAGACTCCACCGCAGAGAAGAAGGAGCGCTTGCCGGCGGTGCCCAGTGCCTTGCCGGCGGACTGGGGTGCATTGTCCTCATCGCCGCGCTTGGCCTGCAGGAAGAAGTTGATGAAGCCCACGGCGATAGCCGCCAGAATGGAGTACGCGGCGGAGTGGGACATGGTCTTGCTGCCGGAGGACACCAGCCACACCAGCAGGATCAGCGGAATGATCAGATAGCAGTCCCGGGCCAGCAACTTCCACGCAGGCAGCTCATCCCGGGAGATACCTTTCAGGCCCAGTTTCTTGGCCTCCAGATGGACGGCGACGAAGATACCGGTGAAATACAGAATGGCGGGCAGGATGGCCTTGACGGCCACCTCTGCGTAGGGCAGCTTCATGTACTCCGCCATCAGGAAGGCGGCGGCGCCCATAATAGGAGGCATGATCTGGCCGCCGGTAGAGGCGGCAGCCTCGACAGCGCCGGCAAATTCCGGTTTGTAGCCGGTCTTCTTCATCATGGGGATGGTGAAGGAGCCGGTGGTGACGGTGTTGCCCACAGAGGAGCCGGACACCATGCCGCACAGTGCGGAGCTGATGACAGCCACCTTGGCCGGGCCGCCGCTGGACCAGCCGGCCAAGCGGTTGGCGAAGCTGATGAAGAAGTTGGCAATGCCCGTGCGCTCCAGGAACGCGCCGAAGATGATGAACAGCACGATGTAGGTATAGCACACGTTGATAGGCGTGCCGATAACGCCGGAGGTGGTGTAGAACAGCTTGTAAATGATGGTCTTCAGAGCGTCATACAGCGTGGCGGCGCTGACACCGTCCGCATAGCTCAGCTGGTTGATGAACGCATAGACGATCAGCACACCGGCCACGCACAGGATGGGCACGCCCACACAGCGGCGGCACAGCTCCATCAGGATCAGAATGCCGACGACGCCGATGATGACATGCACCGGTTCGATGCGGGTAGACAGGCGCACCAGCGTCATGGCGTTCAGCGCGAAGTAAAAGAAGCAGCCCGCGCCCACCAGCATCAGCACGATATCGTACCACGGCAGGTAGTTCACCCGCACATGGTGCTTGCTGGCCGGGTAGGTCAAAAAGCCGATGATGACGATGCATCCCACGAACAGTGTGAGCCGGATCTCCGGCATATCCTTGGAAAACAGGGTCATGGCGATGCAGAACACACCAAACAGCGCCATCAGCACACGGATGACCAGCTGGGGCGTCCCCTCCCACATACGGGTGGCGGATTCGCGGTCATATTTCCGCATCACCGCGTCCAGATCCGTGGCCTCCTCGGCAGCGGCGCCTACCCCTGCCGCCGGGCTGGTATCCGGCTTTTTCTTGTCGTTGCTCATAGTCGTTTCTCTCCAAATTCGTTCAGAATAATGCGAGGGCTACGGCGGGAAACCCCGCCGCAGCCTCGAAAAGCGTTAAAGCCGTGCTAAGGATCAGTCGCCGAAGTACACATCCTTGGCGATGACGGTCTTGGTGTAGTAATCGGACGTCTCCAGCAACTTGGCAACGTGCTCGTCGTCCAGGCTCACCAGATAGGTGTCCTTGGTGGTGGCCAGGTCGGTCACAGCGGTGGTGGGGGCGCCGGCCACGATAAAGGCGGCGTCGATCTGGCCGTTCTTCAGGGCATCGGCGCTGTCGCCGAAGGACTGGTAAGTGGGCTTGATGTCATTCTCGGTCAGACCGTAGGCGCCCAGCACGTCGATAGCGTTGAAGTACACGCCAGAGCCGGGAGCACCGATGGACACGGATTTGCCGGCCAGATCGGAGACGTCCTTGATCTCAGGATTGGTGGTGACGATCTGCACCTGCTCCATGTACAGGGCGGCCACCGTGGAGAAGCCCTCCACCTTGGTGTCGAACAGGTTGGTGCCGTTGTAGGCGTAGGCCATCACGTCGGACTGGCAGAACGCAAAGTCGGCAGTGCCGTCCACCAGCTCCTGCACATTGGCCTGGGAACCGTTGCCGGACAGGCCCACCACCTTGACGCCCGCGTTGTTGGAGGCGTGCTGGGCGATGACGGAGCCGAAGGCGTAGTAGGTGCCGGACTCGCCGCCGGTGACGAAGCGCAGGCTGCGGGACTCGCCGGTGCCGGCGCCGTCCTTGACGGCGGCGACCTCATAGCCCTTCTCGGCAAAATACTTGGCAGCGCCGGGGTGATAGGGCACGGAGGTGATGGACGCACCGTATTCCAGGCTCAGCTCGCCGTACTTGGCGTGGCTGGTCACGAGAGACGCGGCGTTGTCGAAGATGTCGGCCACGAAGTTGTACACATCGGCCTCCGCCACATCGTCGCGGGCCAGGATCACCGCGCCCACCGCCACAGTGGTGGTGTCGGTATGCTCGGCCTTGGTGTCGCTGCTGCCGCCCTTGTCGCCGCAGGCCACAAGGCTCAGCGCCATGACCAGGGCAAGGATCATGCTCATCAGTTTTTTCATAGTAGTCCTCTCCTTATATGGCTCCTCCGCTTGAGGAGCTTTATTCTTACTGTGCCATTATAGCGCCCCCGTTTTTATTTTGCAACATCAAAATGAGTAAAAATTCATTTTTCAGAAAACTTTTTTGCGCGCCGTTTGGGCATACCGCTCGATTTGTGCGGCATTTTTATGCAGTTTTCCTTTTATGCGGTATATTCTTTACTATCAGCGATTTTGTCTTATAACGTGGTAAATCGTTATTTTGCAGGGCAATCCTGCAAAATTGCAGGATTTTTTCATTTTTCCTGCAAATCGGCCGGTCAAAACGCAAAAAAGAGGAGCATCCCGCGGGATGCTCCTCTTTTTGACTGACGCTTATTTGCGGGCCTTGCTGTCCACCACGTCGCGCAGCAGACCGCTGAACTCTGCCAGAGACATAGCGCCCAGATCCTCGCCGGTACGGGTACGGATGGAGACGGTACCCGCCTCCATGTCGCGGTCGCCCACCACCAGCATATAGGGGATCTTCTCCAGCGTAGCCTCGCGGATCTTCTTGCCCACCTTCTCGTTGCGGCTGTCCACCTCCACACGGAAGCCCTGCTTACGCAGCTCCGCGGCCTGCTGGGCGCAGTAGTCGGCGGCGCGGTCGGTAATGGGCAGGAAGCGCACCTGCTCCGGCATCATCCACGTGGGCAGCGCACCGGCGTACTCCTCGATGAGGTAAGCCAGCGTCCGCTCGTAGCAGCCCAGAGACGTGCGGTGGATGATATAGGGCAGTGCCTTGTTGCCGTTCTCGTCGATATAGTACATACCGAAGCGCTCGGCCAGCAGCATATCGATCTGGATGGTGACAAGGGTATCCTCCTTGCCGTAGACGTTCTTGTACTGGATATCCAGCTTTGGGCCATAGAAGGCGGCCTCGTCGATGCCCACGGTGTAGTCCACGTCCAGATCCTTCAGGATGCGCTCCATGGCGGACTGGGCATGCTCCCACTGCTCCGCCGTGCCCTCGTACTTGTTGTTGGGGTTGGCAGGATCCCACTGGGAAAAGCGGAACGTGCACTTGTCCAGCAGGCCCACGGTGCCCAGACAATACTTGGCCAGATCGAGGCACTGCTTGAACTCCTCCTCCAGCTGGTCGGGACGCAGCACCAGATGACCCTCGGAAATGGTGAACTGGCGGACGCGGATCAGACCGTGCATCTCGCCGGAGTCCTCGTTGCGGAACAGGGTGGACGTCTCACCCAGGCGCATGGGCAGGTCACGGTAGCTGCGGCCCCGGTTCAGATACACCTGATACTGGAAGGGGCAGGTCATGGGACGCAGAGCAAAGCACTCCTTCGTCTCGTCCATGGGATCGCCCAGGATGAACATGCCGTCCAGATAGTGATCCCAGTGGCCGGAGATCTTGTACAGCTCGCGCTTGGCCATCAGGGGCGTCTTGGTCAGCAGATAGCCTCTCTCCTGCTCGGTGTCCTCCACCCAGCGCTGCAGCAGCTGGATGACCCGTGCGCCCTTGGGCAGCAGGATGGGCAGGCCCTGACCGATGCAGTCCACGGTGGTGAAATACTCCAGCTCGCGGCCCAGCTTGTTGTGGTCGCGCTTCAGCGCGTCCTCACGCTCCTTGAGATACGCCTCCAGCTCGTCCTTATTGGGGAACGCCACGCCGTAGATACGCTGGAGCTGCTGGCGGCTGGAATCGCCGCGCCAGTAGGCGGCGTTGCAGGCGGTCAGCTTGATGCCGTTGCCCTTGATGCGGCCGGTGGAGTCCACGTGGGGGCCGGCGCACAGATCCACGAACTCACCCTGCTTGTAGAAGGAGATGTGGGCGTCGGCGGGCAGATCGTTGATCAGCTCCACCTTATAAGGCTCCTCCTTCTCCTCCATGAACTTCAGGGCCTCCTCACGGGGCAGCTCAAAGCGCTCCAGCTTCAGCTTTTCCTTGCAGATCTTGCGCATCTCGGCCTCGATCTCCGTCAGGTTGTCGGGGGTGAAGGCAAAGGGCGCGTCCAGATCGTAGTAAAAGCCGTTGTCGATGCTGGGGCCGATGGCCAGCTTCACCTCCGGCCACAGGCGCTTCACGGCCTGGGCCAGAATGTGGGAACAGGTATGCCAGTAGGTCTTGCGGTACTGCTCGTTTTCAAAGGTATAGATGTTTTCTTCGCTCATGATATCGTCCTCCTTGTCGTTGGGGGCAGGCATAAAAATAACCTCACCCCTGATGTGTGTCAGGGGTGAGGTAAAATGACTTTACTCCACGGTTCCACCCTGCTTACGGCGCAAGCGCCGTCGCTTTCGATCTCTGTAACGGGAGATGCCCGTCCTGCTCCTCGCAGGCCGCTCAGGAGTGGTACAGACCGCGCCGTCAGGCGGGACGCTTGCAGCCATGGGCGTCCCTCTCTGCTGCCGTTGGCAGCGGCTTCTTCTCCATCATCGCTCTTTGATGGGAAACAGTATAAACCTGTCCGCAGCGTTTGTCAACGGGTCTGCCGGGTTTTATTGCAGCAGTGCCAGCAGCTGCTCCGCCGTGTCCGCGATGGTGTCCGCGCCGGCCTCCGCCAGCGCCTGACGCCCCCGGAAACCCCAGCTCACCGCCGCCAGCGGCAGTCCCGCGTTCCGGGCCGTGGCCACATCCACCTCGCTGTCGCCCACATAGGCGGCATCGGCAGTCTCCACGCCCAGCGTCTCCAGTGCGCGGAATACCAGATCGGGCGCAGGCTTGGGCGGCACATCGTCCCGCTGGCCAAAGGCGGGCAGCCCCAGGAAGAACCGGGCGGCCAGCGCCCTTGTGGTGGCGTCCGGCTTGTTGGACACCACCGCCGTTTTCACACCGGCAGCTGCCAGCGCGTCCAGCAGCGCCGGGATGCCGGGATATGGCGCGGTATCTACGCAGTTGTGGGCCTGGTACCAGTCCCGGTACTCGGTCAGCACCGCCTCAAAGGCTTCGCCGGTGATCTCCGGCGGCACGGCACGCTCCATGAGCCGCCGGGCACCGTTGCCCACAAAGGCCCGCACCTCCTCCGTGGTGCGCAGGGGCCAGCCGTGGACGGACAGGATGTGGTTCACCGCACTGGCCATATCTGTCAGCGTGTCCAGCAGCGTGCCATCCATATCAAACAGGATCGCCTTGTATTTCATGTGACTTTTTTCCTTTCATCAGGTGGGGCAGCAGCAGGCTGGACAGGATCAGCAGGATGCCCGCCGCCCCCAGCATCGTGATCTTTTCGTGGAGCAGTACCGCGCCGAACAGCGTGGCGCAGGCCGGGCTCAGCGCGCAGAACAGGCCGGCCCGCTCCGCGCTGGTATGGCTCTGGGCCACCGGCTGCAGCGTGAAGCCGAAGCCGGTGCACACGATGGCCAGTGCCAGCACCATACCCCATTCCATACCGGTCTGAGGCAGGCGGGGCGTCTCAAAGCAGCAGGCGGCGATCAGTGCCAGCACACCCAACATACCCACCTGCACGATGCCCACCGTCAGCGGATCGTCGTGGTGGGAGAACCGGTCAGTGGCGATGATGCCCGCCGCGTACAACAGCGCTGCCAGCAGGCCGTAGCCCACACCGCCGGTAAAACCGCCGGTCTGCACCGTCAGCAGCGCCACGCCCAGCACGGCCACGCCGGCACTGGCCAGCGAGGTCAGCGCGGGCAGACGCCGCAGCAGTACCGCCTCCAGCAGCGGCACCAGAATGATGGCGGTGTTCTCCAGCAGCGACACCGTGGAGGAGTCCGTGGTCTTGAGGGCCGTCAGCTCCGCCGTCAGCGTCAGGAAGAACAGCGTCCCCAGTATCGCCCCGTGGAGCAGAGCCTTGCCGCTGATGTGCCGCAGCTTCTTCCAAAACAGCACTGCCAACAGGGCAAAGGCCAGCAGGAACCGGCAGGCCAGCAGGTCGAAGGTACCCAGCGCCCCCAGCACCAGCTTGTTGAATACGAAGGATGTGGCGCGGGCCGAAATGACCGCCGCCAGCAGCAGCTCCGCCCGTTTTTCCGTCATACGCTCCCCTCCCTGTCCTCTTGTTGGGGAGAGTATACCCCCGTTTTTCCCTGTCGTAAAGGGGGGTAATTCGGATAATAAATATAGGTACGGGGCTATATTAGCACGAAATGCCGTCTATGGCAAGAGGGATGGGGCTGCCGCCTCATCCCTCCTGCCATATGGCCGCCAGCACCACCGTGCGGGCGTCTGTGAACGCCGACGAGCAGGTGGACATCGCCAGCACCTGCTCCGGTACAGGTGCCTCCGCCCGCCAGCACAGCGCCGTGTCCGCCGCCCAGTCCAGCAGTGCCGCCGCGTCCTGTGTCCCCGGCACAAAAATGCGCTCCTCCGATGCCGGTATCAGCAGGCAGCCCAGCACCTCCAGTCGGCACGTTCTGTCCGGCAGCAGCAGCGTGCCGCCGGTGTGCATCTCCAGAAACGCCGCGTCCTGGTATTTCTCCAGATTGCCGAACATCTGGCCGCTGACCATGTGATGCCCGTACAGCAGCCCGTAGCCGTCCGTGAAGTCCGAAGCACAGCGGCTGTCCAGAAAAATGGCGCCGGACAGCGAAAAATTGCCGTACACATCGGTGTTCACATAGGTCAAATTGTCCTGTCCCTGCACCACCGGATAGTCCACACCGGTGCCGTCCAGCGTCACCCACGCGCACACGTCCGGATTCACCGTCCGCAGCGCCGCAAAGGACGAATCGCCCTCCACTGGCTTCAGCTCCAGCAGCGAGGTGCGCACCTCCTCCGCCGCCGCGTACACCTGCTGGTTATCCCACAGGGCGTAGCCCGCGTACACCGCCAGCAGCATCAGCAGCACCGCAACAATGGTGCTGCTGATATCATCGAAAAACTTCAGCACCCGATACATCGTGCTTATCCTCCCCTTACAATCCACGGCGGCGCAGCAGCGTGATGACCTTACCGGCCACACTGTCCGCCGGCACCGCGCCGAAATGGCGGCTGTCCTGTCCCTGCGTGCGGTAGTCGCACAGCACGAACAGGCATCCCTCCGGCACGGTGTAGGGATACGTCAGTCCCTCCGCCGGGTAGGTGGCATAGAGGATCTCGCCGGTGTGGAGCGTGCCGTTGACCCGCAGCTCGCCGCTGTCATCCAGCAGCACCACATCGCCGCCTACCGCCGCCACCCGACCCACGCACAGTGCGTCTCCCTGCCGGTACAGCACCACGTCATCCTGCGCCCACCGACGCTGGAGCCGGTAGGCGACCAGCAGGTCGCCGTCCTTCACGGCGGGAAACATATCCTGTCCGCGGGCCTGCGTCACCAGCAGCACCACGCCCAGCAGCACCGCCAGCGCTGCCGCCGCTGCCGCAAGGCGCAGCAGCAGCGACAGTGCCAGCCGCCGGACGCGGGCCGCGTCTTCCCCCTGCGAAGCCCGTACCGGCACGGCGCCCCCCTTTTCCATGACCATCCCCCCTGTCGCCGCAGGTATGATAACACAGATGCGGCGCGAAGCCTGTCGAAAAAAGGCGGCTCTCCGTTCCCGGTACGCAAAAAGGACACCGGCCCTGAGGGCCGGTGTCCTTTTACCTGTCAGCAGAGGCGTTACGCCTTCTTGCCCCGGAAGAACGAGCCGATGATCTCGATGACCACGAACACGATCAGGTAGTACACCACGTTCATCTTGTGGGAGTAGATGGCCGCAAAGACCATGAACACGGAGCACAGGATGGCCAGAACGGGCATGACCTTGCCCTGGAAGCCGGGCAGATCCTTACGCTTCAGCAGTGCGATGTAGATGGGGATATAGATGGCGTACAGGGTGATGATGGGCAGCTCGGAGG
>OJPD01000776.1_pt1 | contig 20729 bp, 15 predicted proteins | sample 1598371 | NCBI WGS metagenome assembly OJPD01 (sample SAMN03922478, study PRJEB24848) | human gut metagenome | isolation source: stool sample | host: Homo sapiens | place: Germany | collected 2010-11
ATCCTACAACAGCAGGTGTTTTTTCTCAATGTCCGTTTTTTGTGGTATAGTTCAATATGCTCCGGCGGGCTTCCTATTTGCCGTCCCCTGTTTATTGCAGCCCAAGCCCCTTCGTCAGCGTAACGATGAAATCCTGCACGTTGGTGACGATGCCGCGCGCGGCAAGGCTGCCGCGGTCCGCAAGTTTGTTGACGACGAATTCCGCAATGTCCACGCAATAGAAATACACTTGGCGCACCGTGCCGTCCGGCAGGACGCGGTAGGCCGGCGTCATGTTTCCAGTAGCGATGGTATGCAGCATGCTCGCCATGCAGATGACCGTCGTCGCGCCGCGCACCTGCTTCCGCATGGCGTCCTGCGCCGCGTAAGCATCCCCGATCACGCCGGGCAGAGGGCCATCGTCCCGGATGGAGCCCGCGAGCACGTAGGGCACATGATGCGTCTCGCATTGATAGATGATGCCGTTGTCGATACCTTCGTTTTGGAGGAACGCGGCGATGCTCCCATGATACCGAACACGGTTGATCGTATCCAAATGGTTATAGTGGCCGTTGGGCTGGGATTCCTGCGTATAGATGTTCTGGCCGAGCGCGGTTTTCAGGTAAGCCGCCTCCAGATCATGCGTGGCAAGAGCGTTGCCAGCCAACAGCGCATGCACATACCCATTTGCGACGAGGAGCGAAAACGCGTTGCGCGCGTCATAGTCAAATGCAAACGCCGGTCCCATCACCCAAACGATCTTGCCATGCTCCCGCTCGTGGCGAAGGAGCTCGTACAGCTCGTCGTAATCCCGGGAAAAAGCGGTCTCCCGGGAGCGGCCCTGCCGGAAGGAAAACGCATCGCCCCGGCCGCGCGCTTCGCGAAAGCCGTCCGAGTGGACGAAGATGCCTTCTTCCCCGTTCTCCGTGCGCCCGACGGCGACAAGATCCCCCTGCCGGAGCGTGCGGATCTCGCGCACGGCGATCTCCCCGTATTCGTAGACGGGCACGCAATCCATGCGGCTTTCCCGTACGAGTACCCATATGCCGCCGATCTTGAAATATTCCGGGAAAATGCTCATGGCATGGTAGCCTGAGGGCGCGACCTGGTCCGCTGGGGCCGGAGCCCAAATGGATTCCGGCGCGTCCCGGAACTCTTTTTTGGAAAAATCTGGCGCAGCATAAGCGCGCAGCGCAAAGCGCATCGTAGGTCACCCCTTTTTTTGCCGAAAATAATATATTTTATATTATTTTGCGGTTTTAGCATGTCCAATAGCATATCATATTGAAAATACGGACGCAACACTTTCGCCTGCGCGTGCATGGTATACTGCGCGCCGCGTTGGGAATACTAACCGCAGAAAAGAGCCGGCGCACGCCGGAATCAACAAGGAGGCACAGTATGAAACAACATGGTATGCTTTTGTCCGTTTTGCTGGCCGCTCTGCTTTTGCTCGGCGCCGGCTGCAACAACGGCAACATTATGCCCACGCCCACGGTCAGGCCGACCACTCCCGTAAACCCGACGGTAAACCCCACGATGAACCCGACAACAAACCCCACGATTGGCGTTTCCCCTTCGGGCGAACCGGACGTGACGGGCGGCGGCGCAGACAACTCGATCGAAGGCTTTAAGGAAGGCGAGACTGTGGAAGTCAGCAGCCTGCCCGACAAGGTCTCGCAAGCTGTGAAGGACAAGTACCCAGAAGCGACGATCAAAAGCGCGACCTATGCGACTTACATGGACAAACAGATGTATCACCTGATGCTGGAAGGCGCGGGGGAAAACACCACGGAAGTTTACGTGCAGGCGGACGGTACCCTTCTGCCGTTTAACGCGCAGAGCACGCCGGAGAGCACCGGCGGCGGTGCGGGCGGCGGTTCTACCAACAACGGCTAAGCAAACGAAAAACGCAAAAAGCCAAAGCCGGAGCACAATGTGCTCCGGCTTTCCGTTTTGCGTTGATGGAGTGAAGGGGATGCGCCCCTTCACCGCCAATGGCCGGCCTCACCTCCAGCCTCCCTCCTTGAGAGGGGTGGCAGCGGCGCGAGCCGCTCGCATTCCAGCGGGAAGCGGGGCGTCCGCGGGGCAGGTCACTTCATCATGATAAGCTCGTATTCCCGCGTGCCAAGGCCGATCTTTTCAGCATGCGCAAGGCAGCTCTGCCATTCGGATTCCGGCGTCGTGTTGCGGAAGTGGTCGCCGTAATCCACAAAGCCTTCCCGCGCCATGTTGTCTCCAAGGCGGCTGTTGGGCAGGGGCTTTGACGCGAGGCAGGCGTCTACGCAGGCCTGGTCGAGCGCCAGCGGGTCAAAGGAGGCGAACATGCCAATGTTGGGCAGGATGGGCGCGTCGTTCTCGCCATGGCAGTCGCAGTAAGGCGAAACATCCACGATGAGGGAGATGTGGAAGTTCGGCCGCCCGTCCACGACAGCCTTGGTGTATTCCGCCATGCGGCAGTTGAGCACCTCCACCGCATTGTCCTCGGTGAATTCGATCGCGTCGAAATTGCATGCACCCAGGCAGCGCCCACAGCCGACGCAGTGCGCAAGGTCGACGGTCATCTTCCCGGTCTTCGTATCGAACACAAGGCCATCGTTCGCGCATTCGCGGCGGCAGCGGCGGCATCCGCGGCAGCGCGACGCGTCAATGCTCGGCTTGCCGTTGGAGTGCTGCTCCGTTTTGCCCGCGCGGGAACCGCAGCCCATGCCGATGTTTTTGATCGCACCGCCGAATCCGGTCGTTTCATGTCCCTTGAAATGCGTGAGGCTGATAAACACGTCCGCATCCATCACCGCGCGGCCGATCTTTGCTTCCTTCACGTATTCGCCGCCTGCAACCGGCACGGCCACATCGTCCGTGCCCTTGAGCCCGTCGCCGATGAGGATGGGGCAGCCTACGGTCAGCGTCGTAAAGCCGTTCTCCCAGGCACAGTACAGGTGCTCCAGCGCGTTCTTGCGGCTGCCGGGATACATGGTGTTGCAGTCCGTCAGAAACGGCTTGCCGCCAAGCTCCTTCACCACATCCGCCACGGCCTTCGCATAATTCGGGCGCAAATAGCTGATGTTGCCAAGTTCGCCGAAATGCATCTTGATCGCTACGAACTTGCCTTCCATGTCGATTTCGCCGATCCCAGCCTTGTGCATGAGCTTCTTGAGCTTTGCGGGAAGCCCGTCGCCATAGGCGGCCGTCCGGAAATCCGTAAAATAAACCTTTGCTCTTTCCATAGTGCGCTTCGCTCCTATCTTTTTTGTAAATTCCGAAGTAACCAGTGGCTATTATAGCGGTTCAAGCGGGCTTTAAGTCAAGCGCGTGCCACAGGTTTTCGGGCCGTTTCGCATTCACAAAAGCCGCACGTTTGCGCCTACGCCAAGCAGGCAGACATACGCCTCGCGCACGGGCGTTCCCGTGAGCGCAGCAAGCGCCTCCGCATAGAGGGAAACCTGGCGCGCATGCTTTGCTGCGGCCTCCTCCGGCGGCGTGCCGGGGGGCACGAAATCCGTTTTGTAATCGAGCAGCACCCACGCGCCGTCCTCCAGGAAGCAGCAGTCGATCACGCCTTGCAGCAGGATAGGCTCGTCCGTGTCCGCGCCGAGGAGATGCCGCGCGCTGACGCGGTAGTTGAACGCGAGCTCCCGGCGCACCGTACCCGCCGCGCACAGCCGCCTTCCGAGCGGCGAGGCGAAGAACGCTGCAATGCGCGCCGGAGAGACAGCCTGCGCCTCCTCTCTGCTCAGAAGCCCTTCGCGTTCAAGCCGGGCGATCTCCGCCGCGGCGCTCTCCCGCGTGTGCGGCAAAAGCGCGATTGCGCGCAGCAGCGCGTGCGCCGCCGTACCGCGATCCGCGGCGGAAAGGCGCGCATCCTTTTCCGCAAAGCCCGGCGCTTCGGCCATGGTGATCTCATGCCCCGCAAGGCCGGTGACGGTCACGCGGCTTGGGATGACGGTATCCGCCTCGTAGGCGTATTGCCGCGCGAACCGCGCCGGGAATTCGCCGCCCTCCGCGCGGGCCATGCGGGCAAAGCGCGCATACTCGCCCTGCTGCATGCGGCCGTCCAGCAGCGCCGCACCCGCGGCGGGCCGCACCGAAACCTGCATCCAGCCGCCCGGCCCGGTCTTCTTCCACGGAAGGCCGTAGCGTTTGCGCAGCGCGTCGCCATCTTCCGTCTCAAGCACCGCGCCGAGTACCCATTCCGCAAAGCTCTTCGCCGACGAAACCCGCGCCGGGCTCAGAGGGAGCGCCGCCTCGCGCACGGTGCGTTCCGCGTTTGGGAGCGCCGCGAGCAGGATCAGCCGGTCGCGCGCACGCGTCATGGCCACATAGAGCACGCGCATTTCCTCCGCAAGATCCTTCGCGGCGGCGCGCGCGGCGATGGCGCGCTTATAAAGCGTCTCCCGGCGGAACACGCCTTCCGTGAGCTTCACGCCGACGCCCAGGAGGCCGTCCGCCGAGATCGGCGCGGAAAGGGCCGCCCGGTTGAAGGGCCGCGCCAGCCCGGCGACGATCGTCACCGGGAACTCGAGCCCCTTGCTGCGGTGCACGCTCATCACGCGCACCACGTCCGCGCCCGCCGTCTGCGCCGCGCCAAGCGTGCCGGTGCTCACCACCTTGTCCATAAAGGAAAGGAACGCCGGCAGGCCGCGCACGCCGCTGCGCTCATAGAGCCTTGCGCGCTCCACGAGCGTGTTGAGGTTTGCGAGCCGCTGCTTCCCGCCGGGCAAAGCGCGGCAGAAGGAGGCATAGCCCGTCTCGTCGAGCAGGTAGCCGCAAAGCTCCTCCACGCTGAGGAGGCGCGAAAGCGCGCGCCAAGCGTCGAGCTTTTGCAGCATGTTTTTCGCTTTCGCGCCAAGGGGCGTATCGTATTGCGCCGCGCGCAGGAGCGAATCCACGCAGGCGAGCGGCGCGCCCGATTCATCCCGCCCGTGTTCGGCGCGCAGGCGGGCGATCTCCTCCGTCGTGAAGCCACCGATGGGCGAACGCAGCACAGAGGCAAGGGCAACGTCCCGCCGCCGGTTGTCGATCACGCGCAGGAGCGCGAGGAACACGCGAACCTCCACCGCGTCGAAAAAGCCGCCCGTGAGCTCCGCGTAGGCGGGCACGCCCGCGAGGGCGAGGGCCTCCGTCCAAAGCTCGGCCACACCCCGGTGGGAACGCAGGAGCACCGCGAAATCGGAGAAGCGCAGCGGGCGCTCCTTCCCGGTGTCCCGGTCAAAGATGCGTTCCGTCTCCATCAGCGCGTGGATGCGCTCAGCCGCCATCGCCGCCTCAAGCGCCACCGCGTCCGGCCGCTCGGCGGTTTCCTCCTCCGGCGCGTCCTCTTCCTCCGCGTCCGCATCCGGCGTGAAACAGTCCGCCATGTCCGCGATGAGCAGCTCCGCCCCGCCGGGGAGGCCTCCGTCCTCCCGCCCGTGTACGAGCGCCGCAGCTTCGTCGTATTCGATCTCAGCGGCCTCCGCCGTCATGATGCGCGAGAAGATCCCGTTCACAGCACTCACCACGGCGGCGGAGCTTCGGAAGTTCGCGTTGAGGTCGATGCGCGCGCCGCCGCGCCCGGCCTTGTAGCGGGCGTAGCGCTCCATGAAAAGGCGCGGCTCCGCCATGCGGAAGCGATAGATGGACTGCTTCACGTCCCCGACAAGGAACAGCCCGTCCTCCCGCAGGATCGCAGAAAGGATCCGCTCCTGCACGGGGTTGCTGTCCTGGTATTCATCCATGAAAACATAGCGGAAGCGGCGGCGGTATTCACCCGCAACGGCCTCGTTTTGGAACAGCCCCAGCACCTTGTGTTCCATGTCGGAATAATCGATGACCGAGCGGGCGTCCTTCGCCTCTGCATAGCGCGCGTCGAGCGCAACGACGGTCTCATACAATTCGAGCAGCAGCGGGTATTGCGCCCGGAGGCGCTCCGCTTCCACGGCGAGCGGGGTCGCGTATTCCGCCTGCTGTTTGGCGATCGTGTCCTTGAGCTTCTTGCGCGCGGCGTCGATCTCCTTTTTTTCCGCTTCGCCTACGCCCTTCCAGCTGATGCGCTGGGCAGGCTTCCCAGCCCCGGCGAGGGCCGCCGCGTACGCGCCGCGGGTCTCGTGCAGCAGCAGCCCGCGCGCGATCATGACCTCCTCGTCCAAGTGCGCGGCAAGTTTCGGGTAATCCTCCGCAACGGTATCCCGCATGCCCTGGAGCCGGTCGGCCGCCGCCGCGAGCGCCTGGCGGTTGCGCCGGAGCAGCTCTGCCACGGCGGGCGAATCCGCAAGCGCTTCCGGCGTGGCGCGGTATTGTTCCACGGCGTTCCGGAGCCAGGGGAGCGGCTCCGGCTGGGCGAGTGCAAAATCGTAAATGCCGAGGATCAGCTCCGCCGCGCGCTGCTCGTTGCCGCCGAGCGCGTCCACGAGCGCGGCAAAGCGGCCGCTTTCGTCCGCATAGCGATCCTCCGCGACCTCGTCCCAGGCCTCCTGTTTCATCACGAGGGTTTCCGCCTCGTCCGCCACGCGGAAGGCAGGGTCAAGCCCGGCCTCCTGGAAATGGCGGCGCAGCACCTCCGCGCAGAAGGAGTGCAGCGTGGAGATGTTCGCGCGCGCCGCGTCGCGGGCGGCGGCATGCAGCCGGATACGGGCCTTCTCGTCCGTTTCGGCCTCCGCGGCGGCGGCAAGCCCGGCCTCCACGCGCTTCTTCATCTCCGCGGCGGCGGCGTTGGTGAACGTGACGCAGAGGAACTCGCTCACCGAAGCGCCCGCAGCGACAAGGCGCACGAAGCGTTCCGTCAGCACGGCGGTCTTGCCCGAACCCGCGGCCGCGGAAACGAGCAGGTTTCCATTTTTCTCAATGGCGCGGCGCTGCTCATTCGTCCACTGTCTCTTCATGCTCCACCTCCTTCAAAAGCGCCTCGAGCTTCACCCGGCGCACGCTGCGGTACGCGCAGCCGGGGAAAGCCGGGTCAAACCCGCAGAGGCTCGCATAATCGCAGCGGCGGCAGGCGGTGTCCTGCTTGTTTTTGCGGTAGGGCGCCGCCTCCGCGCGGCCGGCGCGCACAGCTTCTGCCGTCCGCGCGGCCTTACTGTGCGCAAATTTCTCCACAAGGGCCAGCTCATCCTTGGAGACCGCACCCGCCCCCCGTTCCGGGATGACGGCCGCGCCGCCTGCCGCTTCGAGCAGGCTTGCCTCGCGCAGCGAAATGCCGGAGAGGCGGAACGCCTTTTGCACCTCCGCGAGCAGCGCCTCGCCGGAGACGCCCTCCTCCAGAACGGGGGTCTTTACGGGCAGATAGTAAAACCCGGCGGGCTGCGCGCGCCGCGCCGCGCCGTCCGCTGCGGTGACGGCGGCGAGATACAGCGGGAGCTGGAGCTTTAAGCCATAGTAGAGGTCCGTCGCGTCAAACTTGGCGGAGCCAGTCTTGTAATCGATCACACGCAGGAAGCGCGCGCCTGCCGCGTCCGTGAAGCTGTCGAGCCGGTCGATCTTGCCGGAGAGCAGGCAGTGCGTGCCGTCCGAAAGGGCGAGCTCGATGGGCGGGTACGCCTTGCCGCGCCCGAACTCCACCTCGCACCCGGCGGCGGAAAAGCGCCCGGCGGCAAGCTGCCGCACGATTGCGTGGGCCGTCTCCTTCACGCGGCGCACGAGCCGCGCGCAGAGGGCGCGCATGCGCGCCGTGTCCATCAGCACGCCGTGGTTGTGCTCCGCAATGAGCGGAGGCAAAATCTCCGCGAGCAATTCCTCCACCTGTTCCGGCGGGATCTCCGCCGCAGGCACGCCGAGGGCGATGAGCCGCTCCGTGAACCGCGCGAGCGCCTCGTGGCAGAACGCGCCCTCGTCGGCGCGGCGCTCCCGGTATTCCCGGGGCGCTTCGATGCGCAGGCCATAGCGGGCAAAATGCTTGAACGGGCAGGCGTTGAAGGTCTCAAGCCGCGTCGCGCTGCCATAAAGCGGCGCGCCATAAAGCGCGGCGGCAAGCTCCTGCCCGAAGGGTTCCGGCGAGCTTTGGTGGAACAGCGCGGCCTCCGCCTGTGCGAGCCGCCCGGCATATTCCGGGGCGGAGGCGAACGCCGCATAAAGCGCGCGCGCCTCGTCGCTGAATGCGCCCTCGTCCACGCCCGTGCGCAGGAGCGCGACGAGCCGGGAAAATCCGCTTTCCGCCGAGATTGGCGGCGCGGGCGCGAGGTCGGTCTCCATCTTTACGCCGGGGAACATGGCGCGGATGCGGTCGATGAGGCCGCACTGCACGGCGGTCTCCGCACCCATGCCGAGGGGATAGGAAAGGTACAAAAGCCTGCTCGGCCGGGCGATCGCGCCATAGACGTCCGCGAGTTCCTTGTCCGTGCGCTCCTTGCTCGTGGGGAGCGCGGGCAGGCCGAGGGCGGAGAGCTGCGCAAGCTCGTCGTCGTCGATCATGCCGTCGTCCCGCACGTGAGCGGGGAACACGCCTTCCACCGCGCCAAGCACGAACAGCGCGGAGACGCTGCGCGCCCGCGTGCGGCCAAGGCTCCCAAAAAGCACCTGGTCCGCCGTCGTCGGGATCACGCCCACCTCGTAGGTGGAAAGCCCTTCCTGCAGCACGGCGATGTAGCGCTCCGTGGAAACCGGTGCATCGCCCAGGATCGCATGCATCTGTGTGAACAGCTCCATGAGCATATTGTAAACCTGCGCGCATTCCTCCATGAGCTCGAAGCGACCCTCGCCCCGCAGGCGTTCGGCCTCCGCGGAAAGCTGGCCGCGCACGTCGAGCGCGCAGAGGTATTCATACAGCGCTTCCGTTTTTGCGCTTGCCGTGCCCGCGCCCGCAAGGCGGGCGCGCAGCTCCATCAGCGGCGGCATGAGCGCCGCCCGGGCGCGCTCGGCCGCGGGCGGCACCTCGCCCCGGGCAAAGGGCACGGTCAAAAGGCTGCCGCGCATGCCGTAGCGCAGCACGTAAAGCTCAAATTCTTCCACATCGTCTGGGGAAACGCCGGCGAGGCCGGTCTTTGCGGCCTCCAGCACGTCCTGCTGGCGGAAGGCCCGCGCCGCGGCGGAAAGCGCGCGCACCGCGAGCCGCGCTGCGGCATAGCCCGCGAGCGGATGCTTCGCGTCCGTGAAAAACGGGATGTTCCGCGCCCGGAGCGCCCGGCTCACGGGGTTGATATACGCGTCGAGATCCGTGGCGATGACGGCCATGTCCCGGTAGCGCATGCCACGGTCCGCAGCGGCGAGGATCGCATCGGCAACGGCTTCCGCCTCCGCCGTGCGGCTCGTCCCGGCAAAGAGGGAGATGGCCTCCGCCGCGTCCCCGCCCGGATAGGGCAGAAACGGGTAGGCAAACGCCTCGCGCTCCAGGTGCCGTAGCGCCGGATGCGCCCGCTTGGCTTCGTCCTCGTGTGGCCCCGGGATGGGCAGGCGGACGATCCGCGTCGGGCTGCCCTCCGCGCGTGCGATGTCCCGCAGGCGCATGAGCAGACGGCGTTCCGCATCGAACACGGCGGCGTCCCTGCAATCGGGGGAAAGATCCGCGCGCAGGGCGATTGTGAGAGAACCCGCGCAGCGCATGAGCGCGGCGATCACGTCGTAAAGCTGTTCGGAGATGAGGTCGAACCCGTCGATGATGACGGCCTGCCCGGCGATGGACGAGCGCGGGAGCCGTTCGCACAGCGCAGCGAACGCGTCCGCCGCATCCATGTTACGCCCGGCAAGGTAGCCCTCCGTGCGCGCATAAAGGAGCGCGAGGTCGGCAAGTTTGGCCCCAAACGGCGTGCCATCCCCCAGGCGCTCCGCCGCGGCCGCAAGCTGCTCCGGCGGGATGTTGAAGCGCTTGCACTCCGTAAAAAACGCGTCGCACTGCTCCGCGAAACCCGCCCGGGCGGATACGCCGGCAAAGGCGGTCAGGCGCCGCGCTTCCTCCTCCGCCGTTTTGCGCACGACCATCCTGCGCCCCTGGCGAGAGAGGAACACCGTCCGCTCCCCGGTTTCCCGCAACACGTGCCGCGCGAGCGAGGTAAACGAAAAGACCGACGCCTGCAGCAGGCCGCCGGGCAGGGCGGCCGCAAGCTCGCGTTCGGTCTCAAAGGTGAATTGTTCGGGGACGATGAGCGCGACGGTCTCGCCGCGCGCGCAAAGCTCGCCCACCCGGCTCCGGATAAAGCGGCTCTTCCCGCTGCCCGCGCGCCCCGCGAGGAACGTCACCGGCGCCGCCATCAGAAGCGCTCCCGGTGCAGCGGGTTATATACCACCTTGCCGTCCTGCCGCGCGCTTTCAAAGAGCGTGATGCCCTGCACGGTCATGGAGGCATTTGGGGAAAGCCGCTGCAGCTCGGCCGTCACAAGCTCGTCGTGCTCCACGTTGCGCCCAAGCGTGATGTGCGGGCGGAAGCGTTTGCGCTCACGGGAAAAGCCGTTGTCATACAGCGCGCACTGAAGCGATTCGTACAGCCGCTCCAGCTCGTCCAGCTCGCCCTTCACGGCGAGGAAGGACGTCTTGCTGCCGTTTTTGTCAAAGCAGTCATACTTGCCAAGATGCAGCGTGAATGTGCGGATGCCGCGCACGGCCTCCCGCATCGCAGCGACCGCGCCGGCAAGATCGTTCGATTCCCCGATGAAATGCAGCGTGACGTGGAAATTCTCCTGCGGCACGAACCTGCCGCCGCAGCTCATCTGCTTGACCTCCTTCTGCACGCGCGCAAGCTCCTGCTTGAACGAGCGCGGCAGCTCGATGGCGATAAAAAGGCGCATAGCGGCCCTCCTTTGGAACGGTTGATTGTAACGTATAGTATACCATTCCAAGGCCGCGCGGGGCAACGGAGACTTAGCCGTCCTTCCGCCGCGCGCCCATCCGCTGGGAAGCCACCATGCGCGCGATGGAGGTCACGACCGAAACGCCCGCGGCAATCGCACCGGCGCAGGCCGCCGTTTCGATGCCCTTCTGGGCGAACAGGACATAATCCCCGTTAATGAGCGCGTCCATCGCGTAATACAGGCCGCCGCCCGGCACGAGCGGCACGATGCCGATCACGAGGAAGATCGTCGCAGGCGCTTTCAGGATGCGCGCGAAAATCTCCGAAAGCACGGAAACCACGATCGTCGCAAGCAGATAGCGCACCACACCCGAACCGATGTCCGCAAGCAGGAGGAACACAAGCCAGCCCACCGCACCCGTGACGCAGGAAAGCAGGATAAACAATGGCTTGCGGATCTCAAACACGATGCAAAAGCCCGCGCAGGCCAGGAACGCATACAGGCAGGGCAGATATTGTTCCATGCTCAAACCCCTCCCAGCAGCGCCCGGGCCAGGCCGAACGGGACCGCAATGCCCACGGCGATCGCCATCGCCACGATCAGCACCTCTGCAAGTTTGCTCAGCGCCGTCATAAAGTCCCCGATGATAACATCCCGCATCACGTTTGTGATTGCGATGCCGGGCACGAGCAGCATGATCGCCCCAATGATGATCTTGTCCGTATGGATACCCGCACAGCCCGCGTAGGTCAGCGCCACCGGCACCATCACGAGCAGCATGCTCGCACAGAGGTTCATGAAGAACACGTTCGCGTTGAGGCGCACCATGTAACCCACCGCAGCCTTCACGATCATGCCGCAGAGGAACGCGATGGCCGCATCCGCCGCGTGCCCGCCCCAGAACAGCGTGAAGAAGGCCGCGACGCAGCCGTGGCCGAAATAGCTCAGCCACGTCGGATAGGAAGGCCGCCCCATGATCTCGCGCAGCCGCGCGAACGCGTCCTCCACCTCCGGCACGTCCCGGCAGACCTCCCGGCAAAGCGCGTTCAGCCGGTCCAGCTTGTCGAGGTTGTTCGTAGCGGATTTGATGCGCACGGACTTGGTGTAGTTCCGTTCGCCGTAATGAATGCTCATGATCACGCAGGAGGGCACGGCGAACACCTCCGCTTCTTCATATCCGTAAGCCGCGAGCATGCGGTTCGCGGATTCCTCCACGCGGTAGATCTCCGCACCGTTTCGGATCAGCTGCCGCCCCATCTCACAGCAGAAATTCAGGCACTGTTCCACTTTTTTAGAATGCATATCCCCAGTATGCCCTGCGCCGCAGGGCGGTCCTTTCCTCCGGCCCGGCGGGCGCACCCCTCCGAACCGTCCCTTTCATGGCTGTCCTGTTTGACATTTTTTTGCCACTCGCCTCATTATATGCGGCGCGCCGGAAATGTCAAGGGAAATATGGGGGTGCGCCGCAAAAGGGCGGCATGCAGCCCTTCACTCCAACCGCATGCGCCAGACCGCTACGGGAAACGACTCGTTGCCCGGCATCACGCCGGACGCGGTTTCCACAACCTCAAAGCCTTCGGAAGCATATAGCGCCCGCGCGGGCGCGTTGCCACAGAGCACCTCCGCAAAAACGGGCCGGGCGGAGATGCGCGCGAGCGCATCCCGCACGAGCGCGCGGCCGATCCCCCTGCGTGCACAGGCAGGATCCACATATAGCCACGCGAGCTCATCCTTCGAAAACGCGGCAAACCCAACGACGCACCCGCCAACTAGCGCCACGCGCACGGTATATTCAAACAAGCATTCTCGATCCGCAGCAATGGAAAGCGGCAAAAACGCCTCCGGCAGCCCGGCAAGCCGCAGTTCTTCCGCCCGCGCCGCATCGTGGATTTCCTGCAAGCGCGGCCAATCCCGCGTCGCGTAATCTCGAATTGTGATTTCGTTCATTCCCATTTTCCTTCCATTCAGTTCACCCTGTAGACTAGCCCTTCGAACGGCAGGAGCGGCAGCTCCTCAGCAAACGCGCGGGAAGAATGTGTGTACAGCAGGCACTCGCGGGCGTTGAGCCCGCGGAAGGAAACCTTCGCCTGCTTTTCGGAAAGGTTCACGGCGACGAGCAGCGTCTCCGCTTCCCCGCGGCGCAGGTAAGCGAGCACCCGCTTGTTCGCTTCGTCCACAGGCGCGTATTCGCCAAAGGTCAGCACCGGGTGCGCATGCCGGAAGGCGATGGCCTTCTTATAAAAGTTCACCACGGAGTCCATGCGCAGCACATCCTCCTCGATGTTGACCTCCCGGTAGTTCGGGTTCACGCGCAGCCAGGGCGTGCCGTCCGTGAAGCCCGCGTTGCGCCCGCCGTTCCACTGCACGGGCGTGCGGGCGTTGTCCCGCGTCATCTTCACGATGATCTTCTCCGCGAGCGGGGCGGGCAGATGCATCATGCTCTGCAAAACCGCGTAATCGTTGATGGCCTCAAAATCCTTCCATTCCTCCCGGGCGAGGCGGCAGTTGGTCATGCCGCATTCCTCCCCCTGGTAGAGGAACGGCGTGCCGCGCAGCGTCAGGTTCAAAAGCGCGAGCGCACGAGCCGAGGCGCGCCGCAGCTCCGGCGTCTTTTCGCTGCCGAAGCGGGAGACCTGGCGCGGCTGGTCGTGATTGGAAAGGTAATTACCCGTCCAGCCGTTTTTCTCCTGCATGGCGAGCTGCCAGCGATCCACCACGCGCTTGAAATCCCGGATAGTGAAACGGTAGCCCTTGCGGAAATCGAACTTGCCCAAGGGGCCGCAGCCGAGCATGGCGATGTCGAAATGGAACATCATCATGAGTTCCCGGTTGTCCGGGTTCGTGAAACGCGCCACATCCTCGATGCCCGTCAGGCAGCCTTCGCCCACGGTAAAGCAATCCGGATAGCGCGCAAACACCTCCCGGTGCATCTCTTGAATGAACGCGTGCACGCCCTCCTGCTTGGTCACAAGCTCCGCCGGGAACTGCAGCCCGCGCTTGTGCGGGTCCTTATCCGGCAGGCCCGGCGCCTTCTTGATGGCGTTCACGACGTCGATCCGAAAGCCCGCGACGCCCCGGTCCAGCCAAAAGCGCATGGCCTTGTACATCTCCTGCCGCACGGCGGGGTTCTCCCAGTTCAAATCGCATTGCCCGGGCGTGAAGGAGGTCAAGTAGTATTCGCCGGTCTTTTTCTCCTGCGTCCAGGCGCTGCCGCCGAAAAAGGACATCCAGTTGTTCGGCGCGCCGCCGTTCTTGCCCGGCCGGAAATAGTAAAAATCCCGGTAGGGCGACGCGGGATCCGCAAGCGCCGCCTGGAACCAGGCGTGCTGATCAGACGTATGGTTCGGCACGAAATCCATCACGACGCCGATGCCCCGCGCCTTCGCCTCCGCGACGAGGCGGTCGAAGTCGGCGAGCGTGCCGTATTCCGGGTTGACCGCGTAATAGTCCGAAACGTCGTAGCCATAATCCTTGTTGGGCGAGGCGTAGATGGGCGAAAGCCAGATGAGGTCGATCCCGAGCTCATGCAGGTAATCGAGCTTGGCGATCACACCGCCGAGGTCTCCGACACCGTCCCCGTTTGAATCGTAGAACGAGCGCGGCCAGATCTGATAAACAATTTTTTCCCGCGGGTCCATGGAGGGTCCTCCTTCTTGTTCCGCCAAAGCGTTTTATTTGATTGCGAGGAAATAGACGAGCACGAGTGCGCCGAGCGCGATGCGGTACCAGCCGAAGGCCTTGAAATCGTGCTTACGGATATAGTTCATCAGGAATTTGATGACGGCAAGCGACACGAGGAACGCCACCGCCATGCCGATGAGGAGCGTCACGAGCTCCGCGCCTGTGAACGCGAAGCCGAACTTCAAAAGTTTGAGCGCGCTCATGCCGAACATCACCGGCACGGCGAGGAAAAACGTAAACTCCGCCGCCGCTACGCGGGACACGCCGAGGATGAGCGCGCCAATGATCGTCGAGCCGGAGCGGGACGTGCCGGGGATGATGGAGAGCACCTGAAAGAGACCGATGCAGAACGCCGTCCGGTAGCTGATGTCCGCGAGGGTGCGGACGCGGGGCCTGCGCGTCTGGTTCCAGCTTTCCACCAGGATAAACGCGACGCCGTAAACGATGAGCGCCCCGGCGATGACGATGGGCGTGTGCAGGTGCGCTTCAATGTAATCGTCAAGCAAAAGCGTGACGGCCGCGCCGGGAATGCAGGCGACGACAACCTTGAGCCAAAGCGAGAGCGTATCCTTTTTCCAGAAGGGCTTCGCCCTGTCCTTCACTTGGAAGGGCAGCATCTTTTGGAAGAACAGCACCACCACCGCGAGGATCGCCCCGAGCTGGATGACGATAAAAAACATCTCCTTGAACGCCTCGCTCGTGCCGAGCTGCAAAAACTCGTCCACAAGCAGCATATGGCCGGTGCTGCTGACCGGCAGCCATTCGGTGATCCCTTCCACGATCCCAAGGAAGATTACCTTTAGAATTTCAATGAAGTTCAGCATGCGGCAGCCTCGCCCTCCCTTTCCCAAACGCGCTATATCCCAGCGTACCGGTTTTACGGCGCCAATGTCATTTACTATTTTATGCGTATCTTCCGATTGTAGCAAGCGAAGATTCCGTGAACCGTTGCAAAAGCGCGCGGCTTCCGCTATGCTTGTATCAGCAAGTTCTAACTTTACCGGTAAGGAGGCACACACATGAACCCCAAAGTTGATGCCTGGCTGGACGCGCGCGAGGGCGCGATCGTGAAGGCCGTGCAGGAAATCATCGCTATCCCGAGCGTGAAGGCGGAGCCCGCGCCCGGCGCGCCGTTTGGCGCGGACATCAAAGCTGCGCTGGAGCATGCGCTCGCGCTCGCCGCAGGCTTGGGCTTTGCGGTCAAGGATCTCGACGGCTACGCCGGCTACGCGGAATTCGGGGAAGGCGAGGAGCTCGTCGGCATCCTCTGCCACCTGGACGTGGTGCCTGCAGGCGTGGGCTGGACGTACCCGCCCTTTGGCGGCGAGCTCCACGACGGCAGGATCTATGGCCGCGGCACCGTGGACGATAAGGGCCCGGCCGTCGCCGCGCTCTACGCCATGGCCGCCGTGAAGGAATGCGGCCTCCCGATGAAGCGGCGCGTGCGCCTCATCCTCGGCTGCGACGAGGAGAGCGGCATGCAATGCCTCGAACACTATTGCAAGCACGCGGAGATCCCGGCAATGTCCTTCTCCCCGGACGCGGAATACCCGCTCGTCAATTCCGAGAAGCACGGCTTTGGCGCGGATTACCGGATGCCCTACGCTTCCTCCATTACCATCCAGGCGGGCGAACGCGCGAACGTCGTCCCCGGCGAAGCCACGGCCACCGTGCCGCTGCCGCTCGCGCGCATCCTGCCCATCCTGGAAGCCTATCTGGAAAAGAGCGAATACGGCTGCTCCGCCGAGGCGGTGGACGAAGCGTCCTCCAAGATCACCGTCCGGGGCCTTTCGGCGCACGCCTCGCTGCCGGAGCAGGGGCGCAACGCGTTCTTCGCGCTCGTGGATCTGCTCGATCGGCTTCCCTTGCCCGAGGCCGACGCAAAGGCTGTCGCCGGGGTCGCCCGCGCGTTTGGCTTCGAGTGCCACGGCGAATCCTTCGGCCTCGATAAGGCCGACGCCTCCGGCCGGCTGACGCTCAACGTCGGCGTGATCGACTGGGACGAAACGGGCATCCGCCGCCTTTCCATCGACATCCGCGCCCCCATCACCATGGAGCGCGGCGAGATCGAGGCGGCGCTCGACGCACGGCTTAACCCCATCGGCCTTACCGCCGCGCGCACGAGTTTCTCCGAAGGCTATTGCGTGCCGCCGGAGAGCGAACTCGTCTCCAAGCTCCTCGCGGTATATTCCGCGCGCACGGGCGAGCCCGCGGCGCCGCTCGCCATCGGCGGCGGAACCTATGCGCGCCACCTGCCCAACGCTGTCGCCTTCGGCTGCGAGATCCCCGGGCACGAGGCGGCGATCCACATGCCCAATGAGTATATCACCGTCGAAGATCTGATGTTCAACGTGCGCGTGCTCGCGGACGCGGTCGCCGCGCTCGGCTGCAAGGAGGCTTGATCGCGGCAGAAGCCGCGCTGAGAGGAACGTGAAGGAGGAAACCGATGCTGTTTGAAAACGTGCTTTATTACGGGGCGGATTTCCGCTTCCATCCGGGCGATGTGGAAACGGACGCAGGCCGCGTCACGGCAGTGCGCCCGCGGGGCTGTACGCCCCGGGCCATGCTTCTGCCCGGCCTTGTGGACATCCACCTGCACGGCAACTCCGGGGCAGACTTTTCCGACGGCTCGGCGGAAGGGCTGCTGCGGATGGCGCGCTTCCTCGCCGCGCACGGCACGACCTCCTTCAGCCCGGCCTCGCTGACGCTGCCGGAGGAGCAGCTTGCGGCCGCGTACCGCACGGCGGCGCAGTTCCATGCAGAGCAGCCCGCGGGCGCGGCCGCGCTGCGCGGGATCACGATGGAAGGGCCGTTCTTCAGCATGGGCAAGCGGGGCGCGCAGAACCCGGCGCACCTGCGCCTGCCGGACGCCTCGATGTTCGCGCGGCTCCAGCAAGCGGCGAACGGGCTCATCCGCATCGCCTGCGTCGCGCCGGAGCTGCCGGGCGCGCTCCCGTTTATCCGGGAGATTGCTGCGGAAGGCGTAGCCGTCTCCGTCGCGCATACGGAGGCGGATTACGACGCGGCCTCCGCCGCGTTTGACGCGGGCGCATCCCACGTGACGCATCTCTATAACGCCATGCCGCCGCTCCTCCACCGCGCGCCGGGCGTGATCGGCGCGGCTGCCGAACGCGGGCGGGTCACAGCGGAGCTCATTGCGGACGGCGTCCATGTGCATCCTTCCGCGGTGCGCGCGGCGTTCCGGCTCTTTGGGCCAGGGCGTATCTGCCTCATCAGCGACGCGCTTTCCGCCTGCGGCATGCCGGATGGGGATTACACCCTCGGCGGCCAGGCAATCCGCGTCAGAGGCCCGCACGCCACGCTCCTGGACGGCACGCTTGCGGGTTCTGCCGCAACGCTGTTCGGCTGCATGAAAAACGCCGTGCGCTTCGGCGTCCCGCCGGAGGAAGCCGTGCGCGCGGCAAGCCATACGCCCGCGCGCGTCATCGGCGCGGCGGGCGAAGTTGGCGCGATCCGCGAGGGCCTTGCGGCGGACCTGCTCCTTTGCAGCATGGATTGGGAGTTGCGGGCCGTCTACGCCGGCGGGCAGTTGATCCGGGAAAATTGACGAGATGAACGTTTGGCTGCTCCGCTTCCCAATATTGTTCGCATGTAAAGTCCGCGCAAAGTATGCTATAATGAATCCGTGTGATTTATAATGAGAATGTAAAACCAGACGGAGAATAGGAGAACATGGCAGCAACACACATATTAAACAAAGGCAAGCGCGACGTTGACATGACAAGCGGGAGCATTATCCATCACATCGTCAGCTTTGCGGTTCCGCTTTTGATCGGCAACATCTTTCAGCAGCTTTACAACACGGTCGATACCTGGGTGGTCGGCAACTATGTCAGCAACGAGGCGTTTTCCGCCGTTGGGACGGTGGGGCCGATCATCAATATGCTCATCGGCTTTTTTATGGGCCTTTCGAGCGGCGCGGGCGTAGTCATCTCCCAATATTACGGGGCGAAGCGCTTTGATAAGGTGCATGACGCGGTGCATACCGCGCTCGTCATGACGCTCCTGCTCGGCGTCGTATTCACCGGCGTGGGCATTGCGATGATCCCCGCGATGCTCGACCTGATGAAAACGCCTATCGAGGTGATGCCGGAGTCCACGGCGTACCTTACCATTTACTTTGCGGGCATCCTGGGCCTTATGCTCTATAACATCGGTTCCGGCATCCTGCGGGCGGTCGGGGATTCGCAGAGGCCGTTTTACTTCCTCGTCGTCTCCGCAGTGCTCAACACGGTGCTCGACCTCGTGTTCGTGCTCCTGTTCGATATGGGTGTGCGCGGCGTCGCGCTTGCGACGATCATCGCGCAAGGCGTGTCCGCATTGCTGATCCTCGTTACGCTTATGCGCACGGACATCTGCATCAAGCTCATCCTGCGCGATTTGCGGATCAGTTGGGACATGCTCAAAAAGATTGTCCGCGTCGGCATCCCTGCCGCGGTTCAGATGGCGGTCACCTCATTCTCCAACATCTTCGTGCAGTCCTATATCAACTATTTCGGCGCGGACTGCATGTCCGGATGGACAGCATATTCCAAGATCGACCAGCTCATCCTGCTGCCGGTGCAGTCCATCGCGCTTGCTTCCACCACGTTCGTGGGGCAGAACCTCGGCATCAACCAGGTGCCGCGCGCGAAGCAGGGCATCCGCACCGCGCTCGGCCTCGGCGTGGGAGCGACGGTCCTCATCATGATCCCAGTGCTGATTTTCGCGCCGCAGCTTGTGACGTTCTTCAACAGCAAGGCCGAGGTCGTGCAATACGGCACGCTGCTGCTGCGCTGCATCTCGCCGTTCTACGTGCTCTCCTGCTTTAACCAGATCTACGCCGGCGCGCTGCGCGGCGCGGGCAACAGCCGCGCGCCGATGGTCATCATGCTCTGTTCGTTTGTGCTGTTCCGCCAGTGCTATCTTTACATCATGGCGAACTTCATCTCGAACGAGATCATTCCCATCGCCATGGGCTACCCGGCAGGCTGGCTTGTGTGCAGCCTTGCCATGATGCTATACTTCAAGCGCGTGGAGCTTTCGAGCACCCGCGTCGTGGAGGATTCCGAGGCTGCGGGCAGAGCCGCCTAGGAAACCGAGGAGGAGCTCCCGGAGCTGCAATAAAAAGCCCGGTTCTCGTGATGATTCGGCAAAAGGAAGCTCTGCCAGCTTCCTGCCTCCACGAGTTTTTTCAGAGAATTCTCTACAGACGCCTTTTTGAGGGAAGGGCATCCGTTCCGCCGCGCGCTGGGCTGCGTTTCATATTTGGGAAAGAAGGGCGAAAATTATGTGGAACGCACCCGGTAAACATCAAAACCCGGCAGAACATGTCCCATCGAAGATAATGTTACGCGATTCATATATTAACCGTAGCAATACGTAATTTTTAGGAGGAATATTCAAAGATGAGAAAAAGGCTGATCCCGTTTGCGCTGGCAGTTTGTGCGCTGCTGCTCGGCGTGCTCCCGGTCAACACGTTTGCCGCCGCGCCGGGAGGCGGCGCTTCTCCCCAAGCCGTCGCCGAAATGAACGGCGCGCTCGTCTACAATACAGCCGACCAGGCGTATTATATAGTTGGCGAATGCAGCGGCATGCAGGAATACAAAACCCTTGTCGTCGCGCTCTACAAACTGTCCGGCGGGAAGTGGGAGTTCGTCGATTCGGCAATCACCTGTGGGACCGCCACCCACCTTGATGTCCAAAAGAAAGTATCCATCACAAAGGGGAGCTACCAATTGATTGTTTCGGTCACCACGCCGACTACGTCCGGCTCCTTCCCACATTTTTATGAAGTTTAACTCTCAGTCATATTATAAAAATCACCAGGGGAATGCTTCTCCTGGTGATTTTAATCTGTTCCGGGCACGCGTGCCTTTTATCCCTTGCGGGAAAGCATATCCAGTATCGCCTGGATTCCGGCTTCATCCCCGCAGTTTTCGAACACACAGTTGAGCACATATTCCTCATTGACCGTCGTGCCGACAAAAGACGCGTCCTGTTCAGTGTAAACGCCGAAAATATCGATCCCGCTGCTGCATTTGAATTTACGCAGCTGATTGCCCGCACCCGCACCAATAATAACAGCCTCTTTAGCCTCAGTATAAAGTCTTTCAGCCTGAATCAGCGTAATGGTTACGTCACTAACGGAATAAGTTATCTCAATACGTTTTCCAAGGTTCTCTAATTCCGTAAATGTAATATCCTCAACCACAGCATCTGAACTGGCAAGATAGTAAACGGGATGCTCCACATAGTCCGCCAAAGCGTCGATGGAATCGAAGTGCAGCTCGATTTCTTCCTCCAGGCCGGAAACACTCGGAACCGCCAGCACCGGGCCCGCTTCTGCGCTGGCCTGCACATGCAGGATGTTCCCAA
>OJPD01000783.1_pt1 | contig 20593 bp, 28 predicted proteins | sample 1598371 | NCBI WGS metagenome assembly OJPD01 (sample SAMN03922478, study PRJEB24848) | human gut metagenome | isolation source: stool sample | host: Homo sapiens | place: Germany | collected 2010-11
ACGAGATTGCCTCTTGTCTCGTGGGCTCGGAGATGTGTATAAGAGACAGAGCCCGGCGGCATCAGCATCACCGAGGCCGGCACCCGCGGCGTGCCGCTGCTGCTGGCGGATATGGTGGGCGGCTGCGAAACGCGGAACGAGGCGTTCTTCACCGCCCACGGCTGGGCGGCCTCCTGCCCGCCGGACAACATGGCCGCGTCGGCCCTGGCCTTTCTGGAGGACGAACAGCAGCGTCAGGCCATCACCGCTGCCCAGAGCCGCGATTTCGACGGCCTGGCCGCCGACCGTGTGGCCGCCGCCGTCCTCGCCCGCTGCAAGAAATGACCCCAGCGCCCACGGCGGCAGCCGTGGGCGCCTTCTTTGCGCTTTTTGTACGGCGTCCCTCTTGCATTTCGCGCAAACTGTCGGTATACTTGTTAAAGAAATATCGATTTGTTCACAGGCAGGTCATATTCGTATAGTAGGATGAAACTGCGGCCCCGAACGTGGGCTGCGGCCGAAAGGAGGGCGTCTGTCCATGATGATCGAAAAAAGCGGCACCATCCGCCTGCGGGACATTCCCACCGCCGCGGGCCTTTCCCCGAAGGACCAGGAGCTGGCGGCGGGCATGGTGCGGGTGACGCACCTGTACCGCAGTGCGCTGAAGGTAGCCGTAACGCAGATGGAGATCCTGGACGAGGAGTTCGCCCGTCTGTATGACCACTCGCCCATCCACCACATCGAATACCGTATCAAGACGCTGGACAGCATCATCGACAAGCTGCGCCGCCGGGGCCTGGAGGTCAGCATCGACAACATCTACGCCCACATCCAGGACGTGGCCGGTATCCGCGTCATCTGCAACTATCTGGATGATATCTACTACCTGCGCTCCCTGCTCACCCGCAGCGAGTCCTATACCGTCCTCCGCGAGGTGGACTATATCAAGGAGCCAAAGGACACCGGTTACCGCAGCCTGCACCTGATCGTCAACGTGCCCATCGTCATCAGCGAGGGCACCATGGTCCTGCCGGTGGAGATCCAGCTCCGCACCATCGCCATGGATATGTGGGCCAGTCTGGAGCACGAGCTGCGGTATAAATCCGACCGCAAATTCACCCAGCAGGATGCCGCCCGTCTGCGCCTGTGCTCCGACGCCATCAGCGAGATCGACCGGGAGATGCAGGATATCTACCAGGGCAACGAACCCCAATACCACGCCTGAACACAAAAGACCGGCCCCGCCGGTCTTTTTTCGTCCCCCGTACCGCCGCAGCGGCGCAGGGATAGTTTCGCGCCCCGGCGCGAGCGTTTCTTTTGTCTCCGACGGCCCCATTTCTTCCAACAGCGGAAGAAATGGGGGAAAGAACGCCGGCAGAAACTGCGTTTCTGCACTTCCTCAGCGCGCTATACCGCCTTAGTATGCAAAGCTGCGTCCCCACGCAATCGGCATTTTCTTACCCGCTGTCGTTCCGCCGACTGTGCCAGCACAGCTTTCCGCTGCCGCTGCCTGCTACTATGGTAAAAATTATTCGTTCTGCCGTGTCGCAGGCTAAGAAATCATTATATCCTGTGCCCGACGGGCACACCTACCTTTGCCGCCGCAAGGCGGCAAAGGCGCGATTTGATAATCGCCAACGCCTCCAGCGCACCAGCCCCTATCCTCTCACTGCATCAGCGGCAGCGGCGCAAGAGGTACAAGCGATCCCTGAACCGACAATGTTACCCACTGCACTTCATGCGCGAGTGCATACCGCCAAATCTGCATGACCCACAGCGCGCCAAGGGGTTCTTAGACCGTAGGTCTAAGCGACTTTCTTTCCCACATTTCTTTCTTCGCAGAAAGAAATGTGGCCGCCGGAGGCCGCCTCCCCGTCAGGGGGAAACCGACTCGCCGCCGGGGCGGCGAAACCCGCCCCGCGCCAAGGGATCCTTAAACCGTAGGTTTGAGTGGTTTTCTTTGGTAACTTTCTTTTGACAATAAAAGAAAGTTACTCGTGCCGGGGCACGAAACGCCCCATCCCGCGCCCGCAGGCGCAATACCTGCTTGTCTCCGCGCCAAGAAAGTCTTGAAACGTAGTTTCAAGCGGCTTTCTTTGGCAGCTTTCTTTCAACGATGAAAGAAAGCTGCTCGCACCAGGGGGCGGCGAAACCCTCCCCCCGCCGCGAAGTATTGACGCAAAATCCCCCGCCGTTACTACCACGCCGCCGGTACCGGCGGCATAATACGCCGCACATCTTTCTCCATGGTATCCCCCGCCGTGGGCACAAAGCCCAGCCGCGCGAAGAACAGCCGCAGCCCCTTGTCCGGGCAGTCCACCCGCAGGATATCCCTCCCCCGCCGCAGGCAGGCGTCAACAGCCTGCCCCATGGGTGGGATACCCAGGCCCTTCCCTCGCCATTGCGGAGTCAGGCCGTACCAGCTCAACCGCAGGGCGTCCCCCTCGTCGGACAGGCTGAAGGCTCCGATCAGCGCCTCGCCGTACCACACGCCGGTGGCCTCGCCCCCGGCGGGCATACCCAGCGCCGCCCGCTTCTCCTCCGGCAGCGGGCCGTAGCCCTCGCCGGACTCCACCATGTTCTTCTCCTTCCACCAGCTCTGCCTGGCAAAGGTGGACAGTCCCCGTTCCGTCAGATGGCTGTTGTCGTCCCGGTATACCACCCGGAACGTCCCGTTCTCCCATTCCAGCAGCGACACGGCGGTGTTGTCCCCGTGGGGCGTCTGCCCCACCTCCGCCAGCGTCTGCCCCTGCAAAACGCCCAGCACGGTCCGCAGCGCCATCCCATGGGAAAATACCGCTACGGTGCCGCCCTCATGGGCCCGGGCCACGCGCTCCAGCGCCGGGATAAACCGGTCCACCACCTGCTGCGCCGTCTCGGCCCCCGGCACACGCCACAGGTCGGCCCGCCGGTTGAAGTTGTACATCTCCTCCGGGTATCTCACGTTCAGCTCATGCCAGGTGTGGTCCTCCCACTCCCCCATGCAGATCTCCCGGAACGCCGGCTCCAGATGCAGCGGCAGGGCCTTGGGCAGCCAGATGGCCCGTGCGGTGATCTGCGTCCGGTACAGGTCGCTGCTGTACACCGCGTCGATATCCACCTTCCGGAACCTCTCCCGCAGAGCGTCGATCTGCTGATACCCCCGGTAGTTGGTGATCAGCCCGTTGCAGTGGCCGTGTGCAACGCGGTACAGGTTTCCCTCCGCCTCCGCGTGGCGGATCAGATACAGCCGCGTCATACCACCGTCACCCACTGCTTCCACGCGCGGACCGCCTCCTCGACCGCCGCCGCCGGCTCCGCCGCGTACTGCAACGCACTGTCTGCCGCCAGCGCCCCGTGACCCATATCGTCAAAGGCCGGCAGCGCATTCTTCCCGTCGCAGTCCTCCAGCAGCAAAAACGCCCCCGGACATACTCTCCGCACGTCCCTCACATCCAGACTGTACCCCGTGGACACAGCCAGCGCCGCACCCCGGCGTGCCATCTGCTCCGCCACGGACAGCCACAGCGCCCGGTCGCCGGCCACCAGACTCTGCACCTGTCCGCCGGTCCGTACCGCCGCGATGGGCAGCATCTCCCCAGCCTCCAGGCACCCGCTTCCGCCGTAGGGGCACACCGTCACGGCGTCCGCCCCGTACCCGGCCCAGCACTCCGGCTCCGCGGTGTTCATATCCAGTATCACATACAGTTCCTTGGCATGGGCCGCGCTGACAAGGTTCGCCAGCACGTCCGCCCCCATCATCCCGTGACGCAGATACGCTCCGCCCCGCAGCACCACCGCGGGCAGCTTTCCCGCCGCCGCGTCCAGCAGCGTCGTGCCGTGATACCGCAGCGCCTCCGCCTGGGCCATGGGCGTGTCGCCGAACATATCGATAAAGTTCTTCACAAACTTCCCATTCAGCTTCTCTGCCTCCGGCGCCAGCGTCAGCGCCAACGGTGTTTTTTTCTCGCGGATACGCCGCTGCAATTCCAAATCAAACATCATGTTCTCCTTTTTTACCTTTGCGCTCCCATATACACGCACTAAGAGCACGCAAAATGACAAATGGCATATAAATAGTGTATAGATAACCTATAAACAACATCTACGCAAGTGTCTGACATCGTCCCATGGTATTATACCAATTCCGCCCCCGCTTGGCAAGAAACACCGCCGTCTTTTTCGCATTTTTTCACCTCTGCCGGGCATACTGTACACAGGCCGATAAAGGATAAAAATGCAACGAAAAAGAGGTGAACACGATGAAAACGTGTACTTTCCTCAAGGGAATGGTCGCCGGCATGGCTGTCGGCGTCCTGCTGGACAACGCCCTTCGTCCCTCGCCCAAGTTCCGCAAGACCCAGGCGGGCAAAACCCTCCACCGCCTGACCTGCGTCCTTGACGACGCCGTGGACGAGGTCTGCTCCAAGCTGCAATAACCGCGGTATCGCATCCGGGCGGTGTATGGTTATGTAAACCATACACCGCCCTATAATCAGCAGATTTCCATTGTTCAAAATTACACATTATGTTAACTTAGATATTTGCTGTCAATTCCACACCTCACCCCGAAAATTCCATCTTGACAAACCTGGTATTTTTGGTATAATAGTCCATGCTGTTTGTCAGCGAATCGAATATGCAGTGGTATCGAAGAGGTCATAACGAGCACGACTGGAAATCGTGTTGTCGTCAAAAGCGGCACGAGGGTTCGAATCCCTCCCACTGCGCCAGTGAAAAGCCCTGTAACCATGCCGGTTACAGGGCTTTTCTTCTGCGCCAGAACGGGGATTTGACCATAATTTTGACCACAAACACGCCGGTGCTGACCGCCCGCGCGGGCTGTCACTCCCCCACCAGCGGCGGCTCAAAGCTCTCAATAGCACTACGAAGCTTGGCGTGACGGATGACAAAATGTATGGCGGGTGATTTTTCCTTGGACACCATGGCCCACCGCCCCTCATGCATGACGATCTGCAAATTGCGGAAGGTGCTGTCGGCGGTCAGTTCCAGGCGGCAGCGCGGGTGCACTGCCGCGAACTGTTCTGTCTGATCGATGTGTTCCAGATACTCCTGATAGGTATATGGTATATCACGTTCATAGAACGATCCTGACAGGGGCAGGGACATCGGGTATCGTTCAAAGGCTTCCTCTGTCAGTCGGGGCAGAGCCAACACCATTTCATTGTCCCGCAGGATGGTTTCGGCCTGCTCCCGGCGGCTTTTGGCGTGGACCAGGATACGCTCCTGATCCGGCGCAGGCACATCGTGTCTTTGCAGCACCGCCGCCAAAAACGCGGGGTCCGCGGTATACAGCGGCGGCGCCGATAGGACACACCGCCGTCGGCCGGGGGTGCGGCTGTCTGCCAACAGAAACGCGTTCAGCCGGGAAGCGCCGTCGGCACGGTATATCTCCATCAGCGGCTTGGCGTTCTCCAGCAGAGCGTCGGCCCGACGGCGGTAATAGGCCACCTCTGTGCGGTTGTTGGTCAGGTAATACCGCCCCCCGCTATGGTGGCCGGACACAGCCTCGCCGGTCAGCGCGGCTGTGCCGGATACCCGCAGGAAATGCAGGAACGCACCGCCCTGGGGCGCTTTGAAGTAATACGGCTCGATCTGGCCGGTCATATACATGGGGATGAAGCTCTCCAATCCCAGCATCATCTCCGGCAGATTGCGGTCAATGTTGTGGATGATCTGCAGCCGCAGACCTTTTTTCAGCAGCAGCGCCATGCCGAACATCCACTTCTTGGGGAACTCCGGGTCCTGGGCCATCTCTGTCATGGGCATATCGCTGTACAAAAACACCGGCTCTGTGGAGCGCGACAGCACCGCCGCCTTCATAAAGTCCAGCTCGCTGTCCATCATCTGCCGCAAACCGGAGTAACTGCGGCTGGTGGGCAGCTGGAAGGGCGCCACAGGGACCTTCAGCTCGTCAAAATGGACGGAGCGTATGTACGCATTCAGATCGAACTCATCCAGCTTGGTCAGGAAGCGGGAGACGCTGTCCTCCCGGGGCGCATGGCTGCCCAGCAGCCAATCCTGCACCCGCCGGCAGTAGGTGGCGCGGTCGCCGAGATCTTCAGCGGCACAGCCCAACAGTGCGGCGGCCTCCGCCAGCACCTTGCCCCGGCAGTCCAGCCGGGTGATGTATTCGTTCAGCTGCTCACAAAAGCGTATGGCGCACCTCCTGCGGTAAAAGCTGTGTATAGTATACGCCCATATGGCAGAAAAGTGAAGCAAAAAAATTTCCAAAACCAGCAATCGCCGCAGCCGGTAATCGCGTTTCCCTGCCTCGGCCGCCGTGGTACAATAGAAAATGTAAAAAGCTTGTAAATACGTGAAAAATTGAAACAGGAGGATGGAACAAAATGACAAAGAAAAGGTTTTTTCCGGCGCTGGTCCTGGCGCTGTCGCTGACGGTGCCCGCATGGGCGGGGGTCACGGACGTGACCGACGCACAACCGCAAACACGTACACCCACACCTACCACACGAAGGTCGATGCCAAAGCCACATTTCATCTCAAGAACGGCAGCACCTATGAGATCTCGCATGACAGCGGCTTTGTGGTGGGCAACTTGAGCGACGACGCGGTGCAAAGCCAGATCAAGGTTTTTTACGATAGGGTCGCGGCATACTTGGCTGAGGACGGCATCGGTCTGAGTAAAATCAGCTGCACGGAAAAAATGGTTTTTGATCATTTTGAGAGCAGCAATATCATCGGTCCGTCTATACTAGTGGGCGATTCGGGTGCCTTGGAGGAAGCCACTTCCGGGTTTGTCAATAAAAATCTGGACGTCCACGAGTATCAGGTATACACGATCAAAGCGGAGTATGGCACCCCCACGGCGCGGCGGCACTACTCCTCGTCCGGCGGCATCTCCATCACCCCTCTGCTGACAGCACCGAACGCCCTCTCCCCCACCGATTACAGCGGCGGCATCTACGGTCTGACGTTTAAGTCCTCCGCCAGTTTCGCCAACTTCCAGGGCGTGCAGGTGGACGGCAAAACCCTTGACAAGTCCAACTACATCGCCGAGGAGGGCAGCATCGAGATCTATCTGAAGGCCGTGTACCTCCAGACACTGGCGGCGGGCAAACACACCGTAACCATTCTGTCCACAGAGGGCAACGCCACCGCCGAGTTCACCATCGGCGGCAGCAGCGCCAGCCCCAAGACCACGGACGCAGGCATGGCGCTCTATGCCGCTGCCGCCCTGCTGAGCACCGCCGGTCTGGCGTGGAGCAGCAAGCGCCGCGGGCAGTAAACCAGCTATTCTCTCCGGGTCGATACCGACAGGGGTACGCCGCAGAAGCGGCAAGCAAAAACGCCGCCCGAAAGGGCGGCGTTTTTGTCGACTGCGCACACGCGGAAAAACAAGCGTCATATCGGTGGAAATGCCTTAAGACCCGCGAACCGAGTCATACTTGGAATTGCCCAAAGCGCTGAGGTAGGCGTCGTAGGCCTCCTCTAACGAAGAAAACGCTTCTCCGTTTTTCAGAATCTGCTTATACTGGTTTTGCGAAGTAAGTGATTGGGAAACGGCGACATATTCGCTGCCGTTTTTCGTCCTCTTGCCGGTCGTGGTTTCGGAAACATAGTACTTCCCGTCCCCGGTCTGGACGATCACGGGAATTTCCTTTCCGGCCCCGACCTTATCCGTGTTCAGGGATGTCCAAAAGAGATATCGGTCTGCCTTTTTCCCGTCTATTCCGCTGCCGAGAAAAGCCCAGGTGCAGTCCGGCTGCTGCAAAAGACTGTTATCCAGCTTTTCGATTGCCGCGGTAATGGTCGGAACATATTCCGAATCCGGACATCTGGAGTCAAACTCAAAGTTTGAATTCGTTTGCATTTTGCTCCAAAAATCCGTATCGTATAAAGCTGGAAAAATCCGTCTCCTTTGTATTAAACGGGTATTTCTGCCCGGACGGATCGGCCTTCCCATTCCAGGTAAAAATAATTCCGCGATCCGCACTATAGGAGAAGACACAGGTCCCGTTGGGAGAAGCAACACCCTTCCAATTATCCGTATCTCCTTGGTCTTTGTAATGGACGATGCCGCCGATATTTACCGGATCGACCGACTGCCAGTCCGCCTGCTTCTGCTTCAGATCGACCGTGACCGTGGCCTCAAAATTTCCGAGCTGCGCCTCTGTGGAGACCTGTGCATACGCGGCGCGTACATTCGCAAGGTCTGTGGCCTCCCTGCTCTTTTCAAGCTGTGACGCAAATACCGGAATCGCGATCGCGATCAGTACGGCAATGAGCGCAATGACGATCAGCATTTCCATCAATGTAAATCCGCTGCGATTCGTTTCATATGATCCCTGCTTTATCTTTGATAGGACAAACACATGGTGCACCCATCATGAATTGTTATTTTTAGAGTATAACACACCGCTGCTGAAAAATAAAGTAATCAAATAAAGCCAAAAAAGGATTTCTGCGAAAACTCTGCTTTTTTCGATCCCACTTCTCAGCTGCGCCGGTATTTCGCCATCGGAGAGCCACGTCTGTGCGATCATAGTCCCGATCCCAGGTAACAAACTGGATGCCGTGTTTACTATGCGTTCCCGCCAGTATCGTGCCATTGAAGTCGGCAAGGATGCGGTAGTCACCCTCCAGCCCGCTGGCTTCGGGCTGCGGAGCAGTTTCCATCGCAGTCATGCACTCCAGTGTTCGGGCGGCGATGTCCTCATCACGTGGCGCGACTCGCTGCCGGCATCCCACGAATGGCAGAGCCATTCGCAGGAGCCCTGCCGGACCTCTTGATTTAACGCGCTGCGCGCAGGTCGAGGCAGCAAGTTCAAGCCTGCCCGCGACATTCCAAAAAGAAAACACCATCCTGACGGATGGTGTTTCTTTTTGGAGCGGGCGACGAGGCTCGAACTCGCTACCTCGACCTTGGCAAGGTCGCGCTCTACCAGATGAGCTACGCCCGCAAACGCAAGGTGAATTGTAGCAGAAAACACGCTGCTTGTCAACCCTGCATTTTTATTTTTTGTAAAATTTTGATTTACACTCACAGTGCAAACGTGTGACGGACAACCCGTACACGAAATTTAGTAAAGCGAGGTATTTCAAAATGCGTATCAAGGTTTATGGCAAGGCCCATTTGGAGGGTGTTGCCAAGAAGTCCGGCAATCCCTACAACTTCAATCAGGTTCACTACCTCGGCAAGGCCCGCGGTGTCGAGGGCCAGGCTGCCCTGACGCTGGCGCTGGATAGCTTTGACTATCCCATTGAGCGTATCGAGGTGGGCCGTGAGTACGATGTCGAGTTCGACAATCGCGGCTATGTGGTCGCTTTCGCTCCCGCCAAGTAAGGCCATGTCCCCATACCCATTCCCGCCATTTCTCTCCCCTCGCAAGCCCCCATAGTGCAACGCCCGCCCCGGAGGGGCGGGCCGTTGCCCAGGGGGGTCAGTATTACCCCCCTGGAACTTCTGAGAATTTGAGAATGTTTGACAAAAACTGTCAAACTCTTGTGAGGTCGCTATGGCTGTTGCACGTTCAAGAAAATGGCTTATCACCATCAACAACCCCGCAGAACACGGCTTTGACCATGCCCGTATAAGGGCCGCTGTTCTTGACTTACCCGGTATTCTTTACTGGTGTCTCTGTGACGAACAGGGTGACGAGTGCGAAACGCTCCATACTCACGTCTTTTTCGTCTGTCAGAACCAGCTTACCCACACGCAGGTGGACGCTCGTTTTCCCTCTTTCCACCGTGATATTGCCTATGGCAAATGCAAGGAAAACCGCGCTTACGTCCTCAAGGACGGCGAGAAGTTCAACAAGCAGGAAGATGGCTCGTACTCCTACAAGGACACTGGCGGCCACCTGCATGAAGGTATCAACTTCTCCGATACGTTTGAAGAAGGCGGCGAGATGCCCATTGAGCAACAGGGCAAAAGCCGTGATGCCGACAAAATTGTGGAGTTGATCAAGTCCGGAGCTACCAACGAGGAAATTGTGGACGCTGTGGCTTCCGCATACCGTGACCTTGAAAAGGTGGAGCGTGTCCGTTCCATGTACCGTGACGTTCAATTCAAGGATAGTTGGCGTGAATTGGAAGTCACCTACATATTCGGCAAGACCGGCAGCGGTAAGACACGTTCCGTCATGGACAAGTACGGCTATTCCAACTGCTACCGTGTCACCGACTACAAGCATCCGTTTGATACCTATGACGGACAGGACGTTATCATTTTTGAGGAATTCCGGGGCGGTCTCAAGCACGGCGATATGCTGAACTATCTGGATGGCTACCCGCTGCTGCTCCCTTGCCGTTACTTCAATCGGCAAGCTTGTTACACCAAGGTGTTCATCATCACCAACGTACCCCCGGACGCTCAGTATGCGTCCATCGACACAGAGACACGCAAAGCGTTCTTCCGTCGTATCCACACGGTACGGGAGTATGACGATTACGGTCATGTGTTCGACTACGCCGGTGTAGATGCTTATCTTCACCGCCACGATTGGGCGAACGACAACGTGACCATCAGACTGTGAGGTATTTATGTACGAGTATAACGCCTACCGGCTGCAAGACCTCAAAAATGGCTTGCAGACCGTTCTTGACCAGCTGGAAGCGATGGGCTTCCCGTATCCCACCTGCGCCGACTTCAAGGTGACGGTGGTTTCCCGGAAAGGTCGTCCGGATTTCTCCGTATCGTTCCCGGCTGTCAGAGTATAGCCCGGATAACCGCCCGTTCAAGGGCGGTTATCATAGGGCCGTTCATTGAATATGCACTTTCAATTTTTGGCGTACCTCTATCGCGGCTATCGGCGCTGGCGGTACAAGCTTAGACGTACACGCTATATGACAATGAGATTTTTTGACCGCTTCAAGTGGTGTCTGATAGGCGGTTTTGCCTATGCTCTCGGTCGGTTCCTATTCGACTATCTGAAAGATTTGATTTGAGGTATTGCAACGAACGTGAATAGCTTTAAGGTATTTCGTATTGCTTTTGAGTGCATCGGCGGCGATCTCTTTGCCGTGGATGTCATTGCAAAAGATTTTCGCATGGCTGCTCTCCGGGCTATCTCTCAGTGCCCTACCCGCCCGGTGTCGCTGCTCTATTCCTACGCTGTTGCGGTGTAGTTCATTCTGCGGGGTGGTGTAATGGTAACATACCGGTTTCGTTGTCCGGCGCTGCTGGTTCGATTCCAGCCCCCGCATCCACACTCTAAAACAACGAGGTAGTTTCGATGGTTCGTTTTCTTATCATGGCCGGGTTTGTGCTGCTGTTCCTATTCGTGACCGCTGTGCTGGTCTCTCTCGGCCTGTGGGTGGTGGTGAAGGTGCTCCGCGCCATCTTCCCCGGACGGTTCACGGCTGGCACAGAACGCGAAAGGGACGAAGCGTAACACGCCCCGCCCCCGGATATTTTCATTGGCTTTTCCTGCGCTGTTTTTACCAACGGCAAAAAGACTAAATCCCCCGCCTGCGGCGAGGGATTAGGGGTTAGTCCTTCACTTTATCCAGTTCCTTACAGAACGCTTCCACGGCGGCTTTGATACGCTTCAGCTGCTTGACTTCGTCCTTGCTGATCTGGCCGTCATCCTTCATGGCCGCCAGCTCGCAGGACTGCCCAAAGGTTTTTGCCATGGCCTGCATATTCAGTATCTGGGCGTATATGTAGTGGTTCATATTCTCTCCTCCGGGTGGTGATTTTTTGTATCTCCCTAAACGCATTATATCAGTTATTTGCGCGATTACAATAGCATCTTCGTGCATTTCCCCGGTTTTTGCCGATGGCTTCGGCGGCGGCAGCCGTACATATAAGCCGACCACTTTTTGGGACATCGTCTATAATCTGCTCTTTAGTGACAGCAGTTCCGGTACCGGTATCAGCGGCGGCAGTCGCGGCGGCTGGTCCGGCGGCGGTGGTTTCAGCGGCGGCGGTCGTGGCGGAGGCTTTGGCGGTGGCGGCTTTGGTGGTTCCGGTGGCAGTTCCGGCTCCGGCAGTGGCTCCGGTGAGACTGGCGGCGGTAGCTCCGGAGGTGGTTCTGATACACCCACCACGCCCACATGGACAAGCCCGGATGATATGAAGCTGGACTATAACCAGTATGTTGATCAGCTTCCAGCCAGTGGATATACCAGCGATGGATATCTGTTATGGCAGCCGAATTGGTCAGATGTCTGCAATTGGAGTGACGTTCGCGGTTTTTCAGCGGGTTCAGTTTTTTCTATCAATACGGATGGGGATCTGGTTTATGGCTCTTCTTACAATGCAGACTTCCATGATATTCGTATAAGCGGGCCTTGTATACTTGTGAACTTGGCTTATGGTGACAGCCGATTATACTCGTTCAAGCTTGGCAACATGGATAATAGCCTTCGTTTTACGGTTCCGGTCTCTGGTGTATATACTTTGGTTTGGTCTTCTCCGTTTCTTGAGTGCACAAAATTCTCCGTTGACGGAGGCTCTGTGACTGGGAAATCTGTAGAAGGAACATGGAAGCAGTATCAGTCGGAGGGGTACAAGTGGACTGTCAGTTCCGGCAGCAATGTTTACGCCAATTTTGTTGGTAGCAGATACACTAACCAAGTAGAACTGTCCGGCTCTGACCGCAGGATCATAGCTATTCGGACGCCGGTCTGGAAAGTCGTTCCAGCTTCAACTGTTATTATTAACAACTACACCATCAACAATCGCGTTGACAACCTTACCGGTATCTACGTTGACAATTCCGACAACTACTATACGGACGTCACTATCGTGGATGAGACGAACAACAGGTATTACGATATGACTACGAAAACGTACTATGACATCAAATCGTGGTCATACGATTACTCCTCCCGGACGTATTTCCTCACTCTGGATAACGATGTTGCGTTGACGGTACAGTTTGGTGATACCAACGTGACGATCACAAATAATAACATCTCCAACACCTACAATTATGTGGTTGAGGATGATACCGGTTCCGACCCCGATACCCCCACTACCTGCAAGCATGACTGGCAGGAGACCATTGACACGGCTCCCACCTGTCTTGAGGGCGGCCATGCGTCCTACACCTGCTCTTTGTGTGGTGAAACATATGAGCAAAACCTCGCCGCCAAGGGCCACGACTGGAAGGTCATTGAGCACGTCAACATGGTCTATAACTCGGATGGCACCGTAGCTACCCAGGGCCATACGCTCTACCAGTGCTCCGTCTGCGGCGAACAGTGGTACACCGATACCGGCGCTCCGCCCCCGGATGTGTCCGGCAGCAGCACAATTATTGCGTGGCTGACGAACTTCCAGACTTGGTTAGACGGTAAATTCGGTCTGTTTGTGGACAAGCTGCAAGTGGTCGTGGACAATTCGGAAACGAATATCGAGAACGTCACTAATGTGGTCATTGAGGAAACGAACAACGCCTATAACGTGTTCTATGTAACCACAGAGGACGGCGATAAAAAGCCTGTGGGTGAGGTCGCCGGTGATACGCTGTCTGCTTCCGGCAAGCTGCTGAACTTCCTGTACAAGCTGTGTTTTGAAGGTGCACTTTCAAAAGTGGACGATAGCATTACCGACATGGACGGCTTCTACTTCGACAGCGGCGCAGGAATGGAGGGGAATATATGGGATTGATAGCAAATCTGCTCCTTGTCCTCACGGATATTGGAAAGTTCTTTTCATTCTGCCGCGATCTCTTTGACGCACTTCCGTTCGCGGTGAAAATGCTTATCTACTTCGTGTTCGGCATTATCCTGCTGTTCGGCCTTATGCGTATCATTCTGAAAGTGGGTGGTTAAGTGATAGACCTTGTTCTTTCCACATTCAAGTGGCTGCCTACTCCGCTTTTCCTGCTGGTGTCTGCCATTCTCACGTTCTTTTTTATCTTCGTGGCGGTGTCCGTTATCATCGCCGTGTATAAGCTGATACAATTCATCGTCCATGTGCTGGGCGGTATTCTCGGAAAGGTGGTGTCCCTCTTTGTCTGATTTAATGGCCGGTATTCGGATGTTCATATCCAATGCCTGGAAGTTCTTTCAAATTGACGTACCCGGCACCAACTTCTCTTTCGCTGTGCTGACCATCGGTCTGCTGCTGGTACCTGTCAGCCTGTCCTTCCTGTCTCTTGCTCTTGGCTTTCCTGTGGGCAGCGTGGACGGCGTGTCTGCCGCCTTTGGCGCTAAGAGCAGTAAGAAATACAAGGTCTCTGCTGCTCGGAAAAATGATGTGAGGTGATACCCCATGGATTTTGAAAATACACTTTCAACCGCCGCCGATACCTCGGAAACCGGCGATGCCACCCCTGCTGCGGATACCTCCGATACCCCGGAGACCGGCTCTCAGGTCATCGTCATGCAGTCTGAAACCTCCACGCCGTCTATCACGCGCTCCGTGTCTCTGGATGCTCCCACGGTGGACGCTGCCGGTCTGCCCGCTGTGGTGCGGTCTGTGTTCGGTGACTACCACCAGCGTACACAGACTGTCACGGAGACCGCTTCGGACGGTACCGCTGTCACCAGCACTGAGCCTGTTCCCGGCCTTGCCGGTCTGGACTGGTACTGGCTCTCCGGTGTATTCATGTTCACTATCGTCCTGTGGTCGTTCTTCCGCTTTCTCGGAGTGGTGTTCAAACGATGAATGACATGATTACCTTCTGCACCGCCATTCTCGGCGCCATCTGCGACTTCCTCATGGAGCCGCCTATCTTCTACCTGTTCGGTCTAATCTGCTTCGCCGTGGTCGTATCCATCGTGCGCAGCTTACTTAGAAATCACTAATGAAAGGAGCGTTGCTAAACGACTGAGGTTGCTGCCGTCACTGTCAGCTCTCTGCTGACTTCCATCGGTTCCGTGTTCACTGCTGCCATCAGCTGGGTAGGTACCGTGGCATCCACCATCGCGGACGAGCCTATCCTGCTGCTGGCTTGCGTAGGTATCCCCCTGTGTGGTCTTGGCGTTGGTCTGTTCAAGCGTCTGCTGTCCGCCCGCGCCTAACCTGTTCGCTCCCCAAAATCTAACGAAAGGAATTGCATGACTATGACTGACATTATCTCTGCCATCACCAGTGTGTTCACCGCTGCTATCGGCTGGGTCGGTACTGTGGCTTCCACTATTGCCGGTTCTCCTATTCTGCTGCTGGCCTGTGTGGGTGTTCCTCTGTGTGGTCTCGGCGTTGGCCTGTTCAAGCGTCTGCTGTCTGCCCGCGCCTAACAAAATCGGGGGTGTGCGTGCGCTCGCCGCACACCCCCGTTCTCTTTCTTGAAGCTACACTTTCAAAAACGGTGATGATATGAATTTTAAAATCCCCAAACTGAAATTGAAACCTCGCGCTAAGCCTGTGGCGCTTTCTCTATATTTCGGCATCCCCGGCGCCGGTAAATCCACCTATGCCGCCTACCTCGCCAAAAAGGACATGAAAAAAGGTCGTAAGGTATGGTCCAACTTCGGTATCACCGGCGCCCTCAAATGCGAAAAATCCGACTTCGGCAAGTACATGATGTGTGATGGCCGCCTTATCATTGATGAAGCCGGTCTTGAGTACGACAACCGCAAAATGTCCATGACCAATGATGAGATATACTTTTTCAAGTACCACCGTCATTACCAGCTTGATGTGGACTTTTTCTCCCAAGGTCTGGATGTGGATATCAAGATACGCAAGCTTGCCCGCCATATCTATCTGATAAAGCCCTCTCTGCTTCCGTTCTTTATCAAGCGGAAAGAAATAGGCCGTAAGGTCGGTATTAACGATATGACTAAAGAAATATGTGATGAATATTTCTTTGTTCCGTTCCTCACCGGTGGAACAAAGCTGATATTCTGCCCGCCCCTCTGGAAGCTGTTTAATACGCTCTCCCGGAAACCCCTCCCGGAAAAGGTATGGGATACATGGTAAAGCCCCCGCCCCACGGCGAGGGCTTTTTTCCTGCCCTCTGTGCCACGATAGAAACAAGGGGTATACAAATATACCCCCTGTCCCTGCCGCTGCTGTTTTTACCGCCGGTAAAAGCCTATCCGCATATCTTATACCCATTGCGCCGCAGCCATGCCGCCGCTTGATGCTCTTGCGCTTCTGCCTGTCCCGCCCTTGCAGCGTCTGCCCGCTGGCTGCCTGTATCTGATACCGTACCTTGCCGTGCTTGGTGACTACGTTGTAATACACGGCCTGTCCCTGCTGATTGATGCCTTTCATATACCGCCCTCCTTTTGAATGTTCACTTTCAAAGGGCCTGTTTGCCCTCGTCTTTCAACCAAATCTTGACCGTGATGCTCTCTGCTGTGGGGTGTGTGAACTGGTACGCTTCCACCCATTTTGGAATGTCCCGCAGCGGCATGACCGGGTAGTGCTGCGTTCTGTTGTTGGCCGTCCCCGGAAAGTAGCACCGTATGCTCATGGCGTACTCTTTCTTTGCCATCAGTCCGCCACCTCCATTTTCTCCATGCAATCTCCGCAGATGATGTTGACTGCCTTTGTCGCTCTGATACTCTGTTTGCAGCAGGGACACACATACTTCCGTGTGCTGCTGCGCTTCGGCGGCTCTGTGCTGCCGCCTGTCTGTGTGCCGCCGTTCCCGGCCTTTCCTCCTGCGCTTGGTGGCGGTGTCCAGCCGCCGCCCCTGTTCATCTGGATTTCTGACCACCCCTGCGCTATGATGTAGTCTATCAGTGCTTCGCTCGGCTCTGTGATGGTCCACCCATACGTTGGATGATGGGAGATCACCAGCCCCCGCCGTTCCGCTTCCTCCTTGAACCGCTTGTTGTGGTAACTTCCGCCCCGGCTGCAATCCTGTACCCCGTGTGCGAGGTTATACAGGTGTACGGCTTCGTGTACGATGGTCGCTACCACTTCCTCAATGGGCCGTTGCAGCGTCTCCGCGCCTATGTTCAGCTCGTGCCGCTGCTCTCCTTTCCGCTTCCAAATCTTAGACACGGTGACGTGTCCGTAGGCCCGTGGGGTAGACTGAATGGTAATAATTGGTTCTTCCAGCTCCCCGCCGAACCAGTCCGCATTGACTGCCCGGAAAATCTTTTCCAGGTAGCCCGCTGTCCTGCTGGTCTTGATGGTTTCTTTCATGTGTGCGCCGTCCTTTCTCAAAATATCCTGTGTGCGTAGCGTAGCTCGCTCGCGAGCTACGATGTCTGCAATACGCATGGGAGAGGGCAGAACGTCAAGACTGACCGTCCCCCGTGAGACGGTCACTCGCGGTAAAAAAATGTCGCTTGGCGGCAGCGGGAAAACTGCCGCCGGTCGTCCTTGGCGGCTGTTTTCCTGCAACAGAGAGCGTCATTTTTTTACTGGTCTTGACGCTCTGAACTCCCCATGCTACCCCGCCGCAGCGGAAAGCTCCCGTCTCCGCCGCAGCGGACACCGCACTTGCAGTTATGCAAAAAGTATGGTAAAATGGGCAAAACGAAACGCCAAGGGCTGAAAACCCTCGGCGTTCGTTGCATTTATAGGACTTTTGAATATACACTTTCAAAAAGGAGAACCGCCATGAAAAAGTATCGCCGTCTCGATTGGTCTGACCGTCTCCGCATCGAAGCCCTGTATAACGCTGGCAATACCTGTAACCTCATAGCAAAACATCTCGGCTTTGCTCCGTCCTCTATCTACCGTGAAATAAAGCATGGCCTGTATGAACACATGGGCGCAGAAACCACAAAACGCCCGTGGCACTACTCCGCGCAGATCGCGCAGGAATATGCTGACTACCAGTCCACCGCAAAAGGCGCGGATATAAAGCTATCCAAGAACCACGAATACGCAAAAGAGATAGCCCAAAAGGTCAAGCTGGGCATTTCCATAGATACCATCGTGAACGTCAAAAAGAGAAACGGTCAGTGGACTGTCAGCACCACAACCCTGTACCGCTACATAGACCGTGGCTATATTCCCGGCGTGACCAGTAAGCATCTGCCCGAAAAGCCATACCGTAAGCAGCGTAAACACAAAACCGTCAAGGCTGCCCGCGCGCCTAAAGGTCTGCCTATAGACCGCCGCCCGGAGGACATAGCGGATAGAAAAACGTTCGGTCATTGGGAGTTTGATAGCGTCATTGGCAAGGCCAAGGGCCAAAAGCAATCAATACTCACATTGACCGAACGTAAAACAAGATTTGAAATTATCTTCCGCGCACAGGCAAAAACCAGCGCCGCTACCGTCTATGCCCTCAACAAGATTATCCGTCAATTCCCACAAGGTACATTCCAAACCATCACCGTGGACAACGGTTCTGAGTTCCAAGACTGCTACGGCATGGAGCATGATAAGCAGGGCAACAAGCGTCTCACCGTCTACTATGCCCATCCGTACAGCTCGTGGGAACGTGGCACGAACGAACGTAATAACCGTATCATCCGCCGCTACTTCCCCAAGGGCAAAAGCATGAAGCGGCTGACGCAAAAGGACTGTGACAAGGTCGCTGCCAGCATTAACGCCATACCCCGTAAAATCCTCGATTGGTGTACTGCTCAGGAACTATTTGAACGAGAACTCGCTAATTTGCAAAATCCCCCACAAGTTGATTTATAAGAAACTTTTTGCGTTGGGCTTGACAATCTTCCTTATTTTTTGTAAAAACGCTTCCGGTGCAGCATGGGCTACCGCATGAGGATCTCCACCACGCCGGCATTGGCGGCGTTGGGATAGAAATTCGTCACCCAGCCGCTGCCGCCCATGGTGCTCTGCACCTGGTACACCGTCTGCTGCACCTGATAGGACTGCCCTTCAAAGGCGCTCAGCTGCACCACCAGCTCCGTTTTGCCTGCCTGGGCCGCCTCGGTCAGCAGATCGTGCAGGGCGGAGACATTGGTGGCATGGACGATGTCGATGAGCTGCTGCTCGGTCTTCTTATAGCCGATGGTCACGGTGATCTCGCTGTAATTCCGGGCGGAATCGTCCACGGTGTACTGGATATAGGACACCGCATAGGAGCCCATGGGCGTGTCCTTCTCCACCTCGCGGCAGGCCTTCTCCGCCGCGTCACCGGCATCCAGCCCCTCCTGGGCGTAATAGAGCCAGATGGTCCCCTCCTCCGCGTGGTTGCCCACGAAGATAAGGATATTGTTCACCAGATCCTGATAGGTATCTGCCCGCAGCACGTCCCGGCCCTCGCCCTCGTAATAGGTAGGGCTGTGATCCTTGACCTCGTACCACTCCCGGTCCAGCAGGCTGCCGCAGCCAGTCAGCGACGCCGCCAGCAGCGCGCACAGCAGCGCCGCGTACCATCTCTTTACCATGTCCGTGCCCTCCTTTCCGTCTCGTTACAGCAGCTCCAGCTGCTTCTCCTCGCTGTCCTCCGGCTTCAGGAGCGCACCCGCCGCGGGGATGGTCCGCGTCCGGTAACGGGCACCGTTGACGATGCCGCATTCCACCGCGGGAAGCACCTTTTCCAGCCGGTACTTGGGCTTGATGTTCATCACCTGCACGCCCTGGGTAGAACGGGTGGTCTTGGGCGAGAGCAGCGCCGTGTGCACCAGCAGAGCCCGGGGCTCGTTGGTCTCCAGCGCCAGCTCCGTATCCTCCGTCAGGTGTACGGCGTACACCAACGGGAACTTGTCGCAGTAGGCGCCGGTGAGCTTCCGCCGATTGGACACCGTGGCGTAGGCGCTCAGCGCCACACGGGCGGCACGGCCGTTCTCAAAGAAAAACACCACGCTGCCGCTGTAATCGCCCGGCAGGCACAGCCAGATCACATTCTCGCCGGCGTCCATGCCCAGCTTGGCGGGCAGGTAGTCGCCCAGGGCGGAGGCCTTCGTCTCGCCGAACTCACTGGCACGGCTCTTGTACACCTGGCACTTATCCGTGAACAGCAGCAGCTCCGTGCTGTTGGCGGCCTCGAAGTACTGCCGCAGGCTGTCGCCCTCCTTGAACTTCTGCTCGCCGGACATCCGCAGGGACTGGGGCGTGATCTTCTTGAAATAGCCCTCCCGGCTCAGGAACAGGTGGACGGGGTAGTCCTCCACCGGCTCCTCGTCCGGCTCCTCCGGCATCTCGTGACTGTATACGATCTCCGTCCGCCGGGGCATGGCGTACTTCTTCTTCACGTCCTCCAGCTCGTTGATGATGATCTTGCGGATGCGGCCCGGCTTGGCTAGCGTATCCTCCAGGTCCTCGATCTCGTCCTGCAGGGCGCTGGTCTCCGCCACCCGCTTGAGGATGTACTCCTTGTTGATGTTCCGCAGCTTGATCTCCGCCACGTACTCCGCCTGCACCTGATCGATGCCGAAGCCAATCATCAGGTTGGGGATGACCTCGGCTTCCTCTTCCGTCTCACGGATGATCCGGATGGCCCGGTCGATATCCAGCAGGATGCGCTTCAGGCCCTGCAAAAGGTGAAGCTTTTCCTTTTTCTTATTCAGGATGAAGTACACCCGCCGCTTGACGCAGTCGGTGCGCCAGGCGGTCCACTCCTCCAGGATGCCGCCCACGCCCAGCACGCGGGGCATACCGGCGATGAGGATGTTGAAGTTGCAGCTGACGGTATCCTGCAGAGGCGTCAGCCGGTACAGCTTGGCCATAAGCTTGTCCGGGTCCACGCCACGCTTCAGGTCGATGGCCAGCTTCAGGCCGCTGAGGTCCGTCTCATCGCGCATATCGGCGATCTCCTTGACCTTGCCGGCCTTCACCAGCTCCGCCACCTTGTCCAGAATGGCCTCGATGGTGGTG
>OJPD01000793.1_pt1 | contig 20489 bp, 20 predicted proteins | sample 1598371 | NCBI WGS metagenome assembly OJPD01 (sample SAMN03922478, study PRJEB24848) | human gut metagenome | isolation source: stool sample | host: Homo sapiens | place: Germany | collected 2010-11
TCTATAAAATTTTTCTCTTCTGCATATCTGATAATCATAGAAATCTATCCCTCCAACTTCCGGTTTACCGGTCTCGTTTACTCCACATATCCGCAGAAGCGCTGGATGCCGGTGCGCAGCAGCTCTGCCGCCGCCGCGCCCTCTCCGGCGCCGATGCAGTCGGTGAAACGCTCCAGCGTCTCCAGACATCGGGCCGTGCCCTCCGCCGCGATATACTCCTGCCAGAAGGCCAGATTCACCGTGGTAAAGGCGTTGAAGATCAGGGGCGTGATGGTGTTGCCGCTGAGGAACGTGATGCCCCTGTGATAGCGGAACAGCGCCTGGGCGAAGTCCTCGGTGCTCCGGGCGGCGGCCTCCTCCGCCTGCCGCTGCAGGGCCCGGAGGGCGGCCATGTCCGCCGCCGTGTGCCGCGCCGCCAGCTCCTCCATGGCCGGGGCCTCCAGATAGTACCGCAGACGCAGGATGCTCAGGGCCGTTTTCCGGTCGGGGATGCCGCCGTGGAAATCCATAATGGCCCGCAGCGTCTCCAGACTGCCGGTCTGGGCGTAGTCCGCCACCGTCACGCCCCGGCGGGACGCGATGTCCAGAAACCCCAGGCGGTGCAGCTCCCGCAGCCCCTCGTGGACCACGGTCTTGCTGATCTTCATCTCGTCCGCCAGCTCCCGCTCCGTGGGCAGGCGGTCGCTGGGGCGCAGCTCGCCGGACAGGATCATGCCCTCCAGCTGCTGCACGAACAGTTCCTTCACGGTGGGCGCCACGATCTCACGGAATGCCATGTACATCATCCTCTCTTGGTCAGACCAAGACCATACAAACAGGGTACACAACTTTATGCGAATAGTCAATAGGATTTTGCTGAAAAAGTTGGTATTATAGGGACAATAGGCACAAAATCATTACGCGCTCCCGCCCGCCGGGGCAAGCGGCTGGTCGGAGCAGCAGACAACGGAGGAAAGAGAGATGCGAGATATCAACGGCAGCAAGCCCACCAATTTCCCGCTGGACGAGGAGAAGCTCCCGTTCAAGATCCCCTGTCCCGACCGGCCGCCCCGGGAGAAGCTGCTGAAGCTGGGCGCCATGATCACCAACCGGATTGGCCTCAAGACCACCGTGGATGACCCGGAATACTGGGGTCTGGACGGCGTGGTCACAGACGAGATGGTGGACGTGGCCCTGAAGATGGGCGTCCGCAAGCCCAAGACCATTGAACAGCTGATGACGCTGACCAAAATGGAGCGTGAGCCGCTGCAGAAGCTGCTGGACGACATGGCATGGCTGGGCCTTATCGAGTACCACTGGGAGAATCTGGACGGCAAGAACCCTGACCACGAAAAGCGCTATGTCCTGCCCCTGTTCGTACCCGGCAGCGCCGAGTTCCTGAACATGCGGAAAAGCCAGATCGACCAGCATCCGGAGGTGGCGGCATTCTTCGAGCGCATGACCATGCTGCCGCTGGAGAAGATCACCCCCATGGTGCCTCCCGGAGGCGCCGGCATCGGCATGCACGTCATCCCCGTGGAGAAGGCCATCGAGACGGAGCAGGAGGCCATCGGCCTGGAGAAGATCTCCTACTGGCTCCACAAGTACGAGGGCAAGTACGCCAAGAGCATGTGCTCCTGCCGGGCCAGCCGGGAGAAGCTGGGCGAGGGCTGCGGCGACGACGTGGAGAACTGGTGCATCGCCGTGGGCGATATGGCCGACTATGTGGTGCAGACCCAGCGGGGCGAGTACATCACCTATGACGAGGCCATGGACATCTTCAAAAAGGCGGAGGACAACGGCTTCGTCCACCAGATCACCAACATCGACGGCGAGCAGAAGATCTTCGGCATCTGCAACTGCAACGTCAACGTCTGCAACGCCCTGCGCACCAGCCAGCTGTTCAACACCCCCAACATGTCCCGCAGCGCCTATGTGGCGGCGGTGGAGAGCGAGAAGTGCGTGGCCTGCGGCCGCTGCGTGGAGAACTGTCCCGCCGGCGCGGTGAAGCTGGGCCAGAAGCTGTGCACCAAGGACGGCTTCATCCAGTACCCCCGTGCCGAGCTGCCTGACGAGGTAAAGTGGGGCCCGGAGAAGTGGAGCATCGACTACCGCGACAAGAACCGCGTCAACTGCTACGACACCGGCACCGCCCCCTGCAAGACCGCCTGTCCCGCCCACATCGCCGTGCAGGGCTACCTGAAGCTGGCGGCACAGGGCAAGTACCGGGAGGCGCTGGCCCTTATCAAGCGGGAGAACCCGTTCCCCGCCGTGTGCGGCCGCATCTGCAACCGCCGCTGTGAGGACGCCTGCACCCGCGGCACCGTGGATCAGGCCGTGGCCATCGACGAGGTGAAGCGCTTCATCGCCCAGCAGGATCTGGACGCGGAGACGCGGTTCGTCCCGGAGAAGGTCATCCCCAAGGTGGACGGCGAGTTTACGGAGAAGATCGCCATTATCGGCGGCGGCCCCGCCGGCATGAGCTGCGCTTACTATCTGGCGGAGAAGGGCTACCGTCCCACCGTCTTTGAAAAGGAGAGCCGCCCCGGCGGCATGCTGATGAACGGCATCCCCTCCTTCCGTCTGGAAAAGGACGTGGTGGAGGCGGAGATCGACGTGCTGCGCCAGCTGGGCGTGGAGTTCCGCTGCGGCGTGGAGGTGGGGAAGGACATCACCATCCAGCAGCTGCGGGAGGAGGGCTACAAGGGCTTCTATGTGGCCGTGGGCCTGCAGTCCGGCGGCAGACTGCCCGTTCCCGGCGGCGATGCGGCAGGCGTGGAGGCCGGTATCGACTTCATGCGCCGTGTCAACAGCGGCGCGGATGTGAAGCTGACGGGCCGTGTGGTGGTCATCGGCGGCGGCAACATCGCGGCCGACGTGGCCCGCACCGCCGTGCGCTGCGGCGCGGACAGCGTCAGCCTGTACTGCCTGGAGGCCTACGATGAGATGCCCATGGGCGAGGAGGACCGCACCGAGTGCGAGCGGGAGGACATCGCCGTCCACGCCGGCTTCGGTCCCGTGGAGGTGTCCGCCGAGAACGGAAGGGCCGTGTCCGTTACCTTCAAGAAGTGCCTGCGGGTCAAGGACGAGCAGGGCCGCTTTGCCCCGGCCTATGACGAGTCGGTGCTGCAGATGGCCCCCTGCGACACGGTGCTGTTCTGCATCGGTCAGAAGGTGGAGTGGAAGGAGCTGCTGGCCGGCACGCAGGTGGCGTTCAACCCCAACGGCACCGCCAAGGCCGACCCCGTCACCTACCAGACGGCGGAGCCGGACGTGTTCGTGGGCGGCGACGTTTATACCGGGCAGAAGTTCGCCATCGATGCCATCGCCGCCGGCAAGCAGGGCGCCGTCAGCCTGCACCGCTTCGTGCAGGGCGCGACCCTGACCATCGGCCGTGACCGCCGCCAGTTCATCGAGCTGGACAAGAAGAACGCCCTTATCGCCGTGGACAGCTACGACAACACGCCCCGGCAGCGGGTGGGCTACAACGAGGCGCTGCGGCGGACGTTCCGCGACGAGCGCATCGCCTTCACGGAGAAGCAGGTCAAGGCCGAGACGGCCCGCTGCCTGGGCTGCGGCGCCAGCGTGGTGGACCCCAACAAGTGCATCGGCTGCGGCGTCTGCACCACCAAGTGCGCCTTTGACGCCATCCACCTCCACCGGGAGCGGCCGGAGTGCAGCACCATGTACGCCTGCGAGGATAAGATGAAGGCCATCCTGCCCTACATGGTCAAGCGGGAGATCAAGATCAAGAAGGCCGCCCGCCGCGCCAAAAAGGCCAAGTGATATGCACGAGCTGGGTATCGTATTTCACACCATTAAGACGGTGGAGCGCGTGGGCGCGGACAACGGCCTGACGGAGGTGGCCTCCGTCACGCTGGAGCTGGGCGAGGTGTCCGGTGCCATTCCCAAAGAGCTGGTGAGCTGCTGGGACTGGGCCGTGCAGCGGTCTGATCTGCTGCGAGGCGCGGCGCTGCACATCGAAACGCTGCCCGCCGTCACCCACTGCGGCGGCTGCGGACAGGATTACCCCACCGTGGCCCATGGCCGCACCTGTCCCCACTGCGGCAGCGAGGACACATGGCTGCTGCGGGGCAGCGAGATCAGTATCAAGGAGATAGAGGGTGCATAGCATGGAACAGTATAAGATCATCGAGGTAAAGGAGAGTGTGTTCGCCGACAACGACCGGGAGGCGGCGCGCCTGCGGGAGGAGCTGAAGCGGGACAGGACGTTCCTGCTGAACCTGATGTCCTCTCCGGGCAGCGGCAAGACCACCACCCTCCGGGGCACCATCGCACGGCTGCAGAGCGACCTGCGCATCGGCGTCATGGAGGCGGACATCGACTCGGACGTGGACGCAAAGGCCATCGCGGACACCGGCGCCCGGGCCATCCAGCTCCATACCGGCGGCATGTGCCATCTGGACGCCGGCATGACGGAGCAGGGTCTCCGGGAGATCGGCACCCGGGATCTGGACCTTGTGGTGCTGGAGAACGTGGGCAATCTGGTGTGCCCGGCGGAGTTCGACACCGGCGCGGTGAAGAACGCCATGATCCTCTCCGTGCCGGAGGGGCACGACAAGCCCCTGAAGTACCCCCTCATCTTCACCGTCTGCGACGTGCTGCTCATCAACAAGATCGACGTGCTGCCGTACTTCGATTTCGACATGGACAAGGTGCTGGCCTACGCCCATATGCGCAACCCGAACCTGAAGGTGTTCCCCATCTCCGCCAAGACCGGCGAGGGCATGGACGCATGGTGCGCCTGGCTGCGGCAGCAGACCGAGGACTGGAACCGGTAACAGGATAAAAGAGACGCGGCCCGCGGGCCGCGTCTCTTTTATTTGTGCGGGGTCATTCCCATATCAGCTCCGTGCAGTACAGGGGGTCGAAAAATCCCCACCAGTCGGTGTACATGCGCTGCTCCGACAGCCCTGTGTCGATGACGGCGCCGTACAGCATACCGGTGCGGTCGTATACCGACACCAGCTTGTAGGTACCCTCGTAGTCGCCGGTGGCCAGCGCCAGCCTGCCGTCCCGGTACAGCATGGAGATCTCGTCCAGCCGGCTGATAAGACCCAGCGAGGAATAGCTGCCGTAGGCGTAGGTGTAGCCGTAGCTGCCGTCCTCCAGTGGGCGGAACTCGCTGCTCCAGGCGATCTGCCCGTCTTCATCCAGCTCGGGCCACAGCAGGTCGAAATCGTAGTCCACGGCCCAGCTGCCGCCGCTGGAGCGCAGCACGGTGAGGTGATTCCCGGCGCAGGCCACCAGCAGGTCATCGCTGCTGTTGTTGTACACCGGCAGCACATAGTCGTAATAGTCCAGCTCGTAGGACGTGCCGTTCTGCGTCATCATGGTGGCGGTATAGTGGTACGGCTCCACGTTCTCGTCCACCACCAGCGTCAGCTTGCAGCGGAAGTCACCGGCATCCAGTATCCGCAGGACGTACTGCCCGTTCTCCGCCGTGGTCAGCAGGACCTCCGAGCGGTCGCGGGTGAGCTGCAGGCCCACCACACGCTGCGCCGCGATGTCCAGCGGATAGGCCAGACGCAGATGCTCCATGTCCGGCTGGTAGTCGGAGTAGGTGCCGCTGCCGGAGGAGGTGTAGCTTTTCAGCGTCAGCGGGACATACCACAGGCCAAAGCCCTCCGGTGCCCATTCCGGCTGCGGGTCCGCGTCGGCGGCGAAGCCCACCGTGGTCAGGAAGCCGCCCTCCAGCCCCACGGAGAACGGCGTAAAGCGGTTCTCCGTGTGGAGCGTGGTATCGCCCATCAGGGTCATGTTGTTGGATGCGTAGTAATAGAGAGTGGGCGCCATCCAGTCCGTCTCCCCCACGGGGATGCGCAGCTTGTCAAAGACAGGGCAGCCACTTTCCGTAAAGCTGTCCAGATACCGGGGCATGTTGATGTCGTAGCCCTCCCTGGCCAGATACAGCGGATAGGTGTCGTAGAAGTCCCGCATCCGCAGCCGCTCCGTGTAGCCCCGGTCGTACAGCATATCGCTGTCCTGCGCGGCCTGCCACGCCTCCGCCAGGTGGGTCATCATCGGGTCGTCCGCCTGCACCAGCAGCGAGATGTACCGCCGGTTGTTGTCACTGCTGTCGTACAGGTCCTCCCGCCGGTCGTAGTAGTAAAGGCGTCCGTTTCCCGTGCTGCCGGAGAGGGTGTGGACGGTGTTCCAGGTGTTTCTGCCCACGTCGTACTCGGTGTCCCACCGCAGCTGGGAGCCGTACTTGGTGGCGGTGTGGAAACGCAGGCCCTCCGCCGCCGTCACATCGCCCCGCGCGGCCTTGACGGTGACGGGCAGGGGCGTGGCGGTGCTGTCCAGCCGCAGGGACAGCGTGGTCAGGATGACGGCGGCCAGCACCAGCAGTGCCGCCGCGGCCGCAAGGCTCCGTTTCATGTGTCCTCCTCTCCGTCCATCAGGGCATCCAGCGCCTGACTGACCCGGTCGGGCCGGTAGTGATACGTCTCCTTGATATAGGTCATCAGATCCTTGCCGGATTCCTCCAGCGCCTCGGCGGTACAGTCGCCCACGATGGCGCCCTCCCGGATCAGCACCGCACGGGAGATGCAGTCCTTTACCTCTTCGATGAGGTGGGTGCTCAGCAGCACTGTCTCCTGCTCCGTCAGGATGCCCAGCAGCACCTTGTAGAAGTCCTCCCGGTTGAAGATGTCGTTGCCGGCGAAGGGCTCATCCATCAGGATGTAGTCCGCGCCCTGGGACAGGGCCATAATGACCTCGAACTGGTTCTGCATGCCGGCGGAGAAGCTGCGCAGCTTCTTATCCATGGGCAGGGAGAAGAACTCCATCAGGCTCTGGAACCGCCTGCCGTTGAACCGGGGGAAGTGAGCGGCGCAGAAGTCCCGGTGGACCGCCGGTGTCAGGGCGGGGAAGAAGGAGTGCTCGCAGGTGGCGAAGCTGAGCCGGTCGATGTTGGTGCGGTCGATGGCCGCGCCGTCCAGCGTCACCGTGCCCTCGTGCTTCACAAGCTCCAGCACGCACTTCATCAGCGTGGTCTTGCCCGCGCCGTTCTCGCCGAACAGACCCACGATCTGCCCACGGGGCAGCGTCAGGGACACGTCGCGCAGCGCCTCCTTGGCGCCGTATTTCTTGCTGACATGATTGATCTCAAGCATATGCGTTCCCTCCTTAGCTGGAATAGGGCGACGCCGCGATGGCGTTCATGACCCGCTGGACGTTTTCCGCTGTGGGCAGGCACTGGTCGGGGGTGATCCAGTACCACGCGCCGTAGCACAGGGCCAGCACCAGCGCGCCCAGCACCGCGGCGCACGCGGCCCACAGCAGCGGCGCCGTCCACACCTGACGCCGCAGGGTCCGCCGCCCATCGGGCAGGCGGCGCATGAGATAGATGCTGCGTCCGCCCAGATAGTAGGAGCTGTACAGCATCACGGCGGACAGCAGCGCCAGCAGCACCACCACGCCGAACACGATGACCACCGGCTCCGCATAGGCGGAGAAGTGGTTCATCAGCGCCGTGTCCATCAGCCGCCCGTCCCAGTAGAACATACCCCGGTAAGTGGCGCTGTACCGCACGGTGAAGTCGATGACGGCCACCAGGACGCCCAGGCCCAGGCTGCCGATGATGATGCCGTGCATGGTGTCCGCCGGTACGTTGGGGGGCAGGACGCGCTCAAGCGTCCTGCGCAGTGCGGAAGTCCGTTTTTGCGTCATCGTCCGTCGCTCCTTTCAGAAACTGCATCATGGTGATGCCCAGCGCCGCCGCCGCGACCACGCACAGCAGAATAGTGGTGCTGGAGCCCATCCGGAAGAAAAAGCTGCCCACGGTCAGCGCCAGCGCGATGAAGGGGGCGATGCTGAAGCTGCCCCGGCGCTGGGCGTGGGAGAACCGGGCGGCCGACGCGGCGCACAGCGCCGTCAGCAGCAGGTTTTCCAGCCATACGGCGGCGTCCCGCAGGGGCAGCAGGTGGTGCAGGAAGCTGCCCGAATACACGGACAGCAGCAGCGTCTGCGGCCCCGGCGTATAGCTGCCGTAGGGCATCTGCACGGTGTCGATGCGCAGCTTCACCACCGCGACGCACACCGCCGCCATCACCGCCCAGTAGAACAGCACGCACACGGCGTTGTACAGCGTCCACCACAGGCAGAGGCTGTCCTCGCCGATCCGCAGCCGCCGCACGGTCAGGCCGGTCTTGGCCCCATAGCCGCAGCCGTTGAGGCTCAGCACCGCCAGCAGGGCGGCGAAGCCCACGGCGCAGACGGCCGCCGCGCCGGTTTTTGCCGGCAGGTACTTGAAATCAATGGGGTAGTACTCTGACGTTACGCTGCCGTCCTCGTTGGCGTAGACGACGCGGTCCTCATACGCCGGTACCAGCCACAGCAGCGCACCGGCCAGTGCCGCCGCCAGGATCGTGATGGCAATGGCCCTGCATACGGTGCCGCGCGCTGCCAGCGCCAGCACGGATAGATGCTTTCTCATGCGTCCGTTCCCTCCCTGTCATACAGTGTGTCCAGCAGGCGGTGGGCATCCTCCCGGGTCAAGCCCATGCGCCGGGCCGCGTCCACCATGGCCTGCATCTCCGTTTCCAGCAGCTCCCGCCGCAGGGCGTCGATCTGCTCCGGCGTGGTCTGAATATAGCTCTTGGCCCCGGCGCGGGACGTGACCAGTCCCTCGTCCTCCAGCAGGCGGAAGGCCTTCTGCACCGTGTTGGGGTTCACCGCCAGCAGCGCCGACACCACCCGCCGGGAGGGCAGCTCGTCGCCGTCCTGTATGGTGCCCGCCGCCAGCCCCTGCTGGATATAGCGGATGATCTGCAGATAGATGGGCGTGCCGTCCGTCTGACGGAACGCCTGGAATGAGATCACGCGCCGCACCTCCTCTCTGTAAACTGTATTACTCGTGTAATACGGATGTTAACTGTATTATACGGATGATACAGTTTCCTGTCAAGGGGAAAATTAAAAAAGTCCTAAACTCCGGCGGCTTGCCACCGGCGCGCCTGTGTGCTATCATAGCTCCAGAGAGGGAGGGAGAGCCATGTACCGTATTTTCATCGTGGAGGACGACGCTGCCATCGCGCAGGCCGTCTGCCAGCAGGCGGCATCCTGGGCGCTGGAGGCCCGCTGCGTCACGGATTTCCGCCGCGTGGCGGAGGAGGCGGCGGCCTACGACCCGCACCTGATCCTGCTGGACATCTCCCTGCCGTTTTTCGACGGCTACCACTGGTGCCGCCAGATCCGAAAAAGCAGCCGCGTGCCCATCATCTTCCTGTCCTCGGCGGCGGACAACATGAACATCGTCATGGCCATGAACATGGGCGCCGACGACTTTATTGCCAAACCCTTTGACCGGAACGTGCTGATGGCCAAGGTGCAGGCCCTGCTGCGCCGGGCCTACGACTTCACGGTGCAGCCGCCGGTGCCGGCGTGCCGGGGCGCCCGCCTGCACACCGATACACAGAAGCTGGAGTACGGCGGCGCCGCCGTCGACCTGACGAAAAACGAGTACCGCATCCTGCTTTGCCTTATGGAGCGGGCGGGGCAGGTGGTCAGCCGGGAGAAGCTGATGCAGACCCTGTGGGAGACGGACAGCTTTGTGGACGAGAACACCCTGACGGTCAACGTCAACCGCCTGCGCCGGAAGCTGGCCTCGGCGGGACTGGAGGATTTTATCACCACCCGCCACGGCGTGGGGTATCTGGTGGAGTAAGGAGCGATATGGAACTTTTTCGGCGTTATCTCCGCCAGCACCGGCTGGCGATGCTTGTCTTTGTGCTGTGCTGCGCGCTGCTGGCGGGCAGCTTTGCACTGTACCGGCTGCCGCTGGCGGCAGTGGCCTATCCGGCGGCGCTGTGCCTGCTGGTATGCGCCGCAGCGGCGGCATGGGACTATGCCCGCACCCTCCGCCGCCACCGGCGGCTGGCGGAGCTGCGGACGGCGGCCAACGCCCTGCTGCTGGCTCTGCCCGCCCCGGACACCATCGGGGAGGCGGACTGCATGGCCGCCATCGAGACGCTGCGCCGCGCCGCGTCGGAGCGGGAGACGGCCAATACCGCCCGCCACCGGGAGATGGTGGACTACTACACCGCCTGGGTCCACCAGATCAAGACGCCCATCGCCGCCATGCGCCTGACCCTCCAGCTGGACGACACGCCCAACGGGCGGAAACTCATGAGCCAGCTGCTGCGCATCGAGCAGTATGTGGACATGGTGCTGATGTATCTGCGCCTGGACGAGGGCACCAGCGACTACGTCATCCGCCCCTGCGGCGTGGACGAGGTGATCCGCCAGAGCCTGCGGAAATTCGCCGGGGAGTTCATCGACCGCCGGCTGACGCTGCACTACCAGCCGGTGGGCCTGACGGTGGTGACGGATGAGAAGTGGCTGGGCTTCGTGGTGGAGCAGGTGCTGTCCAACGCGCTGAAATACACCCCGGAGGGCGGCAGCATCACCATCGACGCGGAGCAGCCCGCCACCCTGTGCATCCGGGATACCGGCATCGGCATCGCGCCGGAGGATCTGCCCCGCATCTTCGACCGGGGCTACACCGGCCATAACGGCCGGACGCACCGGCAGGCCAGCGGCATCGGCCTGTACCTGTGCCGCCGCATCTGCCGGGATCTGGGCCACACCATCACCGCCGCGTCCGCGGTAGGGGAGGGGACGGTCATCCGTCTGGACCTCAGCCGCCGCACCGGGCCGCTGGAGTGAAATCTTACAATTCTGTTAGAATGGGGGCGGGAAATGTAAGCTGACCGCATGGCAGCCGTTTCCCGCCCCTGCTATACTGTGACCTGCAAACAAAAGGAGGTCGTTTTTTTATGTCGATTCTGGAAGTCAGCGGTCTGCGCAAGGTGTATACCACCCGCTTCGGCGGCAGCCGCGTGGAGGCCCTGCATAACGTGGAGTTCACGGTGGAGCAGGGCGAATATGTGGCCATCATGGGCGAGTCCGGCAGCGGCAAGACCACGCTGCTGAACATCCTTGCCGCGCTGGATACCCCCACCGCCGGCACGGTGCGTCTGGATGGCCGTGACCTGTCCGCCGTGAAGGAGGCGGACGCCGCCTCGTTCCGCCGGGACCATCTGGGCTTCGTGTTTCAGGAGTTCAACCTGCTGGACACCTTCTCGCTGGAGGACAACATCTACCTGCCGCTGGTGCTGGCGGGGAAGCCCTATTCCGAGATGCGCGACCGCCTGCGTCCGCTGGCGGAGCAGCTGGGCATCACGGAGCTGCTGAAGAAGTACCCCTACGAGGTGTCCGGCGGCCAGAAGCAGCGGGCCGCCGTGGCCCGCGCCCTCATCACCCAGCCCCGTCTGCTGCTGGCCGACGAGCCCACCGGCGCCCTGGACTCCCGGGCCACCGATGAGCTGCTGGGGCTGTTCGGCGACGTGAACCGCCGGGGCCAGACCATCCTTATGGTCACCCACTCCGTCAAGGCCGCCAGCCGCGCCGGGCGGGTGCTGTTCATCAAGGATGGCCAGGTGTTCCACCAGCTCTATCGCGGCGATACCAGCGATGCCGGGTTCTATCAGATGATCTCCGACACGCTGACCATGCTGCAGGCAGGCGGTGACGCGCAATGAACCGTGGATTTTACCCCCGTCTGGCGTGGACGGGCATGAAGCAGAACCGCCGGCTGTACCTGCCGTACCTGCTGACCTGCACCGGCGTCACCGCCATGTTCTACATCCTTATGGGCCTGTCGGTGTCCACACTGCTGCCCCAGATGTCCGGCGGCGGCAGCACGACCCTGATCATGGGCCTCGGCAGCGTGGTCATCGCCTTTTTCGCCCTGATCTTCCTCTTTTACACCCATTCGTTCCTCATCCGCCGCCGCAGCCGGGAGTTCGGCCTGTACAACGTGCTGGGCATGGGCAAGGGCAACATCGCCCGCATCCTGCTGTGGGAGACGCTGCTGACCTGCGCCGGCACCACTGTCGTCGGCCTTGCGCTGGGCGTGGCGCTGTCCAAGCTGGCGGAGCTGGGGCTGATGAACCTTCTCCGCAGCCAGATCAGCTATACGTTCACGGTGAACATCAAGTCGCTGCTGGTGACGCTGGCGCTGTTCGCCGCCGTCCACGGCCTGATCTTCCTGCATTCCCTGTGGCAGCTGCACCGCGTCAGCGCCGTGGCTCTGCTGCACAGCGAGTCCGTGGGCGAAAAGCCGCCCCGCGCCAGATGGCTGCTGGCGGTGCTGGGCCTTGCCCTGCTGGGCGGCGCCTATTGGCTGGCCGTGTCCATCCGCGAGCCGCTGGAGGCGCTGCTGTGGTTCTTTACGGCGGTGCTCATGGTCATCGCCGGCACCTATCTGCTGTTCATCTCCGGGTCCGTGGCGCTGTGCCGCGCCCTCCAGAGGAACCCCCGCTATTACTACCGGCCCAGCCACTTCGTGTCCGTGTCCTCCATGGCCTACCGCATGAAGCGCAACGGCGCGGGTCTTGCCAGCATCTGCGTGCTGGCCACCATGGTGCTGGTGATGCTGTCCTCCACCACCTGCCTGTACTTCGGGCAGGAGGACGCGGTGAATGCCCGCTATCCCCACGATATCGCCGTGACGGTATACGGTGATGAGCATCTGATGGACAAGACGGAGCTGGAGGAGCTGCGCCAGGGGGTGGAGAGCGCCATTTTCAACTTCGGCGGCGAGACCAGCAACGTGGCGGAGTACCGGGAGGTGTCCCTCAGCGGCCTGATGGACGGCGGCAACCTGACCGTTGACGCGGCCGGGGCGTACGCAACGGACAGCACCCACGTCATACAGATGCACTTTGTACCGCTGGAGGAGTACAACGCCGTCACCGGCCAAAGCCTGACACTGGAGGATGGACAGGTGTATGTGGCCGCACTGCGGATGGACTTCAACGCGGACACGCTGTCCGTTGACGGCGGCATGACCCGCCATGTGATGAAGCGGGAGATCACACCGCTGGACGGTGCCGCGGTGGCGGACATCACGCCGTCCCTGACGGTGGTGGTGAAGGACTTTGAGAGCTTTGTGCCGGAATTGCAGGGGTATCTCAGCGACAAGTACGGCTGGTATCCCAGCGCGTACTGGAACTACGGCTTTGACACAGACCTGCCGGAGAACCAGCAGGCGAACACCGACGACGTGACGCCCAACCTGACGGATGCACTGAACGCGCACCTCAGCCGTGTGAGCAGCGACTGGGGCGTGGGGGTCAGCGTGGAGTCCAAGGCGGGCAACCGCAGCGATTTCTACGGCACATACGGCGGCCTGTTCTTCCTGGGCATCATGCTCAGCGTGGTGTTCCTGCTGGCCGCCGTGTCCATCATCTACTACAAGCAGATCTGCGAGGGCTATGAGGACCAGAGCCGCTTCGACATCATGCAGAAGGTGGGCATGACGAAAAGAGACATCCGCCGCAGCATCAACTCCCAGCTGCTGACCGTGTTCTTCCTGCCCATGGCCCTGTCCGGTGTCCACCTGTGCTTCGCCTTTCCCTTCATCCACAAGCTCCTGCTGCTGTTCAACCTGAGCAACACCCCGCTGCTCATCGGCACCACCGTCATCAGCTATGTGGCCTTCGCCCTGCTGTACACGCTGGCGTATAAGCTGACATCCAACGCCTACTACCACATCGTCAGCGGCGCAGCGGAGCGCGAATAAGAAAAAAGCTCCCTCCAGCCTTTCGGCTGGAGGGAGCTTCGCATATCGCTCACTCCTCGGTGAAGTGGACGTGGTTGAAGATGTGGTCCTGACAGAAGCAGTGGTAGCCCGCGCACTTGCTGCAATAGCGGAACTGCAGGTCGGGATAGTCCGTGTCGGTGCGGCCGCACACGGCGCACTTGTGGTGATAGCCCTTCTCCTGGGCCTGCTGCTTCGCCGCCTGCTTGAACTGCACGGTCTTGGGGCTGTACTGCGTTTTGGTGCGGGCGGCCAGATAGTGCACCTCCGGCCAGATGAACACGGCGAAGTTCAGCAGCGCTACCACCGGCAGCACCACGCCCGCCCAGTTGTGGGCGCCGATGGCACGGATGATGTCAAAGGCGAACAGCGCGCCGTCCAGATAGGCCAGCCACTTCATCTTCACCGGGATGATGAACATGAACAGCACCGTGGTGTCCGGGAACAGCATGGCGAAGGCGAAGAACATGGACAGGTTCACATAGGCGGTGCCCGCCACGGTGATATAGCTGTTGCCGGTGATGACGCTGGCCAGCACCGTGCCCAGCACTGTCAGCAGCACGCCGCTGAAGTAGTACAGGTTGAACTTGGCGGTGCCCCACTGGCGCTCCAGCGTGGAGCCGATCCAGTAGTAGAAGTACAGGCTGATCAGCAGCCAGAACGGGGAACTGGCGCTGGGGTAAAAGACGAACGTCACGATGCGCCAGATCTCGCCGTGGAGCAGGCCGTTGAGGTTGAAGGTCAGAAAATCCAGCGCGGTGGGATCGGAGGCCGCCGTCAGCATGGACAGGATATACACCGCCGCGGTGCCGATGACGATGACGCGCATCAGATTGGGGATACCGAACCGGGGGTGGGCGGCGCAGAAGCGCTGCACCCCGTCATAGAGCTTTTTCAAGGGGAACGTCCTCCTGTGTATTCAAGTATTGCCTATTGTAACGCACAAAACGGCAAAAGTCATGTCATTTTTTTGAACAATGGTCAGAAGGGGGCAAATGTTTCCGCAAAGTGAATTATTTGCATTTTTCCGGGAAAACCTATTGACAGCCGCAAAATATGTGCTAAGATAGACACTACAAGTGAATACCTTATCAAGAGTGGCGGAGGGACCGGCCCAATGAAGCCACGGCAACCTGTTTTTTCAAGGTGCCAAATCCGGCGAACGAATCGAAAGATGAGGGAAGGCAAGAAAGCTTCAGCACTCTGTCGGTTCGGACAGGGCGCTTTTTTATTGCGTTTCCCAACAGAAAGGAGAAAAATCATCATGGCAAGACATCTGTTCACTTCTGAATCCGTTACCGAGGGGCATCCCGACAAGATCTGCGACCAGATCTCCGACGCGGTGCTGGACGCCATCTTCGAGCAGGATCCCAACGGCCGCGTGGCCTGCGAGACCTGCGCCTCCACCGGCCTCATCCACATCATGGGTGAGATCACCACCAGCTGCTATGTGGATATCCCCAAAATTGCCCGTCAGGTGGTGCTGGACATCGGCTACGACCGCTCCCAGTACGGCTTTGACGGCAACACCTGCGCTGTCATCACCAACATCGACGAGCAGTCCAGCGACATCGCGCTGGGCGTGGACAAGAGCTACGAGGCCAAGGCCAAGGGCGAGAGCGAGCTGGACAACGGCGCCGGCGACCAGGGTATGATGTTCGGCTACGCCTGCGATGAGACGCCGGAGCTGATGCCGCTGGCTATCTCCATCGCCCAGAAGATGGCAAAGCGCCTGACCGACGTGCGCAAGCAGGGTCTGGTGGACTATCTCCGTCCCGACGGTAAGACCCAGATCACCGTGGAGTATGACGACAGCGGCAAGCCCGTCCGCGTGGACACCGTGGTGCTGTCCACCCAGCACAGCCCCGATGTCTCGCTGGAGCAGATCCGCAAGGACATGATCGAGCTGGTCATCAAGCCCACCGTTCCCGCCCAGCTGCTGGACGGCGAGACAAAGATCTACGTCAACCCCACCGGCCGCTTCGTCAGCGGCGGCCCCGCCGCCGACACCGGCCTTACCGGCCGCAAGATCATCGTGGATACCTACGGCGGCAGCGCCCCCCACGGCGGCGGCGCCTTCTCCGGCAAGGACCCCACCAAGGTGGACCGTTCCGCGGCCTACGCCGCCCGCTGGGTGGCCAAGAACGTGGTGGCCGCCGGCCTGGCTAAGAAGTGCCAGATCCAGCTGGCCTACGCCATCGGCGTGGCCCGTCCCGTCAGCGTGCTGGTGGAGACCTTCGGCACCGGCGTCGTCTCCGACGACAAGCTGGAGGCCGCTGTGGAGAAGGTCTTTGACCTGCGTCCCACCGCCATCATCCGCGATCTGGACCTGCGCAAGCCCATCTACCGCCAGCTGGCGGCCTACGGCCACATGGGCCGCGAGGAGCTGGGCGTGGCCTGGGAAAAGACCGACCGCGCGGACGCCCTCAAGGCGGCGCTGGGCCTGTAACCCCGACATAAAAACAACTCCCCGCAAGGGGAGTTGTTTTCACACGTCAACCAAGGAAAGGAGCAGCTCCATGAAAGAGCCTATGAAGAACATCGACAAATCCGCCGTCCTTACGCTGAAGGAACAGGTGGCCTATCAGCCCGGACAGGTGGTCAGCAAGACACTGGCCCAGAACGACGCCGTCAGCGTCACCCTGTTCGCTTTCGATAAGGATGAGGAGATCAGCACCCACGCCTCCGGCGGCGACGCCTTCGTCACCTGCCTGGACGGCACGGGCCGCATCACCATCGACGGCGTGCAGTACCTGCTGCATGAGGGCGAGTCCATCGTGATGCCGGCTGGCCATCCCCACGCGGTGTACGGACAGGAGCAGTTCAAGATGCTGCTGGTGGTCATCTTCTGATAAAGTAAAAAAGGAGTCCCGCAGCCGCCGGCTGCGGGACTCCTTTTTTACGTTTCTTCGCGGCACTGCAGCCCCAGCTGATAGAAGGCCACGGCGCTGGCCGCCGCCACATTCAGGCTGTCTACACCGTGGGTCATGGGGATCATCACCGTGTAGTCGCACTGGGCGATGGTGCCGTCCGCCAGCCCGTCGCCCTCGGTGCCCAGCACCACGGCCAGCTTCTCCGCGTGCAGCAGCCGGGGATCGTCCAGCCGCAGGGAGTCCTGCCGCAGGGCCATGGCCGCCGTGGTGAAGCCCAGCTGACGGAGCATCTCCGTCCAGTCACCCTCCTCCGGCAGGTATGTCCATGGCACCAGAAACACGTTGCCCATGCTGACCCGGGACGCCCGGCGGTACAGGGGGTCGCTGCCCTGCCGGGTCAGCAGCACCGCGTCCATGCCCAGCGCCGCCGCGCACCGGAAGATAGCGCCCACGTTGGTGGGGTTCATCACGTTTTCCAGCACGGCGATGCGCCGCGCGCCGGCGCACACCTCCGCCACGGAGGGCAGGGGAGGCCGCCGCATGGCGCACAGCATCCCCCGCGTCAGGTGGAAGCCGGTGAGCTGCGTCAGCACGTCCAGCGCCGCGGTGTACACCGGGATGTCCGGGTCACAGCGGCGCAGGATGTCCGCGCCCTTGCCGGTGATGTGCTGCGGCTCCATCAGGAACGACACCGGTACGCAGCCGGCGTCCAGCGCCCGCCCGATGACCAGCGGGCTTTCGGCGATGAACAGCGCGTTGGCCGGGTCGGCCCGGTTCACCAGCTGGTTCTCCTTGGCCCGGGCGTAGACATCCAGCTCCGGCGCGGCAAAATCGGTGATCTCGATGGTGCGGGCCATAGGCCCTCCTTTCTCCGTCAGCCGTTGAGGATGTGCATGAACTCCTCGCCGGTGATGGTCTCCTTTTCGTAAAGGAATTGTGCCAGCTCATCCAGCTTGGCGCGGTTGTCGGTGAGTATCTTCAGCGCCTTGTCGTGCTGCTTCTGCACCAGCGCCACCACCTGCTGGTCGATCTTCGTCTGTGTCTCGGCGGAGCAGGCCAGAGAGGCGTCGCCGCCCAGATACTGATTGGTGACGGTCTCCAGCGCCACCATGCCGAACTCGTCGCTCATGCCGTAGCGGGTGATCATGGCCCGGGCCAGCTTGGTGGCCTGCTCGATATCGTTGCTGGCGCCGGTGGTAACGGAGCCGAACACCACCTCCTCGGCGGCCCGGCCGCCGGTAAAGGTGGCGATCTTGTTCTCGATCTCCTCCTTGGTCATCAGGTAGTGGTTGCCCTCCTCCACCTGCATGGTGTAGCCCAGCGCACCGGAGGTGCGGGGCACGATGGTGATCTTCTGCACGGGGGCGGAGTGGGTCTGCATCGCCGCCACCAGTGCGTGGCCGATCTCGTGGTAGGACACGATCTTCTTCTCGTGGTCGGTCATGATGGCGTTCTTCTTCTGATAGCCCGCGATGACCACCTCGATGCTCTCCTCCAGATCGGCCTGGGTGGCGAAGCGCCTGCCGTCACGGACGGCCCGCAGCGCCGCCTCGTTAACGATGTTGGCCAGCTCCGCGCCGCTGGCGCCGGAGGCCATGCGGGCGATCTTGCTGAAGTCCACATCCTCGGCCACCTTGATCTTCTTGGCGTGTACCTTCAATATGGCCTCGCGGCCCAGCAGGTCGGGCAGCTCCACCGGAACCCGCCGGTCAAAGCGGCCCGGACGGGTCAGCGCCGGGTCGAGGGACTCCGGGCGGTTGGTGGCCGCCAGAATGATGACGCCGTTGTTGCCCTCGAAGCCGTCCATCTCGGTGAGCAGCTGGTTCAGGGTCTGCTCCCGCTCGTCGTTGCCGCCCAGCTGGCCGTCACGCTTTTTGCCGATGGCGTCGATCTCGTCAATGAACACGATGCAGGGTGCCTTTTCCTTGGCCTGCCGGAACAGGTCGCGGACCTTGCTGGCACCCATGCCCACGAACATCTCCACGAACTCCGAGCCGGACATGGAGAAGAAGGGCACATTGGCCTCGCCGGCCACAGCCTTGGCCAGCATGGTCTTGCCGGTGCCCGGAGGGCCTACCAGCAGGATGCCCTTGGGCATGGACGCGCCGATCTCCTTGTATTTGCCGGGGTCGTGGAGGTAGTTGACGACCTCCTGCAGATTCTCCTTGGCCTCGTCCTCACCGGCCACATCGTCAAACCTGATGCCCTCGGCGGACTTTACATAGACCTTGGCGTTGGACTTGCCCAGATTGAACATCATGGAGTTCCCGCCGCCGCCCATTTTCTTCATCATGCTGCGGGAGATGATCTGCCCGATGCCGATAAAGATGATCAGCGGCAGCACCCAGCCCAGAATGTCCACCAGCAGCGAGCTCTGCTGGATCTCCTCACCGGTGGTGGAGACGCCTGCGTTCAGCAGCCGCTGCACCAGCCCGTCGTCGGGCACGATGGCGGTCTTGTAGACGGAAGTCTCGTCCTTGTCGGTAAAGAGGATGCGGTTGCTCTGCTGCTGGATCTCCACACGGCCGATCTGGCCCTGCTCGGTCATGGACACAAAGGTGTTGTAGTCCACGTCCCTGATCTGGTGCTCCTCCAGCCATGGCATGGCCAGCAGATTGAACAGCAGCAGCACCAGCAGTGCCATTATATAGTAGTAGAACAACGGCTTCTTAGGGGTCTTTACTTCATTCATGCTGTCAGCTCCTCGTTGGCATATTTTGCAAGTTATTATAGCCGTGCCGCCGCCCAAAGTCAAATGCCAATATGGCGGAAATGTGTGAATTTTCCCTGAACGACAGGTACACCGGCAACTTATTGCATATTTTGTGAACAGACTGTGCTTCTTTTGTGAACATTAGCACTCTCCTATTGACAGTGCTAAAATCGGCGTTATAATAAAGCCGAACCTTGAGAGAGGGGAGCGAAAGAGGCCCCTCGGAGAGGTTCGGAAATGTTGATACAATGAGGGTAATGTAGAGACGGCGCACCCCCGGCGCGCCGCAGTACGAATGGAGGTATGACATATGTTGCCCAGCATTTTTGGTGAGAACCTGTTTGATGATTTCTTTTCTGATCCTTTTGGCATGATGGTGCCCCAGGGCCGCGATCCCCTGTATGGCAAGCACGCCAAGAACCTGATGAAGACCGATGTCCGCGAGACGGAGGGTACCTACGAGCTGGATGTTGACCTGCCCGGCTTCACCAAGGACGAGGTGAACGTGGAGCTGAAGAACGGTTATCTGACCATTCAGGCCGCCAAGGGCCTGGATAAGGACCAGTCCGACAAGAAGGGCAAGTACATCCGTCAGGAGCGCTATGCCGGCGCCTGCAGCCGCACATTCTATGTGGGCGAGGGCGTGGAGCCGGAGGATGTCACCGCCAAGTTTGAAAACGGCATCCTGCAGCTGTCCATCCCCAAGGAGGCCAAGAAGCAGCTGCCCAAGAACACCAGCGTCACCATCGGCTGACGCGGAGAGCAAAAAAATGACCGGCGCGAGCCGGTCATTTTTTTGCTCTTTTTTACCACATCTGTGCCGCCACGATGCTCTTTTTGTAGCTGGCCCGGAAGTAGAGGTACTCCGCGATGCCGGTGATGACCCACGAAAAGATGTACAGCAGGTACAGCGACGGCACCGTGTGGAAGTAGGCGAACACCGTGTAGATCCACACCACGCGGAACACGCAGGAGCCCATGATGACCATGACGGTGGGGGCGATGCTCTTGCCGATGCCGCGGGAGGCGGCGATGCTGGCATCCATCAGTGCGCCGATGCCGTAGGAGAAGGCCATGATCCGCAGCCGGTCCATACCGGCGTCGATGACCTCCGGTTTGTCGGCGAACAGCCCCAGGAACTGCCGCCCGAACAGCAGCATCAGCCCGCCGAATATGGCGCCGGTGAGGAAGGCGTACAGCATGCTGATAAAGTAGCTCTTGAGGATGCGCTCCTTGCGGCCCGCGCCCCAGTTGCGGCTGACGAAGCTGGCGCAGGCGGTGTAGAACGCCGCCA
>OJPD01000816.1_pt1 | contig 20046 bp, 16 predicted proteins | sample 1598371 | NCBI WGS metagenome assembly OJPD01 (sample SAMN03922478, study PRJEB24848) | human gut metagenome | isolation source: stool sample | host: Homo sapiens | place: Germany | collected 2010-11
GGCAGCGTCAGATGTGTATAAGAGACAGGAAGGCCGAGCACGCGTTTTCAAGCTCCTCTGCGAGCATGTTGCGCGACCAGGGGTTCGAGAAGCATGTGCGCTCAAGCTCGGCAACGTCATTCAAATATTCGTTCGTCATCGGCACGATGCGGACTTTTTTCTTTAACTGTTCCATTGGTTTCCTCCGGTCATTTGGTTTCCAGCCAGTTTATGCCCCAGTGGGCCTCGGCGGTCAGGGGAACGGAGAGGTGCACTGCGCCCTCCATCTCCTCGGTGAGGAGCCGTGCGACCGTCTCCTTTTCCTCCTCCGGGCACTCGACGATGAGTTCGTCGTGCACCTGCAAAATGAGCTTTGCCTTTAAGTTTTCCTTGTGCAGCCGCTCGTCGACGCGCACCATTGCGAGCTTGATGACGTCCGCGGCTGTGCCCTGGATGGGCATGTTGCGCGCGACACGCTCGCCGAACGAACGGGTATTGAAGTTGCTCGCCGCCAGCTCGGGCAGCGCGCGGCGGCGGTGCATCAGTGTTTCGACATAGCCGCGCTCCTTCGCCTGCGCGACGACCTCATCCATATAGCGGCGGATGCCGGGGAAGCGCTCAAAGTACGTCTCGATATATTCCTTCGCCTCGTACACCGGCACGCCGATGTCCTGCGCGAGCGAGAAGGCGGAAATGCCGTATACGATGCCAAAATTCACGGCCTTCGCGTGCGAGCGCATCTGCTTGGTGACCTGATCAGTCGGCACGCCGAAGACCTGCGCGGCCGTGACGGTGTGGATGTCCTCGCCGGTCAGAAACGCCTGCTTCATCGCCTCGTCGTCCGCGATGTGCGCGAGCAGCCGCAGCTCGATTTGGCTGTAGTCTGCGTCGACGAGCACGCAGCCGCTTGCTGGGACGAACATGCGGCGGAATTCGCTGCCGAGCTGCGTGCGCGTGGGGATATTCTGCAAATTCGGCTCGGTCGAGCTCAAACGGCCCGTCGCCGTGGCGGTCATCTGGAAGCTCGTGTGGATGCGCCCGTCAGGCGCGATGACCTTCAAAAGACCGTCGCAGTAGGTCGAGCGGAATTTCGCGTACTGGCGGTACTGCAAAACCTCTTCGACGATGGGATTCTCCCACCGCAGTTTTTCGAGCACGTCCGCGTTCGTCGACCAGCCGGTCTTCGTCTTTTTGCCGTGCGGGAGCTGCAAGCGTTCAAAGAGCACCTCGCCGAGCTGCTTGGGGGAATTGATGTTGAACGGCCCGCCCGCCTCTTCATAGATGTGCTGCTCGAGCGTCTTGAGCTGCACTTCCATCTCGCTGCCGAAGGCCGCGAGAGCGTTCGCGTCCACGCGCATGCCCGCGTGCTCCATGCGCGCGAGTACGGCGCAGAGGGGCAGCTCGACCTCATAATAGAGCTCGTGCAGCTCGCGCTTCTCAAGTTCGGGGGCAAAGGTCTCATACAGTGCATCGACGGCGCTGGTATAGACGTGGAACGCCGTCTCGGCCTCGGCCGTGTCGCCGAGCATCGAGAAAGCGTCTGGATCTAAGTGCTTCGGCTCGGCAAGCGTCTGGTGGAAGTAGGCGGCGAAGAGCGACGCGATATCGTACTTGCCCGCCGTCGCGTCGAGCAGGTACCCTGCGAGCGCGGTGTCAAAAATGAACCCTTCGATGGGAAGGCCGTTTTCGAGCAGCGCGCGCTGGAGGTCCTTGACGTTGTGGCTGACTTTCTTGATATCATCCGAGAACAGGGCGCGCAGCAGCGCGTTCCAGTCGCCCTCATAGCGGCTGAAATAGAACTCGGCGGAGAGAACGCTGTCATTCCCCGTGCCGCACTCGACGATCACGCCCGAGAGATCGGGCAGCGCGAGGAGCGTGACGTGCGCCGCCTTGCGGAAGAGCGCGAGCAGCTCGTCCGAGCGCGCCTCCGTGCTCACGACCTCGGCCGTCACGGTGCAGTCCTTCGGCGCTTCGACTTCGGGAAGGCCGTCGGACGGCTTGAGGCCGTATTTTTCGATGAGCTTGGTAAATTCCAGCTTCATAAAGAGCGGATAGAGCGCGTCTGACGGCGCCTTGCGCAGATTGTCCTGCGGAGAAAATTCGAGTGGTGCGTCCGTCACGATGGTCGCGAGGTGGAAGCTCTGGCGTGCGCTCTCCTCGCCCTCGGTGAGCTTTTTGATGACGTTCGGCTTGGCCTCGATATCGGGGAGCAGCCGGTAAATTTCGTCGATGCTCTGGTATTTCTGGATGAGCGCCATCGCCGTCTTTTCGCCAACGCCCGGCACGCCGGGGATATTGTCGCTCGCGTCGCCCATCAGGGCTTTGAGGTCGACAATGTGGATGGGCGCAAAGCCGTAGACCTCACGAAAGCTCTCGGGCGTCATGTCCTTCGTCGTGGTCTGGCCCATGCGCGTGGAAATGAGCTTGACGGTCGTGTGCTCGGTCACGAGCTGCAAAGAATCCTTGTCTCCCGTGGCGACGACACAGTCCCAGCCTGCGCTTTCGCACTTGCGTGAGATCGTGCCGATCAGATCGTCGGCTTCAAAGCCCGCGAGCTCGTAGCGGGGGATGTTCATCGCGTCGAGCACGTCCTTGAGCACCGGCATCTGCATGGCGAGCTCTTCGGGCATGGCGTGGCGCGTGGCCTTGTAGCCCTCGTACTCGAGGTGGCGGAACGTCGGCTCGCGGCGGTCGAAGGCGACGCACAGCGCCTCGGGCTTTTCCTCGTCGAGTAAGCGGCCGAGCATCGTCAGAAAGCCGAAGATCGCGTGGGTGAAAAATCCGTCGCGCGTGGTGAGCGGACGGACACCGTAATAGGCGCGGTTGATGATGGAGTTGCCGTCTAAAACCATCAGCTTCACGGCATGCACCTCCCAAAATGCAAATTTTTACTAAATATAGTATAGCGCAAAGCAAACAAAAACACAACAGAAACCGGCGGAACTCTCGGCGCGGAGTGAGAAAGTGTGGTAAAAATAAACAGAACACTTGCAATTTCTTGTCGGGATGTTTATAATATTGACTGAAAATCTGTTTTGCTTCCTAATTTTTTGTTAGGAAGCGGGCGGAAAAACAAAAAAGAAAGGGAGAAAATCATGGAAAAGCTATTTAAGCTGAAGGCCAACGGTACTACGGTACGCACCGAGATCCTTGCCGGTCTTACCACGTTTATGACCATGGCCTACATCATCGCGCTCAACCCGAACCTGCTGACCAACTTTGCAGTGGGTACGCCGCTGTGGAACGGTGTGTTCCTTGCCACCTGCATCGCCTCGGCGATCGGCACGATTTGCATGGCGTTTTTCGCCAACAAGCCGTTCGTCATGGCACCCGGCATGGGACTCAACAGCTTCTCCGCGGTGGTCGTCGCCAACATCGCGGTCATCAACGAGTGCGAGTACGAGTCCGCGTTCCAGGCGGCGCTCGTCATCATCCTTGTCGAGGGTATCGTGTTCCTCATCCTCACGCTCTTAAAGGTGCGTGAGAAGATCGTGGAGGCCATTCCTCTCGGCGTGCGCTACGGCATCGCTCCCGCCATCGGCCTGATGCTGATGAACGTGGGCCTTGGCTCCAACGTCGGTATCTACTCTGAAAACGGCGGCCCGTTCTACATGATGCGTGACTTCTTCGGCGCGCTGACGCCCAGCATCATCAAGGGCAACATGGGCTCGGGCTACGATGCGATGGTCCTGACCGTCGCGACCGCGTTCCTCGGCGTTTTCGTCATGGTCGTCCTCGCCAAGAAGGGCGTGAAGGCGGCAGTGCTGCTCGGCATGCTGTTCTCGTCCGTCATCTACTGGGCGGGCAGCGCCATCTTCCTGCATGTCAATCCGTTTGCGAGCCTCGCGACTGCGAGCTTTGTCCCGCCTTTCGCCGACATGGTCTCCACCACGCTTTTCAAGTTTGACTTTGCGGGCTTTGTGAACATCGGCTGGTTCACCGCCATCACGCTCGTCATCACCTTCTGTATGATCGATATGTTCGATACCATCGGCACGCTCGTCGGTACGGCCTCCCGCGCCGGCATGGTCGATCAGGACGGCAACATGCCCCAGATGAAGGAAGCCCTGCTGTCCGATGCCATCGGTACGGTCGCGGGCGCCTGCACCGGTACCTCCACCGTCACCACGTTCATCGAGTCCGCCTCCGGCGTGGAAGCGGGCGGCCGCACGGGCCTGACCGCGCTCACCGCGGGCATCCTGTTCCTCGCCTGCATGTTCCTCGCCCCCATCGCCGCCGTCATCCCCGGCGCTGCGACCTCCGCCGCGCTGATCTATGTCGGCGTTCTGATGCTCCAGGGCCTCAAGAATGTGGACTTCAGCGACATGGACCAAATGCTGCCGGTGTCCATCATGCTCATCGGTATGCCGATCTCCGGCTCCATCGGCCACGCCATCGGCCTGGGCCTCATCTCCTACACCTTTGTCAAGGTGTTCTCCGGCAAGGCTAAGGACGTCAGCGTTCTGACCTACGTGATCTCCGCTCTGTTCCTTGTCAAGTTCTTCGCCGTCGTGTAAGTGTGTGAAAAAACCTTAAAAAGAGCGTCCCGTACGGGACGCTCTTTTTTTCTGCGCCGAGGTATGATATCATGACGAAGATACATAGGGTAATAGGAGCGCACGGCGAAAAAACCTTGAAAAATCAAGGATTGCAACTGCCGGTTGACAAATTTGACAGTGCGCTTTCTTTCCCGCAACCGCGAAATAGGCTATGATAACGCCATCCAGACGGCGCGGGACCGCGCCTTAGAATTCAGGAGGAAGACGATATGATCTTAGCGGATAAAATCATCACGCTGCGCAAAAAGGCAGGCTGGTCGCAGGAGGAGCTGGCAAGTCAGCTCGGGGTGACGCGCCAGTCGGTATCCAAGTGGGAGGGCGCGCAGTCCGTGCTCGACCTTGACAAGGTGGTGCAGATGAGCCGGCTGTTTGGCGTGAGCACCGACTATTTATTGAAGGACGAACTCGAAGAAGAGGAGTTCGTCGAATCCGAGGCGGACGAAACGCCGCTGCGGAGAGTGACGATGGAGCAGGCGGCGCGATACCTTGCGCTGCGCAAGGCCTGCGCGCCGAAGATCGCACTGGCGGTGGCGATGTGCATCGTCTCGCCGGTCGTGATCATCTTCCTCGCTGCGCTGGCGGACGCGGGCCTGGGCGGCATTTCGGAGGATCTGGCCGCAGGGGTTGGTGTGAGCGTCATTTTGGCGCTGGTCGCCATTGCAGTGGGGATGTTCCTCTCCTGCGGGGCGAAGACGAAGGAGTTTGAATTCCTTGAAAAAGAGCCGTTTGAGACCGAGTACGGCGTGAGCGGCATGGTGCGCGAGCGGCGCAAGGCCTATGAGCCGACCGCCTCGCGCTGTACGATCCTCGGCGTGGTGCTGTGCATCCTTGCTGTCGTGCCGCTGATGCTCGGGGTCGGTCTCGCGTCGTCCGATGTCGCCGCGCTGCTCGTGCGCGTCGCTCCGGCGGATGTTTACGCCGCGGCGACGGTGGATGCGCTGCTGCTTCTGGTCGCCTGCGGCGTGGGCGTGCTCGTCTGGAGCGGAACGTACACCGGCGCGATGGACCAGCTGCTCGAGGAGGGCGACTACACGCGCAAAAAGAAGGCGCGCAGCGGCGTAATGAGCACAGTGTCGCTCATCTACTGGCTGAGCGTGACGGCGATCTTCCTGTTCTACACTTTCGGACCCAAGGGGAACGGTCAGCCGCAGTATAGCTGGTTTATCTGGGCCGTTGGCGGCGTACTGTATGCGGCGGTGATGGGTATTGTGTCGCTCGTGCTGCATCACAAATATAAAATGTAAAGCGGACTTGACAAATCGGAGCAGTAGTGCTATCCTGCGAGTAAAGCGAACTTGACATTTATAAATTTTCTCTTGACAGTTTAGAATTAGATGATATGATTTTGATATCACAAAGATAATCAAAACGGCTGCAAGAAGAAAAGAGGGAGAACCTTATGCTCTATATTGAACACCTGACCAAGACCTTCGGCGAAAAGAAAGCCGTGGATGATCTGTCGCTCCACATCGCGCCAGGAGAGATCTACGGCTTCATCGGCCACAACGGCGCGGGCAAGACCACGACGCTCAAGTCGGTCGTCGGCATCCAGCAGTTCGATTCTGGCAGGATCACGATCGGCGGGCACTCCATTCAGGACGATCCCATCGCCTGCAAGAAGATGCTCGCCTACATCCCGGATAACCCCGACCTCTACGAGTTTATGACGGGCATCCAGTACCTCAATTTTATCGCCGACATCTTCGGTGTGGAGGAAAGCGCGCGGCAGGAGCGCATCCGCAAGTACGCGGACCTCTTCGAGCTGACGACCGACCTGGCGCAGCCCGTCGCGGCCTATTCCCACGGCATGAAGCAGAAGCTTGCCCTCATTTCGGCGTGGCTGCACGAGCCAAAGCTCATTTTGATGGATGAGCCGTTCGTCGGCCTCGACCCGAAGGCTTCACATATCTTAAAGGGCATGATGCGCGAGGTGTGCGACGCGGGCGGCGCGATCTTCTTCTCGACTCACGTGCTCGAGGTGGCCGAAAAACTCTGCGACAAGGTCGCCATCATCAAGGGCGGCAAGCTCATCCGCTCCGGCACGATGGAGGAGGTCAAGGGCGACGACTCGCTCGAGGAGGTCTTCCTTGAGCTGGAGGGCGAATCATGCTGAAAACGCTCGTCAAGAAGCAGCTGATGGAAATTTTCCGCAGCTACTTTTATAATGCCAAAACCAATAAAAAACGTTCGACGGCGGGGATTATCGCTTATATCCTGCTCTTTGCCGCGTTGATGATCGGCCTCGGCGGGATGTTCACGGGGCTTTCCGTTTCGCTCTGTGCGCCGCTTGCGCAGGCGGGGATGGGCTGGCTCTATTTTGCACTCATGTCGCTGCTCGCCATCTTTCTCGGCGCGTTCGGCAGCGTGTTCAACACGTATTCGGGCCTGTACTTCGCTAAGGACAACGACCTGCTGCTGTCTCTACCCATCCCGGTGCGGACGCTGATGGCCTCGCGGCTGCTGACGGTCTATCTCATGGGTCTCATGTACTCCGCGGTCGTCATCCTGCCCGCGGTCATCGTCTACTGGGTCACGGTCTCGACGGCGCCGATGGCGCTCCTCGGCGGCGTGCTGCTGACGGCGCTCATCTCAATCTTCGTGCTCACGCTCTCGTGCGCGCTGGGCTGGGTCGTGGCGAAGGTGAGCCGTAAGCTCAAGCACAAGAGCTTCATCACGGTCATCGTCTCGCTCGCGGGGCTTGCCATCTACTATTTCTTCGTCTTCAAGGCACAGACGGCCATCGAGCAGCTCGTCGCCAACGCCGCGGTCTACGGTGAGAAGATCAAGGGTGCGGCGCACCCGCTCTACATCTTTGGCCTGACCGGTACGGGCGATGTGACAGCGATGCTGCTGAGCGCGGCGGTCATCCTCGCGCTGTTTGCGCTGACGTGGACGCTGCTCTCGCGCAGCTTTTTGCAGATCACGACTGCGTCGGGCGCATCGGGCAAGGCTGTGTACCGCGAAAAGGCCGTCAAGCGCCGGAGCATCGATGGGGCACTTTTCGGCAAGGAGCTCGCGCGCTTCACCGCGAGCCCGAACTACATGCTCAACTGCGGGCTCGGCATCCTGCTGCTGCCGATCTCGGGCATCCTGCTTTTGTGGAAGGGCGGAACGGTCGTGTCGCTGCTGAACGAGGCCTTCACCTCGCAGAGCGGCTGCGCGGAGGTGCTGCTCTGCACCGGCGTGTGCGCCATTGCGTCGATGAACGACATGGCGACGCCGTCGGTCTCGCTCGAGGGAAAGTCCCTCTGGCTCGCGCAATCGCTGCCCGTCAAGCCCTGGCAGGTGCTTCGCGCAAAGCTCAAGGTACAGCTTGCGCTCACGGCCCTTCCAGCACTCGTGCCGCTTGCCTGCATGGCGTTTATCCTGCCTGTGACGGCGGCGCTGCCGCTCGTTTTTGCCGAGGCACTCGCGTACATCGCGTTTTCCGCGTGCCTGGGGCTGACGCTCGGCGTCGCGCGGGCAAACCTGACGTGGACGAGCGAGCTCATGCCCATCAAGCAAAGTCTGGCCGTGACGATCGCGCTGTTCGGCGGCTGGCTCTACGCCATCGTGTTCGCGGGGCTCTACCTCTGGCAGGGGTGGAAGCTCGGCACGGCTGCGTATCTTGCCATCGCGGCGGCGGTGACGCTCGCGGTGACAGCGCTGCTTCTTCGCTGGCTCAAAACGAAGGGCGCACAGCGCTTTGCGATGCTGTAAAGAAAAATAAAATGAGAGAGTGCGGCGGTCGAAGGACCGCCGCACTTCTTTTATATAGGCAGGGGCAAAAATTTACACAGTTCGTTCTTGCGGAAAGCGGCGGACCATGCTGTTATGTGACTGCACTCACAAGTAAACTTTGAGGAGCGTGATCGATATGCTGCTGCGCGGCAAGCAGGCGAGCGGACTTTTGACGCAGCAGAAGATGCTGCGCGCCGCCGTAAAGCTGTTTTTGGAAAAGAGATATGAGGGCACGACGACCGCGGAGATCGCCCGCGCCGCGGGCATGCCGCCAAGCTCGTTTTTCCGGGCCTTTCCCAGTAAGGAGGCGCTGCTGCTCGAGCTTGACAAGCGGATGTTCAGCGGGCAGTTCACGCTGGCCGAGCAGCACAGCGCGGCACGTGCTCTACGCGGTGGGGACGGCTATCCAGCTCCACATCGCCGAGCTGACCGAGCCGCTGCGCAAGCTGTACGTGACGGCCTACACGCTGCCGTCAACCTCGGCATACCTGCATCGCAGCACGGCGAAGCGGCTGGAGGGCATCTTCGGGGACGATCTTCCGGACGCGGAGGCCAAGGACTTTTACGAGATGGAGATCGCCTCGACGGGCATGATGCGCTCGTTCGTGGCCGTGCCGTGCGACATGTACTTTACCGTGGAGCGCAAGATCGCGCGCTTTTTGGAGTGCGCGCTTAAGCTCTACAATGTGCCGCCAGAGCGGCGGCGGGGGTCAGCGCGGCCGTTTTGCAGCTCGACCTGCACACCATGGCAGCGGGTATCATCCGAACGACCGTCCAGCAGGCGGAAAAGGGCTTTGAGGCCCTGACAGAACGGTAAATTTCGGCAAGGGGATATCCCCTTGGTGCATCCGATGGATGCACCAATCGCTTTGATGGAGGAATGATATGAAAAAACGTATTTCCAGCTTTTTGACGGCTCTGTGCCTGTGCCTGACGCTGTTGCCGGCGGCGGCGCGGGCGGAGAACAATTGGGAGAGTTGGACGATATTTGATGGCACCAATTTGAACCTGTCGGACGGTAGTTACTATTTAGGTGGCAATGTTACTATTAGCGGCGAAATTACAATCAGCGGAGCCGTCACATTTGATTTGAATGGGTATACCTTGACCTGTAATGCTACAGACGAGGATATGTTTTGTGTGTACGATGGTAAAACACTAACGATAAAGGACAGCGGCACTGACGGCACCATTGATGGTCAAAATAAGAACTGCGGTTTTTCTGTGTCTAGCGGCACACTGATCTTGGAGAGCAGTATCATTGCGAATTGCAGAGATGACGATGGTGATGGCGGTGCTGTGGATATTGGAAAGGACTGCGTATTCACGATGAGAGGTGGTACGATCAGTAATTGCAATGCACAACACGAAGGCGGTGCTATATAGGAAAAGAGGACGGCTAAAGCCGTCCTCTTTTTTCAGCTCTCCATGTGCTTGCCGAGAAAGCCTGCGATGGCCTGCGCGAGCTTGTACTCCGTCTCACCTGCGGCCGACTCGCCCTCGGTGCCGATGAAGACCACGAGCCCGAGTGCGTCGCCCTCGGAGATGATGGGCGCGGCGATGGTCGCGCAGTAGCGGTCGAGCGACTCGGTGACGAACACGCTGCGCTCGCTCGGCACGGCGCGGTAGATACCGCGGTCCTCCATGATCTGCTCGAGCTGCGGGCTGATGCACTTGCCGATGAGGTCGCGGCGCGCGCTGCCTGCCGCGGCGATGACGCTGTCGCGGTCGGTCACGGCCACGCTCGTGCCGGTCGACTTGCTCAGCGTGTCGCACAGCTGCGCGGCAAACTCATCTACGCCGCCCATGAGCGAATACTTCTTAAAAATGACCTCCCCGTCCTTGCTCGTGTAGATCTCCAACGGGTCGCCGTTGCTGATAACACTGACACGGAAAACCTTGTCCTCGCGGCCTTTTGAGGACTGGATCAGCGTGTTTTCGATATTTTCCGTGCCTTCGCTAAAATTTGCGGCGTCCTCCGTTTCCGCGGGGAGCGTGCCGCAGCGCAGCAGCGTGTCGATGTCGGTTTTGAGCTTAATTTCTAAGTGATCTTCAAAGACGAGGATCTTGTCGATCAGCAGCTCCAGGTCGTTCCGCTCCAGCTTGTCCTTTTCCAGAATGTCGCGGAACACGTCGATGGCGGTCTTCGCCACGCGGTTCACCTGAATGATGGTGTTGCGCTTGTCGCTCAGCAGGTCGATCTGGTGGTGGATGCCGTCGATCTTCTTCTGGAGGTCTGCTTCCATCTCGTCATACAGCGCCTCGATGGAGGCTTCCTGCTCGGGCTTTTTCATGATCTCCCGGATGCGCTGGCGCTTCGTCACCTTCAATTCCTCAGTGAGATCGGCCAGCACCGCCGCCAGATTGTCGGCGGACTGCTCCGTTTCCGCCACCTGCTCGGTCTCGCGCTTTAATTCCTCGTTAAGCTGTTCGAGCATAGCGGCGGAGCTGTCCGCCAGCTTGCGCACATAGCTTTTCAGCAGCTCGTCCAGCCGATCGACGCGGATGTGGTGGCTGGTGCAGCCCTTGAGACCGCGCCGGTGATACGTCCCGCAGGTGTAGGCGGGGGCGAGGTCAGAGCGACTCATGGCGAACAGCGGACTGCCGCAGTCGCCGCACTGCAAAAAGCCGGAGTACACGTTGTCGTTGATCTTCACGCCGCGATAGTTGCTGCGGCTGCGCTTTTCCCGCAGCGCGCGGGTGATGGCGAAGGTGCGGTAGTCGATGATGGCCTGATGGTGGTTTTCAATGACGATGTGCTCGTCGTCGTTGCGCTTGATGTCCTTGCCGTTGATCTTGGCGCGGGTGTACTTGCCCTGCCGGAGCGTGCCGATATAAAAATCGTTGTCGAGAATGCCCTGCACCGTGGCGATGGCCCACGCGTTCTTGGCCTCCCGCTTGGTCTTCTTGCCCACCGCCTCCTTGCGCATCCGCTCGGACATGCGCGGCGTGGGAACGCCTTGATCGGTGAGATAGTTGGCGATTTTCTTGTAGCCCCAACCGGCGTTGCTGTAAAGGTCAAAAATCCTGCGGACGGTCTCGGCCTCGGTGGGGATGATCTCAAACTGCTTGTCCTCGGTGACGAGATAGCCGTAGGGCGCGGCGCAGATCCACTCGCCGTCGTTCTGCCGCCGCTTCACAACGCTGCGCACCTTGCGGGAGGTGTCCGTGACGGGCATTTCGTTCACAAGGAACTGAAACTGGATTTTCAGCCAGTCGTCGTCATTGGGGAAGTCCACGCCGTCGCCGATGGAGATGATGCGCACGCCCGCGTCGCGCAGGTCTTCCAACTCCACCAAACCGCGCGAGTTGCGGCGGGAGAAGCGGGAAAAGTCCTTGATGATGAGGATGTCGTACTTGTGGCGCATCAGCCCCCGGCGCATCTCCTGATAGCCCTCGCGCTGCTCGAACGTGTAGCCGGAGCGGTCACGGTCTTCAAAAAACGTCAGCGTGCTGCCGGGGAAGTGGGTCTTCACATAGTCCTCAATGATGGCCTTCTGGTTCTCGATGGAGATGTTCTTTTGATCCTGCTCATCATCCACGGAAATGCGGGCATAGCCCGCGATGTCAAAGCGTTCGATCAATTTGGCTCACCGCCCTTTAAGTATTTTTCCATCTGCCGGTCAAATTCGGAGATGTATGCCGCCCGTGGACGGCAGTTGCCGAGGATTTCTCGGTAGCTGTTTTTGGACTCATTCCCTATTTGTGGTCTTCTCTGCGTGCTCTGCCCAGTCCGGCAACCACGCTGCATTTTCAACTGGTGACAGTTTGTCACCAGTTCACTGCCTTCTTCTTTCAGACGCTGTTTCAGCTTGTTCCAGTATTTTCGCCCGGTGTTGTAGTCAGGGCTGTCTGTCAGAACACCGACCACATCAACAATGGAGAAGTACCATTCCTCCCGTTCCGCATCCCACGCCACGCGGATCTTCTGATTCTCAAAAAGCTGGATCGCGTGATTGTCCGGCGCTTTCACCTGATCCCCCCGTTCTGCGCAAGTCATACTTTCTTTGCCATGTTACCACTTGCAATAGACTTTGCGTTTCTCTTATTGAATAACATTGTACCACATGGATTGAGCGTGTGCAACCGGAAAATGATCCGACAAGGAAAAACGCTCCACTTTTTCGCGCGTGTCAGGCATTGCGTTTTTTGTCCATATGTAGTATAATTAAGCAATAAAAATGGCGTAATCCCAACGTTTTTCGGGTGGGACATAGCGATTTGCCGGATGCACTGAAATACCCCCGCTTTGCACACTGCTGCGGCGGAGCTGATAGGAACGAAATGCCGTGTATAAGAGATTTTGGAAACGATTGATTGATATATTGCTGTCGCTGGCGGGGTTGTTCCTCGCCTCGTGGCTATATTTGCTCATCATGATTGCCATCGAGATCGATGACCCCGGCCCGGTGTTCTTTTCTCAGAAGCGGGTGGGCATCCATAAGAGCTATTTCAACATCCTCAAGTTCCGCACCATGTGCATCGACACCCCCCACGATATGCCCACCCATCTGCTCCACGACCCGGAGCAGTATATCACCCGGGTGGGCCGCTTCCTGCGCAAGACCAGTCTGGACGAGCTGCCCCAGCTGTGGAACATCCTCGTGGGCGATATGGCCGTCATCGGCCCGCGTCCGGCGCTCTGGAATCAGTACGACCTGCTGGCCGAGCGGGACAAGTACGGGGCGAACGATGTCCGCCCCGGTCTGACCGGCTGGGCGCAGATCCATGGCCGGGACGAGCTGGAGATCACGGAAAAGGCCAAGCTTGATGGCTGGTATGTGGAGCATATGAGCTTCTGGCTGGATGTCAGATGCTTTTTCGGCACCATCAGGGCCGTGGCCGACCACGACGGCGTGGTGGAGGGCGGCACCGGGACGCTGCACGAGGAAGAGGAAAACGACCATAAATAGGGGAAACATAACATGCTGAATGAACTGTATCACATTGCGACTCCATGGGCAAAGGCAACAAAAAGCCAGATCAACGTGAACCGGATGCTTGGAGTGGCGGCGAATGTCCTTTATCCGGCATATTGTGCATGGAGTCCGCTCCCGAAACAGAAAACAACGCAGGGCGAAAAGATGGTGGTATCTCTGACCACCTTCCCGCTCCGGATCGGGAAAGTCCATCTGACGATCCAGAGCATCCTGCGGCAGAGCCGCCCGGCGGCTCGTGTCCTGCTCTGGCTGTCCAAGGAGGAATTTCCGGAGGAAGCACAGCTCCCGGAAAATCTGCTCCGCCTGAAGGAAAGGGGACTGGACATCCACTTCTGCGACAATATCCGCTCCTTTAAAAAGGTGTTCTATACCGCACAGGAATTTGAAAATGATGTGATCATTACAGCGGACGATGATGCGCTCTACCCGGAAAACTGGCTGGAAGGGCTGTGGGATACCCATGAAAAGTATCCGGGCTGTGTGTGCTGCTACCGTGCGCACGAGATCACGTTTGAAGGCGGAAGGGTAGCACCCTATCAGGAGTGGCACGGCTTGTCACCGGACAAAAAAGGCCCTTCGGAAGCGCTTTTTCCAGTGGGTGTCGGAGGGGTATTGTACCCTGCCGGCTATTTCAGCGGTATCGAGTTCGACAGTGAAAAGATCCTGAAGCTGTGTCCGACGGCGGACGATATGTGGCTCAAGATCGTAGGAGCACAGAAAAGGATCCCGGCGGTGAAGGTGAGCACCAATTCGAAGGAGTGGTTCACCATCCGGAATAGCCAGCGCCAGTGCCTGATGTCGGTCAACACCGCCGGAAGGATGCTGAACGACGAAGCGCTGCAAAACCTGATGGAATATTATCACGTTACAGCGGAGATGCTGGGCGGCACATCGACAGAGCAGAAAGGCAAAGGATAAAAGATGGCGAGCAGGACAGATGTGAAGATCAGCGTGATCGTACCGGTCTACAATGTAGAAAAAGAACTCCCTCGCTGCATCGAGAGCCTCCTGACACAGACGTATTCGAATTTTGAGCTGCTTCTGATAAACGATGGCTCATCGGATGGCAGCCCTGAGATCATGGAGAAATACGCGGAGAAGGACCTGCGCATCCGCACCCTGCATAAGAAAAATGGCGGGGTGTCCTCAGCACGCAATATGGGGCTGGAACAGGCAAAAGGCGAATATGTGTGCTTTGTGGATGCGGACGATGCTGTGGCCCCGCAATATATGGAATGGCTGTATCTGGCCCTCCGGCAGAGCGGAGAGGCGGTTGCAATCTGCAGGGATGTGCGGGTGAATGATTTTGAAAAGGAGGCCCCCTTTAAGGCACTTCCGGAAAAAATGCCGGAAACAGAGCGGATGGATCTGAAGCGATATACATTCTGGGATGAAAATGGGAGCCTGTGGTGCTGTAAAGGGATGATGAAGACTGAATTTCTTCGTGATATTCGGTACGATGAGGAGCTTTCGATCGGAGAAGATGCGCTGTTTATCACAAAGGTGCTTCTGAAGGCGGGAGGATATATTTATCTGCCGTGCGGTCTGTACGCATACTATATGCGGGATGGCTCGGCGCTCCATCAGGAGACATTCAAGCCAAAGCAGTTCAGTGAGATAACGGCATGGGAAAGAATTTATGCACTGATCCGGGAGCAGAGGAGACCCGGGGAGGAAAGTATGGAACGAACAGCCGAGGAACGGCTGGCGGTGGCTTGCTCCCATGTGTATTACCGGATGGCGGGCAGCGACCATGCCGATCCGGAGCTGCAAGCCAAGATCGTGCGGATGGCGCGAGAGCATTGGCGGGCAGCCTTGCGCGTCCCGAACAGCAAGAAGCGTGAAAAGAGCAAGCTCTGGATGCTGATCTGCTGCCCGGCGGCGGGACGCTGGATGTGGAGGCTGGGGAAAAAGCTGAAACAGGGATGAACCGCCGAAGGAGCTGAAGCATCTTGAGAAACGAAGTGGTTTTGTCTTGATTTATGTCGGAAATGTTATATAATAAAACAGTATACAAGACACAGAAGGAGGATTTCCATGGAACGCACCTATATCAATGAGGTACAAAAGGAAATTGGCAGCACGGTCAAGGTGCAGGGCTTTATCGAGAACCTGCGCAACAGCAAGTATATGGCCTTCATCGTGCTGAAGGATATTACCGGCAAGCTTCAGATCACCGTCGAGAAAGAGGATCACCCCGAGCTGGTGGACACCATCGACAAGCTGACCCCGGACTCGGTCATCACCGTCACCGGCAAGGTGGTGGAGAACGACTATGTCAAGATGGGCGGCATCGAGATGATCCCCTCGGCCATCGAGATCGAGAGCATCGCCGACGCACTGCCCATCGTCCGCAAGGAGATCGCGGCCACCAAGAAAAAAAAGGCTGTGGAGCGTTCCAGCATCGACCAGCGCATCGACTACCGCTGGATCGACCTGCGCACCGACGAGAATCAGCTGATGTTCAAGGCACAGAGCTGCTTCGTCAACGCCATGCGCCAGTTCCTGCTCGAGCGTAACTTCATCGAGATCCACACCCCGAAGCTCATCGCTGCCGCCAGCGAGAGCGGCTCTGAGGTGTTCAAGGTGGACTACTTCGACCGCAACGCTTATCTGGCCCAAAGCCCTCAGTTCTACAAGCAGATGGCGATGGCTGCCGGCTTCGAGCGCATCTTCGAGACCGGCCCCGTCTTCCGCGCTGAGAAGAGCTACACCAACAAGCACTCCACCGAGTTCTCCGGCTTCGACCTCGAGTTCAGCTACATCACCTCCTACAAGGACGTCATGAAGATGGAGGAGGAGCTGCTGACTGCCGGCCTCAAGGCCGTCAAGGAGCAGTACGGCGACCAGATCAAGGAGCTGTTTGGTCAGGAAGTCGTCGTCCCCACCACTCCGTTCCCCGTGGTCAAGCTGGCCGACCTGTACAAGGCTCTGGAAGAGGAGTTCGGCTATACCGTCGATGAGTCCGAGAAGGGCGACCTGACCACCGAGGCCGAGCGCCTGAGCTACGACTGGGTCAAGAAGCACTACGGCCACGAGTTCCTGTTCATCACCGACTACTCCGCCGAGAAGCGTGCATTCTACCATATGCGCGACGAGAACGGCGTGCCGCAGGGCTATGACCTCATCTGGCGCGGCGTGGAGATCACCACCGGCGCACAGCGTGAGCACCGCTATGAGGTGCTGAAGAAGCAGGCAGAGGAAAAGGGTCTGGCCGACGACGTCAAGTTCTATCTGGAGTTCTTCCAGTATGGCTGCCCCCCGCACGGCGGCTTCGGTCTGGGCATCGACCGCCTGACCATGCTGCTCTGCGGCCTGAGCATCAAGGACGCCGAGTTCCTGTTCCGCGGCCCCAACCGTCTGACTCCGTGATCTGAAATAGAACAAAAAAAGCCAGTGCACAAGCCGTGCGCTGGCTTTTTTGGCGTCTTATGGCTTACTGGATGCCGGTGACTTTATAGTCCTGTGCCTCGACTGCATTCTTGAGCACGTCGTCGGCCACATCCTCGGTCAGGGTGACGACGGCGGTGCCGTCGGTGTGACTTGCCACGGCTTCAGAGACGCCGGGGATGGCCTCGAGAGCCTTTTTCACACGGGCCTCACAGTGGCAGCACATCATGCCTTCAACATTCAGGGTCTTTTTCATGGGATCGTCCTCCATTTTGCCATCGGGCGCTTCGGTGTCCGATGGTGTATTATTTTCTGCCGCAGGCTGTGCAGAGACAGCTGCGGGGGAAGCTTTTTTGTGGTCGTGCTTGGTGTTGTGCAGGTCGAACAGGTTCAGCCGCAGGGCGTTGCTCACGACGCAGAAGCTGGACAGGCTCATGGCGGCAGCACCGAACATGGGGTTCAGCGTCAGGCCGAAGGGGATGAACAGACCCGCTGCCAGCGGGATGCCGATGATGTTGTAGATGAACGCCCAGAACAGGTTCTCGTGGATGTTCCGCAGGGCAGCGCGGCTGAGGCGGATAGCGGCGGGCACATCCGAGAGTCTGGAGTTCATCAGGACGACATCGGCGGCGTCGATGGCCACATCGGTGCCTGCGCCAATGGCAATGCCGGTGTCAGCACGGGTCAGGGCGGGGGCGTCGTTGATGCCGTCGCCTACCATGGCTACCTTGCCGCTGGCCTGAAGTTGGCGGATGACAGCCTCCTTGCCGTCGGGCAGGACGCCCGCGATGACCTCGTCCACGCCCGCCTGTCGGCCAATGGCGTCGGCAGTGCGCTGGTTGTCGCCGGTGAGCATCACCACCCGGATGCCCATATTCTGGAGCTGCCGGATGGCCTCGGGACTGTCCGCCTTAATGGTGTCGGCCACGGCGATGACGCCCAGCAGACGGCCTGCGCCGCCGAAGAAGAGGGGCGTCTTGCCCTCAGCGGCCAGCTGTTCGGCCTGTTGTGTCAGTGCGGCAGGCAGGGAAAGCTTCGACTGGATAAAGGATGCGCTGCCGCCGAAGATGTCCACGCCATCCAGCTTTGCGGCCAGACCGTTGCCCGGCAGGGCTGCGAAGTCTGTGACCGTCGGAGGCGTGATGGCCTTTGCCTCGGAGCAGGCCAGAACGGCCTTGGCCAGCGGATGCTCGCTGCGGCTTTCCAGTGCGGCGGCCAGCGTCAGCAGCTCGGTCTCAGAGACGCCCTCGGCGGGCAGCAGGTCAGTGACCCGGGGCGCACCCTCGGTGATGGTGCCGGTCTTGTCCAGCGCCACGATCTGAGTGCGGCCTGCGGCTTCCAGCGAGGCGGCGGTCTTGAAGAGGATGCCGTTCTTTGCGCCGAGACCGTTGCCCACCATGATGGCCACGGGGGTCGCAAGACCCAGCGCGCAGGGGCAGCTGATGACCAATACAGAAATGCCCCGGGCCAGCGCATAGCCCAGCTCACGGCCCAGCAGGAGCCAGACGATGGTGGTGAGGACGGCGATGGAGATGACCGCCGGGACAAAGTAGCCCGACACGGTGTCGGCGATCTTGGCGATGGGAGCCTTAGTGGCGGCGGCATCGCTGACCATCTTGATGATCTGGGACAGGGTAGTGTCCTCGCCCACGCGGGTAGCCTCGCAGCGGAGGAAGCCCGACTGATTGGTGGTAGCGGCGCTGACTCTGTCGCCTGCGACCTTGTCCACCGGGATGCTCTCGCCGGTCAGGGCACTCTCGTTCACGGCGCTGACACCCTCCAGCACCAAGCCGTCCACAGGGATGTTCTCGCCGGGGCGGACGACGAAGATGTCGCCCTTCTGCACGTCGGCGATGGAGACGGTCACTTCCGCGCCGTCCCGTACCAGCGTGGCGGTCTTGGGGGCCAGCTTCATCAGGCTCTTGAGGGCGTCGGTGGTCTTGCCCTTGGAGCGTGCTTCCAGCATCTTGCCCACCGTGATGAGGGTCAATATCATGGCGGCCGACTCGAAGTAGAACTCCATCATATAGTGCATGACCAGCGCGTCATTGCCGTGGAGTTGGGCGTCGGTCATGGCAAAGAGGGCGTAGGTGCTCCACACATAGCTTGCCATGGAGCCGAGGGCCACCAGCGTATCCATGTTAGGGGCACCGTGGATGAGGCCTTTGAAGCCGCTGATGAAAAACTTCTGGTTGATGACCATGACGATGCCAGCCAGGATCAGCTGGACAAGGCCCATGGCGATGTGGTTGCCGTCGAACCAGTGAGGCAGAGGCCAGCCCCACATCATGTGGCCCATCGAGAAGTACATCAGCACCAGCAGGAAGCCCAGCGAGGCGATGAGACGGCGTTTGAGCTTGGGGGTCTCGTGGTCGGCCAGTGCGTCGAGGTCGGCATTGGTGTCCGATGCCTTATGGGTGGCGTCCGACTTAGGGCTTGCACCATAACCTGCCTCCTGCACCGCCGAGATGATGGCGGCAGGGGAGGCAGTGCCCTCCACACCCATAGAGTTGGTCAGCAGGCTCACCGAGCAGCTCGTGACGCCCGGCACCTTCTTTACGGCCTTTTCCACCCGGGCAGAGCAGGCCGCGCAGCTCATGCCCGTGACATTGTATTGTTCCATTGTAGATTCCTTTCCGCTGCATAAGATGCCCGGAATGGGGTCATTTCATGAGCTTGGGCAGCAGGGTCAGCAGCTCGTCCAGTTTTTCACTGCTGCCATTCCGCAGGTCGTCAGCCACGCAGGTGCGGACGTGCTGGCCCAGCAGCTCCTTCGAAAAGCCGTTCAGTGCAGCGTTCACCGCCGCCACCTGCACCAGAATATCGGTGCAGTAAACATCCTTTTCCACCATTGCGCGGATCCCGCGCACCTGACCCTCGATGCGGCTCAGTCGGTTGACGAGGGCACGGTACTCCTCGGGAGTGCGGTCCTTGTGGCGGCAGCAGGAGGGGGCAGTGTCCTTTTCGGCAGGCGCAGCGGCGCAGCAGGGCTTCTTTTCAGCATCAGTCATAGCAGATAGCTCCTTTCCGGGTAGTTCAATGTAGGAGGACGTACCCTGCGGGGGTAAGCCTCCCGATGACTTGATTTTACCACTTAGGGGTATCTTTTGCAAGCAGATAGAACGCACTGACTGTGAAAGCTTTGTGAAATCGGGAAACTGGAGAAACAGAAACGGGAGCCTCCCACAAAGGAAAGCTCCCGTTTCTGTTTAGGATAGGAAAGAGAATGTCAGAAGTAGGGGGGTCACAGGTTGGTGTAACCCATCAGATAGCGGTCTACCTCGGCGGCACAGTCGCGGCCCTCTCGCAGGCCCCAGACGACAAGGCTCTGGCCCCGGCGCATATCGCCGCAGACGAAGACTTTATCCACATTGGTGCGGAAGCTCTGGTCGGCCACATTGCCCCTGTCTCTTATACACATCTCCGAGCCCACGAGACAAGAGGCAAGCTCGTATGCC
>OJPD01000818.1_pt1 | contig 19982 bp, 16 predicted proteins | sample 1598371 | NCBI WGS metagenome assembly OJPD01 (sample SAMN03922478, study PRJEB24848) | human gut metagenome | isolation source: stool sample | host: Homo sapiens | place: Germany | collected 2010-11
CATACCGCCTTTTCTTGTTATCCAGCCCTCCGGCTGTATCGGTTGAGCAAAAGTCAGCATGGGATTGGTGTGGTATCTTTAATTATGTGAAACTCCGTTTTCCCACTTGGACACGGTCTTGTTTGACACACCTAACTTTTCGGCAAGCTGAGCCTGCGTGAGGTTTTGTTCTTTTCTCTTTTTCTCGATGAAGTTTCCGATGGCTATCTGATTCATATGCCGCCTCCTACATTTGATGGCTCAATAATAGCTCGACTTGACCTGATTATACATCCCTTAGTGGGAGAATACGAGTGGAATTTTCAAAAATCCACACTTTCAAAGCTGTAGCAGGAGGCCTTGTAGGCCAAATAGGTCACGAGAGCATACACAACTGCGGCTGCGGCAAGAATGAGATAGTTTGTCGTCATTCCCTCCCCGCTCACGGCATTCAAAAAGGAAAGTCCGGGAAGATAATGCAGCGCCTCGGCAATGCCGGTTATGATGAGCGCCGCAACGATGAAAATGATAAATGGCTTGCCTATCTTATACGCAGTTTTATAAAACTGCCGGACGAAGATAAGATTGAATGCAGCGTAAATTATCAGTACGAACGCAAGGTACACGGGGTTTGCGCTCATGAGCGGATTTTGCACATAAGGTGCAGCGCCGCTTAGCACCGTCATGCGAACGGCGGTGAGTATCGCCATGAGCACGAAGCCCATTAGCTCAATGAGCACAACGAACTCAAACCTTGCCTTGACGGCATCGCTTTTCTTTATCGGCAGCAGCACCGTGTACAGCACATCGTTCGTCTCCCGACCAAGCTGGAACGACTGGAAAATGCCGAAGCAGACAAAGAATGAGCCCATCAAAATGGGGTAGCCCGGGATGAGCGTCATGAGTGAAAAGGCAAGGAAAAAATATGTCAGCGGAGCGGCAAAAAGCTTGAGCTCCTTAGTCAGCAATCTGTTCATATATAGACCTCTTTTCAAAGTGCACCATAATTTCCTCGATATTATTGCCCCAGCCGTTTTCACGGCAGCGGCAGAGAAACGCCTGCTTGTTCTCTGAGGCAATTATTTGCCCGTCCTTGATGTAGGTTATCTGATCGGCGCATTTATCAAGATCGGAGGTGATGTGTGTCGAGAATAGGATAGATATGCCCTTGCTCGCCAGATACTCGAAAACCTCAAGAAGCTCCTCTCTCGACACGGGGTCGAGTCCGCTCGTCGGCTCATCGAGGATGAGAAGCTCCGCTCCGTGCGAAAGGGCAAGCACTAAATTGAGCTTGACCTTCATACCCTCGGACAGCTCACCAGGGGTCTTGTCCTCGTCGATGTTAAAAAGCTTCATGTACTTTTCATACGCAGCATCGTCCCAATTGTCGTAAAACTGTTTGGTGACGGCGACAATGGCAGAGATCTTTTTCTTTTTATAGTAGTCGACTGCACCGCCGGCGAAGCCGATTCGCTGCTTGATCTCGCCCTCGTGATGTGCCATATCCATGCCGAAGAAACGAATTTCGCCCGATGTGGGGTGCACAAGGTTCAGAATGGATTTGAGTGTTGTGCTCTTGCCTGCGCCGTTTCTGCCGATAAAGCCCATTATAGAACCTTTTTCGATGGAAAACGAAACACTTTGGAGCTTAAACTTGGGATACTCCTTGCATAGGTTCTCAACCTGCAAAACACATTCCATTACTCTTCCTCCTCGAAAATGCGGCCGGCGAGGCTCGTAAAGGTCGATTTTGGCGGTATGGCAATACCACGCTTAATGTCGCCGAGCAGAATGAGCGTGTCGCCGGGTTCGATGCCGAACACCTCTCTCGCCTGCTTGGGTATTACTATCTGTCCTTTTTCGCCGACGGTCGCCGTCCATGCGTAGCATCCCTTTGGGGCTTTCATATGATCATCTCCGTATAATTAGTATGATTTGTATAACTTATTATACTATGCATACTTCCGAAAGTCAAGAAAAAGCTCCGCATTGACTGCGGAGCTTTCAGTATTTCTTGCTGCTGTCCTGTGTTTGCGACGAGTAGCTTGCCAGTGCCGCAACGCCTATGCCCATGATGAGCCACGGTGCCGCCGCCTGCGTGAATGCCTTGAAGTCGCCGCCGACAAACAGGCTTATCGTATATGTCAGCATCACGATAAGAGCCAAAATTGCCGTTATGAGGAGCACTCTCCTGTTGTTGTTGTTGAGGTCCTTTGTTTCCTTTTTACCTTTTCCGTCATTTTCGGATCACCTTTCAATATCCAATAGAATATTTCTTCTATTGTTTGCTCCGTATATCGGTGCTTGAAGTTATAGCTGATTGTTGAAACGTGGTATCGGCTCATTCATCAAATACCTCAAAAACCACCTGTATGCTACGTTCATTTTGATTTTTTCTTAGTGACGGCAATCCGTACAAATGCTGTATCAGCACCATCTTAAATATTACTACCGGCTCTATCCGGTCGTTACACGCAACCATGCGAAGCTCGCTCATTTCAAGGAGGGTTTTTGTCATTTGATACATCCGCTCCGTCTGCTCACGCAGCAGGCGAAGGAAGTCCGCCGTTTCCGGAAGCACGTCGGGGTGCTCGGCGGAAAACAGCTCAAGCTGAGCCTGCATAAGCGCAAGCGGAGTGCGAAGTTCGTGGGCGGCATTTCCGGTGAATTGCCGCTGGGCGGTAAAGCCCTCGTCAAGACGGTCGAGCATACCGTTGAACGATATGCTGAACTGTCGAAACTCCGGCAGAGCTTCCTCGGTAATCTTCATATCTGTCAGGCTAACACAAATTTTATGTTCTCCGTGCTACAGTGAGGGCACAAAAGAAAGGGGCACTTTCGTATAGGTCTGTAATGCTTTTTCGTTTTGGGCGGCCAGCGGTGCCAGCTCAACGGCGGACATGGCCAATGCTAACAGTCAAAAGATAAGCGGCAGAGCTTTTCACATTTGACTTCGCGGTGGAGTTGTGATAACATCAGGATATCAGCAATTTAAGGATGAGATTTCAATGGAATTTGAAAAAATAACTGTCCCCTCTGTGCGGGAAGCATTTGTTCAGGCGATTGAGGATAAGATCCTCTCCGGAGAACTGAAAGTTGGAGATCGTCTGCCACCGGCACGGCAGCTTTGTACGGATATGGGCGTGAGCCTGACCATTGTGAACGCCGGCATGAGTGAACTGGCTGCCAAAGGCTTCGTGGAGATAAAGCCGCGTCATGGCACATTTGTGGCTGACTACCGCATGCAGGGCACCACGGAAACAATGGTTGCAATGATGCGCTTCAATGGCGGCGACTTGAACAAGCGTGACGCGCGTTCTTTTTGGGAAAGTCGCACAGCGGTAGACCCATTAATCGTGGATTCTATTATGGGGCGTGCCAGTGACGAGCAGATTGCACAGCTTACACCCATTATAGAAAAGCTCCGTGCGGAAAAGGATCTGCCAGCCTTCTGTGTGCTCATCACAGACTACTTTCAGAAAATCTATGAGCTAAGTGACAATTCACTAATGTATCTGCTCTATCACTCCACTGTAATCCCACAGCGCAGGCTATATGCGCAGTACATACAAGCGAATGGATTGGATACTACATTACACTATTTGAATTCCATCCATGAAGGGATTACAAGCAGAGATTCAGAACGAGCAAAGCGAGAGATGCTTGCTATGTTGAATATAGCGCTGGAGGGACCGACCGCGGTTGTATAGTGACTATTCTAATTACAAAAGAGGACCGAGAAGGACAAAGAAGGACAAAAAAGTCTTTCCCGATTCTCTTTTTTCACCCTCTCTTGACAAACGAGCATGGCCCATGTTATAGTCAACCTGACCACTTCACCACTATATAATTAACAAAATAATTAACAAAATCGTTTTTAATAAGAAAGGAGCTTATCATGGCAAGAGAAATCCTATTTGAGCTCGGCAAAATGATTACAGACCGGCTGCCTTATAAGTTCGGGGTCAAAAAACTTACCGAAGAGGATCCTGAATACATACTTCTGGATCGTTCCCTGGAAAGTGACGAACAGGCCGAAATAATGCTGAAAATGGGCCTTCGAAAGCCCAAGACTCTGGAAGAAATCGCAAAAATAACCGGCAAAGATCCCAAGCATGTTGAGGAACTGTTGGAGAAGGCCGCACGTACCGGCGCGGTGGAATACCATCGCGAGAATCCCCAGCATGAAAAGCAGTATTATGTACAGCTCTTTGTTCCCGGCATCGCTGAAATGACGAACATGGTGCGCTGGCAGATTGACAAGTATCCTGAGCTGGGCGAGCAGTTCAACAAGATGACTTATCTGCCTCTGGCAGGCAAGACTCATTTGATACCTCCTGGTGGTGCGGGCATCGGTATGCACGTAATCCCTGTGGAGAGCGCAATTAAAGCGGAGAACCAGTCACTGCCTATAGAGCACATCTCACACTGGCTTGACAAATATGACAACTTTTCCGTGGGCTACTGCTCCTGCCGCAACGCACGCCGCATGACGGGTGAAGGCTCCGGTGAGATTCTGGACGACTGCTGCATCGGACTTGGCGACTACGCAGACTATCTGGTGGAAACAGGCAAGGGCCGCCGTATCACAAAGGAAGAGGCACTTGCAATTTGCCAGCGTGCTGAAGATAACGGTTACGTCCATCAGGTTACAAATATTGACGGCACAGATAAAATTTTTGGCCTGTGCAACTGCGATCTGGGCGTATGTTTCGCACTGCGCACCAGCCAGCTGTTCAATACCCCGAATCTCTCCGCTTCCGCCTACCGCGCCCATGTCAACAAGGACAACTGTGTGGCCTGCGGCAAGTGTGTGGAGATATGCCCGGCCGGTGCTGTTAAGCTGGGACAGAAGCTCTGCACCAAGAATGGAGAAGTCAGCTATCCCAAGCAGGAACTGCCCTCCGGCCTGAAATGGGGCGAGGACAAGTGGAACAAGAACTATGTCGCCGACAACCGCAAGAACTGCCACGAATCCGGCACTGCCCCCTGCAAAACCGCCTGCCCGGCACATATTGCCATCCAGGGCTATATCAAGCTGGCCAAAGAGGGACGATACCTCGATGCACTCAAGCTTATTAAGCAGGATAATCCCTTCCCCTCAGTCTGCGGTTACGTCTGCAATCGCCGCTGTGAGGATGCCTGCACCCGCGGTAAACTGGATAAGGCTGTCGCCATTGATGAAATCAAAAAATTCATTGCAGAACAGGATCTGAATTCTGATGAGCGCTATGTACCCGAGCTGATCCGCCGCCGTCCCATAGATAAGCCTTATGAGGAAAAGGTCGCTATCATCGGCGCCGGACCTGCCGGTCTCAGCTGTGCATATTATCTTGCGCGCATGGGCTATACCAATGTCACAGTGTTTGATCGCAATCCGCAGCCGGGTGGCATGCTCGTTATGGGTATTCCCAGCTATCGTCTGGATCGCAGTGCCCTCAATGGCGAGATTGAGGTTCTTAAGAAGATGGGAGTTCACTTCCAGATGAACACCGAGATCGGTAAGGATATCACCATCGAACAGCTGCGTGAGCAGGGCTATAAGGGCTTCTATGTCGCAATCGGTGCACAGAAGAGCTCGAAGCTCCGTATCCCCGGTGAGGATTTGCAGGGCGTATATGGCGGCATTGACTTCCTGCGCGAAGTCAACCTCGGAAATACCCCTGAAATCGGCAAGAAGTGCGCCGTAATCGGCGGCGGCAATGTTGCGATGGATGTCTGCCGCACGGCTGTCCGTCTCGGCGCGGAAACCTATGTAGTCTATCGCCGCAGCGAAGACGAGATGCCCGCCGATAAGGAAGAAGTCACCGAAGCCCGCGCCGAAGGTGTGAAGTTCTGCTTCCTGAATGGTCCCGTCGAGATTCTGGGAGAGAACGGTAAGGTTACCGGCTTGAAGGTCGAGCTTATGGAGTTGGGCGAGCAAGATGAGAAAGGTCGCCGCGCACCTGTCGGCACCGGCAAGTTCGAGACCATCGAGGTCGATTCTGTCCTCGCTGCTGTTGGTCAGTCCATTGACTGGGGCACGCTGGATGTTGGCGAATTGAAGACGGGCAAAAAGGGTAACGCCCTGGCCGATGCCATCACTTACCAGACCGAGCAGAAGGACATCTTCGTCGGAGGCGATGTATACTCCGGACCCAAGTTCGCTATCGATGCTATTGCGGCCGGACGCGAGGGTGCAGAGTCTTTGCACCGCTTCGTTCAGGAAGGCCAGAGCCTCACCGTCGGTCGTAACCTCCGCGAGTTCTATGAGCTGGATAAGGACAATATTGCTCTTCCCAGTGATTGCTTTGATACCCCTGCTCGTCAGCCTATCATGCATGATCCTAAGAAGGCACGCAGCTTCCAGCACGATCGTCTCACATTTACAGAGGATCAGGTCAAAGCGGAAGCCAGCCGTTGTCTGGGCTGCGGTGTGAGCGTGGTGGATCAGAACAAATGTATCGGCTGCGGCTTGTGCACTACCAAGTGTATGTTCGATGCGATCCACCTGGAGCGCGACATGCCTGAATGCTCCAACATGGTCCGCACCGAGGACAAGGTCAAGGCTATGTTGCCGTATGTCGGAAAACAAGCAATCAAAATTACTAAGAAGAAATCAAAGTAATTTAGATAGCATTATTTATTAGGACTATTTATTCTGAAACCCGGTATCCGCAAATGCGGATGCCGGGTTTCTCAGGCCTTTGGTGGTGGAGGAAGATTTATTCGAATATTATTTTCATGCTGTATGCTTATCAACCTACATAATCAACCTCAAAGTATACTGGGTTCAAATTCTTCCTCCGCAAGGGTGGTTGCAATACTCAGCTGCACACTTATACTCTTTTATCTGTCTTGCTAAAAAAATTAGCAATTTCAATGCTATTCAGGTTCAAATCCACCCACCGCTAACTTTTTCCGACCACTTTGCTCAGTGCATTTGCCCCAAAAGGTGCGCGGGATTTTTGGCCTGAAAACGCAAAAAGCCGGCCTAAGTCTGGCCGTGATCGCCATTCCGAAGCCGGTTTTCTCTGGTTTTACAGTATTTTGGGCTATTTCAGCCCTAAAAGCAAGAAAATTGCCTGATTTGTCCGGTAGACAAATCAGGCAACCTATTTGGCGGAGAGTGAGGGATTCGAACCCTCGTGGGCGTGAGCCCAAACGGTTTTCAAGACCGCCTCGTTATGACCACTTCGATAACTCTCCATATCAAAAAAGTACCCTAATGGGTACTTTTTTGGCGCAGAAGGAGGGATTTGAACCCTCGCGCGCTTTTTACACGCCTACTCCCTTAGCAGGGGAGCCCCTTCGGCCTCTTGGGTACTTCTGCACGATGCCGCTGAAATATAATAGCATAGCCCAACGACATTGTCAAGAATTTTCACAGCAAATGCGCACTTGACAAATTGAAAACCTGCTGTAAAGTATTATTATGAACATTATATACTACGACAACAACATCATTGTTTGCATCAAGCCCGCCGGAGTTATCTCCACCGATGAGGAGGGCGGCATGCCTCAGCTCCTGCGTGAGGCGCTCGGCGACGAAAATGCCGATATCCGTGCGGTACACAGGCTTGACCAAGTCGTCAGCGGCCTCATGGTCTACGCTCAGAGCAATGCCGCCGCTTCCGAGCTTTCCCGGCAGATACGCTGCGGTGAGTTTCACAAGTCATACCTTGCCGTCGTCCACGGTGTCCCCGAGGAGCGCAAGGGCAGATTTGAGGACATTTTGCTGCGCTCAAAGGAAAAGCGCAAGACCTTCGTCATCAACAAGCCCGCCCGTGGTGCGCAGAATGCCATTCTTGACTATGAGCTTCTCGGCTCGAACGGCGAGCGTTCACTGGTCGCAATTGAGCTAATCACAGGCCGCACGCATCAGATACGGGCGCAATTTTCACACAGGCGGCTTCCCCTGCTCGGCGACCGCAAATACGGTGCCGGTGAAGATGACTGCCGCATTGCGCTATGGTCGTACTCGCTGAGCTTTCTCAACCCCGAGACCGGCAAGCGTATGAATTTCCGTGTCAAGCCGCCCAGAGAATACCCGTGGTCAGATTTTGACACTTCCCTGTTTCCTAAATAACTAAGAGAGAGCCAAAAGGCTCTCTCTTTTTGCGTGTTATTTGACTAAAACGGAGACGGAATTGCTAAAACCAGATGCATAGCTCGTGCCGTTTACAACATTGACAGCCTTGACTTTGTAGTAATAAGTCTTTCCTGCATCTACGCTTTTATTTGTATAAGCCGTCTTAGTGGTGGAATCGTAATACTTAAATTCCTTGCCATCGGTGCTGCGGTATATCCAATACTTCGTCGCACCGTTAACTGCGTTCCAGCTGAGGGACGGAGTACCCTCGGGTGCGGAAGTTTTAAGGGTAGGTGCAGCAGCTCTGACGACCATGCTCTTTGCGCTGCTGAATGCAGAGGCATAGCTCGTTCCGTTATCAACAACGACCGCCTTGACCTTGTAGTAATACCTTGTGCCTACAGTGGTGCTGTTGTTGGTGTAAGTGGTCTTGGTGGTGCTGTCATAGTACTTGAAGTTCTTACCGTCGGTGCTGCGGTATATCCAATACTTTGTTGCGCCACTAACTGCGTTCCAGCTGAGCTTGGGCTTGCCGTTTGCCGAGGTGATGCTGACATTCAGTGTTGCCGGCGTGCAGACAAGGCTCTTTGCGTAGCTGTATGCCGAGGCGACATTATTGCCGTTTACGACCGCAACCGCCTTGACCTTGTAGTAGTACTTCGTGCCAGATGCTGCGCCGGAGTTTGTATAGCTCGTCTTTGTCGTGCTGTCGTAGTATTTGAAGTTCTTGCCGTCGGTGCTGCGGTAAATCCAATACTTCGTCGCGCCGCTAACTGCTTTCCAAGAAAGCTTGGGCTTGCCGTTAACGCGGCTGATGCTCAGGCTGGGAGCTGCAGGTGTGCACTTAATGCTCTTGACGACACTGTAATCGGATGCAATGTCCTTGCCGTTCACGGTTTTGACCGCCTTGACCTTGTAGTAATATGTCGTGCCGATGGAAGTTGAGTTATTGGTGTAGCTGGTTTTCGTCGTGCTGTCGTAGTATTTGAAGTTCTTGCCGTCGGTGCAGCGGTATATCCAATACTTCGTCGCGCCATCGACTGCACTCCAGCTGATCTTCGGCTTGCCGGATGAGGTCGTTATACTGAGAGTGGGGACTGCAATGTAGTTGGGGTCAACCGCTCCGCAGCGAGTGCAGCTGCCGTTTTTGTAGCTGTGACCGAGGGCTGCAACTTCCTCCATGCCGCTCATGGTCTTGCCGCAGCGTGAACAGCAGGTTCCTGCGATGTGACCGGTCTCGGTGCAGGTCGGGGCTTTTGCTTCGGCACTGACCTCGGAGTGTCCGAGGGGCTGCACAAGCTCATCCCTGTACGAATCGCCGCAAACCGAGCATTTGTGCAGCGTATATCCGCCGTTAAGGCAGGTAGGTTCGAACACCGTTGCCTGATAACTATGCTCTTGCAGCTTATCGTCCTTATACTCTTTCTTTTCGCCTCCGCATTTGCTGCACACGAACAAATCATATCCGTGTTCGCTGCAAGTAGGTGCAACTGTTTTCGAGAAAACATAATTGTGATTCTGCGGAATCATAACCTTATATTCGTGGCCACACGCGCAGCCATAGCTTATATAGCCTGCTGATTCACAGCTTGTTTCTTTAACCTCCATCGGGACAAAGTGACCTTCGAGTGAGGTGCAGTTATAGTGAATTCGGACATCATTAATGAAAGAATAGCCAATTGCTTGCCATGCTGTTTTGCTTCCGCTGAATGCGACATCCTTGAGTTTACTGCAAAAATCGAACGCATTTTCACCGATACTTTTCACGCTGTCGGGTATCGTTATGTTTGTCAGGCTACTGCAATTGATGAACGCCTGCTCGCCAATGCTCGTTACACTGTCAGGGATTATCGCGCTTGACAGATTGCTGCAACTGTTGAACGCATAGCTACCAATGCTCGTTACGCCGTCCGGTATTGTTACGCTAGTCAGACTGTTGCAACGGTTGAACGCAGACATGCCAATGCTCGTTACGCCGTCCGGTATCGTCACGCTTGTCAGGCTGTTGCAACCGTAGAACGCGCGCTCACCGACGCTTGTTACGCCGTCATCTATCACAACGCGATTAATCAACCTATAGCACTTTCTCCACGGAGCGGTGGTCACAAAATAACCGTCGGTGTTTTTTGATGTAGAATAGTTGCTCATTGCACCCTCACCGCTAATGGTCAATGTGCCGCTTTCGTCGAGTGTCCATATGTGGCTATCGTCGCATTTACCGTAGTAAATAAGGTTGCCGTCAGTGCAATGTAATTTAGCATTGGTGAGAGAATCATTCGATGATCCGATTGATATTGCTGTCCATTCACCTATTGAAGCAGAATAATATACCTCTTTGAAATTACTACAACCTTCGAACGCTTGCTCGCCAATGCTCGTTACACTGACGGGGATTGTTACGCTTGACAGATTGCTGCAACCGAAAAATGCAGAGTCGCCGATGCTCGTCACACTGTCTGGCATCGTTACGCTTGTCAGGCTGGTGCAACCGTAGAACGCATCGCTGCCGATACTGGTTACGCTGTCGGGTATGACAATATCGGTCAAAAGCTTGCCGTCAAAGTAAAGGTTTGCGCCGTATCTGCACGGGTTCGAATCGGGATCGCTAAAGCTGATTCCAAGCCAAGATGATACATCGCCCGTGTAATATACATCCTTTATACTGCTGCACCCGAAGAACGCATCATCACCGATACTTGTTACGCCATTACCTATCGTTACGCTTGTCAGGCTGCTGCAACCTTCGAACGTATAGTTCCCAATACTTGTTACGCTGTCCGGTATCGTCACGCTTGCTAGGCTGGTGCAACCGTAGAACGCATCGCTGCTGATGCTCGTTACATTGTCGGGTATCGTCACACTAGTTAGGCTGTTGCAACCTTCGAATGCCTTATAGCCGATTCTCGTTACGGTGTCGGGTATCGTCACACTTGTCAGGCTGCTACAATCGCAGAACGCCCAGTCTCCTATGCTCGTTACACTGTCCGGTATCGTCACGCTCGCCAAACCGGTGCAACCTTCGAACGCAGACCAGCCGATACTAGTTACGGTGTCGGGTATCGTTACGCTAGTCAGGCTGCTGCAGCCTTCGAACGCAGACCAGCCGATGCTCGTTACACCATTACCTATCACAACGCGCTTGATCAACCTATAATACTCTCTCCACGGGGCGGTGGTCACATAATCACCGTCGGTGTTTTTTGAGCTAGAATAGCTGTTCATTGCACCCGTGCCGGAGATGGTCAATGTACCGCTGTAGCTGAGTGCCCATGTGAGGTTATCACCGCATTTATTGCTTGTCGTGTCCGCCAACGCCGATACCGGCAGCAGTGAAAACACAAGGCACAGAGCCAAAACAATACTTAAAATTCGCTTTTTCATCGCATTCTCCCCTTATTCAAGGCTTATATGAACCTATTTTACCACATTCTTCTACGCTTGCCAAGGATTTGCGCTTGTTATAAGTGCCGAAAAACGGCTGCGAATGTTGGTTAATATATCTAAGCGTGGAAACATCCCCGTGTCGGATGACACGGGGATGTTCAGCATATTTAATTCAAATGAGAATGCCTCTCTTTTTTGCCTCGAAGGTCAGCTCATCACGGAAGTCGGGATGTGCAATGGCGATAAGCTGCTTTGTGCGCTCTCCGAGGCTTCTGCCACGCAGGTGGGCAATGCCGTACTCGGTGACGATGTAGTCAACATCGTTTTTACTGGTGGTGCAGATAGCGCCCGGAGTGAGGATGGGCTTGATCTTGCTTATCGTGCCGCCCTTTGCGGTGGAAGTGAAGGCGATAAAGCTCTTGCCGCCCTTGGACTGGCATGCGCCTCTGACATAGTCGATCTGGCCGCCGGAGCCGGACATATGCTTGGTACCGACAGACTCTGCGCAGACCTGGCCGAAGAAGTCGACCTCAAGAGCCGCATTGATGGAGATCATGTTGTCGTTCTTGCAGATGACTGCGGGGTCGTTGACATAGTCGACAGGCAGTATCTCGATTGCGGGGTTATCGTCTATGTAATCGTAAATGCGCTTGGAGCCATAGGCAAACGTGGTAACGCTCTTGCCACGGTGGATCTGCTTCTTGGAGTTGTTGACAGCGCCGCACTCGATAAGCTCGACCATGGAGTCGGTGAACATCTCGGTGTGGATGCCAAGGTCGTGCTTTGCCTTAAGAGCCATGCCGGTTGCATCGGGGATAGCACCGATACCGAGCTGGATGCATGCGCCGTCGGGGATCTGCTCGGCGATGAGGTTGCCGATTGTACGGCTGGTCTCGTCGATGACAACCGGAGGCAGAACGGGCAGCTCGTGGTTAAACTCAACGATAGCATCGACCTGAGAAACATGGATCTGAGTGCCGCACAGGCAGCGGGGCTGCTGATCGTTGACCTCGACGAAAATGCGCTTTGCCTTATCCATCATTGCTTCGGCATAGGAGCCGTTGTTTGCAAGGGAGAAATAGCCGTGGCTGTCCATGGGAGAAACGGAAACGCAGAATGCATCGTACTCGTACTCAACACGGATGTGGCGGGGAACATCACGGTAGTAAGCCGGCAGAATGTCGGCATAGCCGGCGTTGACAGCCTTTCTTGCACCGCCGGATGAAAACCAGCTGTAGCCGGTCATCTTGCCCTTGAGGCTGTCGTCTGCATAGAACTCAAAGGGGTAGACATCGAGAAGGGTCTGCACCTTTACGCCGGTGATATCGCTGTTTCTGATCTTATTTGCGACAGCAGCCATGATAGCCGGAGTCTGGGACGGGCCAGTGTCCATGCCAAAGAGCCAGTTGCTCTGTACCTGCTCGGCAACAGCGTCGGCAGTCATGAGCTTTTGTGCGTACAATGCTTTATAATCGGTCATATTTTTTTCTCCTATTTTGTTTTTGTATTCAAACTAATAATTTATTATATAATAGGCATTACTATATTTCAAGTAGGGCTTTACTAAAATGGGCGGTATTGATATAATCTATTTTATAACAAAACCCTTTGGAGGACAATATGAAGTTTACGAAAATGCACGGAGCCGGAAACGACTTCGTTATCATAAATCTTATCGAGGAAAAGCTTGACCCGGCATGCGCTCCCGAGCTTGCGCAGAAGCTTTGCGCAAGGCGCACCGGCATCGGTGCCGACGGCTTGATGCTCACGGCGAGAGCGGAGAACGGCGGTGACTTTAAGCTGCTTTTTTATAACTCGGACGGCTCGCTTGGCGAAATGTGCGGCAACGGTGCACGCTGCATCGCTCGCTACGGCTTTGAGCACGGCCTTGCAGGTAAGACGCAGCGCATCGAGACGACCGCAGGCTTGGTCACCGGTGAGCGGATAACAGACACGCTCTACCGCATACGCCTCAACGATCCGAGCGTAATTGACCTTGAGCGCTCTGTCGAGGGATACGCTTGCTCGTACATTGAGCTTGGCGACCCCGGGATACCGCACGCCGTTGTCGTCATGGACGATTGGGACGAGGTCCCGCACGACGAGCTTTTTAGTCTCGGCAAAAAGCTCCGCTTCTCCCCTGCCTTTCCCAAGGGTGCGAATGTGAGTTTTGTGAAGCTCGTCGGCAAAGACCACATCAAAGCCGTGACATTTGAGCGTGGGGTCGAGGACTTTACCCTCGCCTGCGGCACGGGCAGCGGCTCGATAGTTACGGCACTCACGCAAAAAGGCTTGGTAAGCGGAGAAAATGTCACGGTCTCCATGCCGGGCGGCGACCTGTTCGTCTCACTCAAAGTAGACGGTGCAGCCGTTCACGATATATACCTCACGGGTCCGACCTGCAAGGTTTGCGAGGGCAAAATTTGCTTTTTATAAAAAATATAAAAAATTTTTATTTTCCATGCAATAAAACACCCTCCCCATGCATTAATAGGGTGAAGAAAGGAAAGCAAGATGCTGATACTCATGACCTCTTCAATTGAACACGGTGCAAGCGAAGCGACCGAGCTTGAAGCGCTTTTAGCTCGGATCGCACAAGGCGAAAAGGATGCCCTCGCCTCGCTCTACGAGAGGACGCACTCGGCGGTATACGGCTTTGCGATGAGCTTGTCTCACTGCCCTGCCGATGCCGAGGATGTTCTACAGGAAACATACATAAATGTGTATTCCGCCGCAGAACGATACGTTCCGAAGGGCAAGCCTATGGCGTGGATCATGACCATTGCCAAGAACCTTGCGAAAATGCGCCTTAGAGAGGTCAAAAAAGACTGTGAGCTTCCCGAAGAGGACTGGTCCGGCTACCTGGCCGACAATCCCTCGGTCAGCTCGGACGAGAGGATATTACTGCAAAAGGCTCTGGAAATCCTGTCGGCTGAGCAGAAGCAGATCGTCATGCTGCACGCAGTCGCCGGTATAAAGCACAGAGAAATTGCAAAGCTGCTTGATATGCCGATCGCCACAGTGCTTTCCAAATACTCACGAGCCGTAACCAAATTAAGACATGCGATGGAGGCGGAATGAAATGAAAAAAGACGAGGTCACGACGATGCTTAGATCTGCCGTTTCCAACGCGGCGCCTGATGTGCTGGACAATGTCCTGCATGCTTGCGACCATGAGAAAGGAAAGGTAATCTACATGGAAAAGAAGAAAAACAGAGGCTTTACCGCTTTTGCTGCCGTTGCGGCAGTGTTCGTCCTGCTTATTGCGGGTATATTCATAGCTAAAAACAATGGCTTGGGCACTTCAAGCAATGCCCTTGCCGCCGTAGTTTCTCTCGATGTAAACCCCAGCATCGAGCTGAAGGTCGACAAGGATGAGGAGGTCATCTCCGCAACCGGACTTAACGCCGACGGCAAAAAGGTGCTCGAGGGCATGGATCTTGAGGACACCGACCTTGATGTTGCAGTCAACGCCATCATCGGTTCTATGCTCAAGCACGGATATCTCAGCGATATGCAAAACTCCATCCTGCTGTCGGTCTCCGGCGTTGAAGGCTATGACGCAAACGCACTTGAGACCAAGCTTGCAAGCGAGGTCAACGCACTGCTCAAGGACGGTGCGGTGCTCAGTCAGAACGTCACCGACGCAGACGACTCTCTCGTAAAGAAGGCAGACGAGTACGGCATCACCGTTGGCAAGGCTTCCCTCATCAACGAGATTGTCAAAAATAGCAAAACCCACAGCTTTGAGCAGCTTGCGGGACTTACCATCAATGAGCTCAACCTCATCAGCGAAAACATCAAGCTCGGCGGCATCAAGTCTGAGGGCAAGGCAAGTGCAAAGTCCTACATCGGAAAGGACGCAGCTCTCTCGGCCGCACTCAAGGCCGCAGGCCTCACCAAGGATCAGGTCAAGAATATCGAGATCGAGCTCGACTACGAGCACGGTGTCATGGTATACGAGGTCGAGTTTGACCGCAGCTTCGACGAGTACGAATACGATATCGACGCTAAGACCGGCGCAATCGTTGCGTACGACAACGAGATAAGCGGCAAAGAAGTCAAGTTTGAAAGCAGCACAAAAAATGACGATGCAGCCTCAAAGTCCTACATTGGCAAGGACGCTGCTCTCTCGGCCGCACTCAAGGCTGCCGGCCTTACCAAGGATCAGGTCAAGAACATTGAGGTCAAGCTTGACAATGATGACGGTGTCATGGTCTATGAAGTCGAGTTTGACCGTGGTTATGACGAGTATGATTACGACATTAACGCCAAGACCGGCGCAGTTGTTTCATATGACAACGAGATAAACGGCAAGGATGTCAAGTCCACCGGCAGCAGCAACAAGAACACAAGTGCCGCCAAGGAAAATGTTATCGGCAAGGCAGCCGCAAAGAATGCAGCTTTGAAGCATGCCGGTCTCAGTGAGTCAAACGTCACCGGGCTTAAAGTTGTGCTCGACCGTGAGGACGGAGCTTCAATATACGAGGTAGAGTTCAAGTCCGCAGGCTACGAGTACGACTACGAGATAGACGCAGTCAAGGGCACTGTCCTCCAGTCTGACAAGGAGCTTGACGACTGATATAAGATAACAAGCTGAAAAAAGGAAGTCCCGAAGGACTTCCTTTTTTCTATTTATTGCTCAGACATAGAAGTTGGGCTTTCTCATATCGTATATCTTCAGCAGGATAGGCTCAACACAGTAGGACATGAACTTCATGTCGAGATTGAAAAAGTATATCGTGAACAGCACGGCAAACACCGATGCGCCGCCGCCGAGCATCATAAGAGGGATCTTAGCAAATTTATTCATAGTCTTATCTCCTTTACCACGCATTCTCATCGGGCATGAACTCGAGCGTCGGGTCGAGCGGCTCTTCACGCATGACGGTACGCATATACTCGCTGAACTGGTCACGGATGGCCTGACGGGTGAAAACTCTCGGGTCGCAAAGGTCGTGGCAGACCCAAACGAGGTGGATGCCCCGCTCTCTCGCCTGCTCCTCAAACTGTCCGTGCAGGCCGTTGAGCGCCTTGCAGGACATATGCTCCCACATCATGACCATGTCGGCATTGAGCCTCTCAACATACTCCCAAAGCTCGTCGACGAGACACTCGTAGCCGCCGTGGGTCTTGTTGCGCATGATCATGTTCATGTTGAGGTAGGCCATGTCCTTATACGCCTGCTCGTAATTCTCGGGCTTGTTTTCCTCGCAGAACTCCTTCTCGACGACCATCGAGAGCATATCGGTCAGAGGAACAACGCCCCAACAGTTGACCATCCAATAAAGCTGGTCGATGCAATACTGCGGCTGAACGCCCCAGACGATGCAGCGGTGGCGGTACTCGGGGGCCATCATGGTCTTGTTCTTGTAGCCCTGGCGGACGAGCTTCATAATCTTGTCGTTAATCGGCGGGAAGTCCTTGGAGCGGCCGCAGTTACCCATGTAGTTTGTGTCGTTATACAGCGAGAACACGGCACCGAAGAACTGCGGGTACTGGGTGGCGTTGACCTCGAGCCATTCCCAACGGTCACGGGTGGTCTGATTGACCCGCTTTATACACTCAAAATAGGTGTCCCAATCCCACTTTACACCCATCTTCTCTTCTACCCAAGCGATGCACTTTTTCATATCCTCGGCTGCGTAGTCTAAAACATCGGGGTTTTCGTGGCGCATGGGGGCTGCCAGCTGGAAGGTCGGGATACCGTACTCCCGCTCAAGGCGCTTTGCAATGATGCCGTTGCCCATGAGCGAGCCGTCGCAGGTCGTGTTGACCTGAACTGCACATTTACCTAAAACGGCAAAGTCGTCACATATCGAAGCGCCTGCCTCGGCCTCGGGCATGGGGCATACATCGCCAGGAATGCCGAACTGCTGTGCGATATCGAGATAGTATGTTGAGGAATACTGCGTCATGATATTTGCCGAGAACATCGTGGGTATCTCACGCAGGATCGCCTTTATCTGCGGAAAGCCCATCATGAACACAGTCATTGCGTTCTCGTCCGAAAGAACGCACTTATTGCTGAACTCAACATCATTGCCGGTGCGACGGTCGCCACGCAGGGTGTCCTTGATGCACAGGGCAACATCCTTTACGACAAAGTCCATCGCCGTGTGGGTGATACGCAGGGTCTCGTCCCGCATGCCTATGGTAAACTTATCAATTGCGTGAGGCACGGCAAGATAGTTTGCCATCCAGCGGTAGCGGATCATACCCTTCATGCCGCCCCGGGAGAGCGTTACGCCTATCATGATGCTCCACAGATACAGCCAGCGGCTAAAATCATAGAGGGTATCCTTAACGCCTCTCCACTCACGGCGCTTTCTGACCTTGCCGTTATTAAAAAGCACACCGTATTGCTTATCACCCTTTTTCTTTTTGGTATTGTATACTATCTCAGCGGTTTTCATTTTTTCGCACCTCCCTGGAGATTTTTGATCTCAATGCTTTCGATAAACGCCTGGACACGGGTCCTCATCTGACCGACGGAGGCACTGATATTGTACGGTCTGTCAACGCTCAGCACCGGGTAGCCGTAATCGTCACGAAGCATCGTTGAGCCCAAAAGTCTCTCATACGCCCACGGGTCGCAGAACTTGACCTGCTGATAGATAACACCGTCGGCTCTGTACTCCTTGCACAGATCGTTGACATACGCCTTGCGGCCATAGACCTTCTCCATATTCATGGTGCGGGGGCACTGCCCCATGTAGACATAGTGGCGGCAGACCTGAGTAAATGCATCCTCCTCGTCGTTGAGCTCAATGGGAACTCTGCCCGGGAACGAACCGAAGCAGTAGCGATCGACGCAGACATATGCGCCGCAATCCTCGATGAGCTTGATAACACCGCTGTCATCTATCTCCGAGCCGACAAGCGCAAGTCTTGCACGATATGACTTGTTGTCAGGCTCTCTTGTCTTTATCTCCTCAAGTGTCTCGCGAAGCTTGTCAACAATGAGATACTTTGGTGCAACATAAGTCGCCAGCGTCAGAACATGGAACTCATACGCCGTAACTCTCGGTTTATCGTCCTTTCTGAACTGCCCTATCGCCTGAATTATCTCGCATATCTCGTTATGCTCCTTAACGGCCGCCCTGATCGCAGCATCTGAAGTATCGATACCATAGTTTTCCGCAAGCGGAGTTAAAATGTGGTTTTGGCACTGAAGCTTCATAAGATCAACGCCGTTATCATCTGCCTTGAGCGGGATCTCCATATACTCATAGAAGAATTTGCTGTCGTTGCCGTCCATGGTGTGCAGCAGCTCCATATTCTCGCCGCATCGGTTCATCATCGTGCAGCCGTCCGGCGTAATAAGGCAGTCGGCAAAGTTATATCCGCCCTCTATCGCCCTTTCAAGCAAGGCTCGGCTGGTCTCGCACAGGAAACTTGTCATATAGTATGTAGCAATATCCATGGAGCCTGTATTGGGCGCAAACAGGCGAATACCGAATGCGTTTCCAAGATTTAAGAGTGGTTCCGGGATATTCTCACACAAGAACGCAGCACAAACCTTACCTTCCTCCTTCGCTTTGGCGATCAACTCGTTGTTCGCCGTCTGAAGAAGGTCTTCAAAGTAGCCTAAATGTTTCAGATCTCTCATCAATTTTCCCCCGTTTCGTTTTATACAAGCATATTGATACCGTGTAAAAATATTGCTTGTTAATATTTTACCATTCCAAACACACTAATTCAATTAGTTTATGCATTTTCTCTAATTTGTATAGTATTTTTTGATTTTTTTGTGCAATATTGCTACATAATTTTAATTTTGTATAAAGAAAAACCGCCGAATGTTTTAATTCGGCGGTTTATAATAGCTTGAATACTATGCCGGTAAACGGGGAAGATCGGATTATTCTTTGCCGGGAATAGTGAAGATACCGGACTCGACGAGCTCCTGGAGCCCCTTATGAGACTCGTACATGACGAGCAGGCGACTCTCAATAACTGCCCACTTCTCATCAATTTCAACATCGGCGGCTGCAAGACGCTTCTGTGCGACTGTTTCTGCCTCGCTGATTATTTCATCGGCCTGCTTCTGAACGTCGGCGAGAATCTGTTCGGACTTCTCGTCGCGCTTTTTGATATTAGCAATATATGTCTCAACAGTTGCCTGTGCTGCTTCAAAAAGGTTATTTATCTGCGCCGATGCCTCTGCAAGCGTGCCGGTCTCGCTTATCTTTATTTCATAGTTATCGATGGTGCCCTGAAGCTCTGCGACCTTGGCCTTGAGTCTCTCGATCTCCTGCTCCTGATCGTGCATTACCATAATCATTTCGTTTTTTGAAAGATTCATTGAATCGTTTTTCATATGTTAAAGCTCCTTAACCTTTGAATTTATTACATTTTATCATTACTAAACAGTTTTTGCAAGTAAATATAGTAAATGATGTGTTTAAAGCTTCTTTGTCGGCTTTTTTCGCTATGATCTGACATAATTACTAATTACCGGTGATAACAAAAAACTCCGGTAATACGCAATGAAGTGAACCCCAAAAGTTAGACAAAATATTTATTAAGCGACCAGAAGGGTCTG